>Ga0114969_10001010_pt1 | contig 23985 bp, 19 predicted proteins | sample M_130807_MF_Meta_FD_87316 | JGI IMG/M metagenome (GOLD analysis project Ga0114969, IMG submission 87316) | Freshwater microbial communities from Lake Montjoie, Canada to study carbon cycling - M_130807_MF_MetaG | ecosystem: Environmental > Aquatic > Freshwater > Lake | place: Lake Montjoie...
ATGAATCAGCAGTTTGTGGGAGCGGTGATTAAAAAATCCGCAGAAACTTTTTTCGGTGTCAGCTACATGGGATTTTATTCTCCGGAGATGCTTTACACCACAGAGTTTCAACCTCACGGAACCGGACAAACATTCCGTGCATATGATATGGCGGTAGGAGTAACACTTGGCCGCATTCTCACCGATAATTTTGCATTCGGCATCACAGCAAAATATTTAAGGGAAAGTTATGCGGAAGTTCATACGCAAAATGGTGTGGTTGATTTTGGTTTTCAATACGAAGTCGGAAAGGCAAACACGCGGTTCGCTGCCGGAGTCAGTAATTTTGGTTTTACAGCCGAGCCAAAAGGAACGGTGATAGCAACTACTTTAAATGGCGTGGATACACTTTCCGGCTTTGAAAAGATGGCGGTGCCTGCCATGTTTCGTTTAGGAGTTGCTTGGGATGCCTTGAAGAAAAAAGATAACCGCCTTACTTTTTGCGGACAACTCAATCACCCGACTGACAACAACGAAACATTTTCACTCGGTGGAGAATATTCATGGAAAGAAAATTTATTTGCACGAACAGGATATGAATTAGGTCAGGATGAAAATGGATTGCCGTCATTCGGTTTCGGATTGAAATTCAAACGGCGCTTTGGAATCATTCAAGTGGATTATGGTTTCAGCAACAAGCACACACTCGGAAATATTCATCGTTTCACATTTGGATTAAGTTTGTTCTGATGAAAAAAATTCATGCTCTTTTATTCCTTATATCTGTTACAGTAACTTTTTCTTCCTGCGATTTTTTATTCGGAAGTAAAAAAGATAAAACCACTGAAGATATTTTTAAGCAGGGCGCCATCGACCCGAACCTTGTTCCCAATCAGGTTGGATATGTTCCGCTGCTGCCATTCTGGAAAAATGTTTCGCATCCGGTTGATGTGTTTGTAGGGTATGATGAAATGGTTTACATCATTGACGATGAAGGACTGGAAGTTTTCGATCAGAAAGGCGAGCGCCACCGAACCATTACGATTGAAGGTGCAACTGATGTAACACAGGACCGACGCTTGCATACTTATGTAACAGGCAGAGTAAATAAAATTGTAGCGGGCATTACTTACAATCTCGCAGCGGTTTTTCACATCATCAATGCATCCACTTCCACTGAACCATTGATTATTGACACGCTCATTCAACCTTTCTGCGATGTAAGCCGCAACAACTCTGCATTTCGCGGAGCACTTGATGAAGCCGTTCAGTTCACAGGCATAACCACACGAGCGGATAATTCTTTACTCGTTGCACGCACCGGTCCAACTAATGATTTGAATTCTGTTGCGCGTCCCGATAACACCATTTTATTTTTTAATCAGGACGGAATAAACACCGGATATTCCATCGGGTTGAATCCTGTAACATCATCATTGAAATCTATTCTTGGATTAAGTGCAATCACTTCTTTTGCTGCGCCGCCGCAAAGCATCAGCGGCATCAATACTTCTCCCGATTTTTTAATTCTACAATCCGATGCTGCGGCGCAATTCAAAGCACTCTGGATAAAAGAAACTTACGACCCCGATGCCGGAATTTCGTACATCGAAAATTCTTCGCTCACCCAATTTGATTTCACAAAGGCAGATGGATTTTTATACGACGCCAACCGCTTCATCTACCCGACTGACATTTGTGTTTCGGGTGATGCATCGCAATATATTTTTATCGTTGATGCAGGAAAAGATTCGCTGTATCAGTTCACGCAAAAAGGATATGAAGGAGTAAACCCTGCTGCTAATTCCGGTTCAACCAAGCAAGTGCTTGCTTCATTTGGTGGTTTGGGTGCCGGACCATTTCAGTTCGATTCGCCTTCCGGTGTTTGTTATTTTAAGAAGGTGATTTATGTGGCTGATAAAAACAACAACCGAATCTGCCGTTATATTTTGAGTACAGATTTGGAATAGTTATTTTCTGTTTTTGATTTTTTCGACCCAAAAAAATATTTTTTCCCTCTTCAAAAAACATTTTCAAATTTCCTAATGACTTTTATAAAAATTCTATCAACATGTACATAACTTCACTTGATTGTGCATTCTTTTTTCTACCTAACACATTTGTGTAAATATATTTTTGACATCACCATCCGCTGAACCCCGTGCATGAAAATGTATGGGGTTCGGTGTCTGAAACAATGACTTAAAAAACTCATTATATGTCTTCGACAACAAAAATACATTCCGGTATTCCAACAAAAGTTGAATTTGAATATTCAGAAATCATTGCCGCTGCCACCGAATATTTCGGTGGTGATGAACTGGCTGCAAGCACATGGATAAATAAATATGCCATGAAAAATAAAAACAGCAAGTATGTAGAGGTGACACCCGATGATATGCATCTCCGCATGGCAAAAGAATTTGCGCGCATCGAAAAAAATTATTCGAAACCAAAATCACTCAAAGGTTTATCGCCCCAATATGAAAAGCGCGAAGCACTGACTGAAGAAAAAATTTACGAATACTTTTCTCACTTCAAATTCATCATTCCACAGGGAAGCGTGATGTCGGTTTTAGGAAATCCATACATGGTTGCATCGTTAAGTAATTGCGTGGTGCTACCAGAAATTTTCGATTCGTATGGTGGCGTGATGTACACCGACCAGCAACTCGTTCAATTATTCAAGCGCCGTTGCGGAGTGGGAATTGATATTTCAACTCTTCGTCCATCGGGTGAAAGAGTGGAAAATGCAGCGGGTACAACATCGGGTGCAGTTTCATTCATGGACAGATTCAGTAACACAACTCGTGAGGTTGCACAAAACGGAAGACGAGGTGCATTGATGATTACAATGGATGTATCGCATCCCGACATTGAAAAATTTGTAACAGTAAAACAGGATTTAAGTAAAGTGACCGGCGCCAATATTTCTGTTCGCTTGACTGATGAATTCATGAATGCAGTGAAGAACAACGAACCGTTCACACTTCGTTTTCCAATTGATGCTGAAACTCCGAAGACCACACACCAAGTTCAGGCGCGCGAATTGTGGGAGACCATTATTAAGAGTGCACATAAATCTGCAGAGCCCGGATTAATTTTCTGGGACCGTCAGCATCATTATTCCACCTCTTCCATTTATCCGGGATTTAAAAATGTTTCTACCAATCCGTGTTCTGAAATTGCGATGCAGGGCGGTGATAGTTGCCGCTTAATTGCAATTAATCTTTTCAACTTCGTAAAAAATCCTTTCTCATCAAAAGCAGAATTCGATTACAAAAAGTTTTATGACACTACTTATGATTCACAACGGTTGATGGATGACTTAGTTGATTTGGAATTGGAGTCAATAGAAAAAATAATGGCGAAGGTTGCTGAAGATCCCGAACCGGAATACATAAAAGAAGTGGAACTCCGCACCTGGCGCTTGTTGTATGATGCAGGAAAAAAAGGAAGAAGAACAGGATTAGGTTTCACTGCACTCGGCGATGCGATGGCAGCACTCGGATTTAAATTTGATTCGGATGATGCCCTCATGGAGATTTCGAAAATCATGCGCACAAAATGTGAAGCCGAATTTGATAGCTCTGTTGACATGGCAATCGAGCGCGGCAAGTTTGATGGCTTCGACCCGAAGATTGAAAACCTGAGCGAGTACATCAATATGATGGAAAAAGAATTTCCGGAATTGTATGCGCGCATGATGGAACACGGAAGAAGAAATATTTCTATCAGCACAGTTGCGCCAACAGGTTCGCTCAGCATTCTCGCACAATGTTCAAGCGGATTGGAACCGGTGTTCATGCTTTCATATAAGCGCCGCAGAAAAATAAATCCCGACGATAAAAATGGTCGCGTTGATTTCACTGATGCGATGGGCGATAGCTGGCAGGAGTTTGAAGTGTATCACCCGAAACTGAAAATGTGGATGGATGTTACACATCGTACTGACATCACACAAAGTCCGTATGCCGGAAGTTCCGCCGCTGAAATTGATTGGATGAAACGGATTGAATTGCAATCTATCGTTCAGAAATACACTACGCACTCTATCAGTTCAACTATCAATCTTCCTGAAGATGTTGCAGTAGAAAAAGTCGGGGACATTTATTTGGAAGCATGGATGAAGGGACTGAAAGGAATTACTATTTATCGTGATGGAAGCAGAAGCGGTGTGTTGGTTTCGAATGAAAAGAAAATAGAAACTGCAGTTGAAGAAATCATGGAGAACAAAGCACCAAAGCGCCCGAAAAAATTAGATGCAGAAGTGATTCGCTTCATGAATGAAAATGAAAAATGGATTGCAGTAGTTGGTGTGCTGAAAGGAAAGCCGTATGAAATTTTCACGGGCAAAGCAGAAGATTCATTTGCGATTCCGAATTGGGTAGAAAAAGGTTGGGTGCTCAAACACAAAGATGATGACAAACAAAATCGTTACGACTTTCAGTACCTCGACAAGGAAGGTTATCGCGTAACCATCGAAGGACTTTCGCGCTCTTTCAAAAAAGAATTCTGGAATTATGCAAAGCTTATCAGTTCAGTTTTGCGACACGGAATGCCGTTGACATCAGCAGTGAATCTCGTTACTACTTTAAATCTTGATAACGATAACATCAACACCTGGATTAATGGTGTGGCGCGCGCGCTGAAAAAATATATTCCCGATGGAACCAAGGCAGATAAAAAATGTCCGAACTGCGGCGATGCTGATGGATTAATTTATCAGGAAGGTTGTTTGACCTGCAAGAGTTGCGGTCATAGTAAGTGCGGGTAGCTGCGAGTGAAAAACTAAAAGTGAAAAGTGAAAAAAATTTTCGCTTGAATAATTTCCAGTTACATAGTGAACAGAAAAATATGTGTTCCTTCAGGAGCAACTGCCACAACATTCGCAGGTCCCATAAATTCTGTTACACTCAATCCGAGCGATTTTAATTTATCAATCTTCTGCTGCATGTCGGGCGCAAAAAAAGTAATTGCGGGATAAGTGAATTGTGTTTGCTGATGCAGCCCGATACTGAAAAATCCGTCAGTCATTACTGACCACGGATATGGCTCGGTATATTTTGTTCCGGTGAATCCTAATTTTTTCCAGTTAGCATAAGAAGAATCAAAATTGGTAACAGGTATGGAACACTCACCAAATGTGCCGCACATTGGGTTGGGATAATTTTTTGCATCCTTGCGCTCCGCATCACTCATGCTCATTCCATTTTTTCCTTTGGGTTTGTAAATATTTGATGGGTCCATTTTTACCAAGCTCACTTCAATGTTATCGGGAGTGGAGAAAATGCTTCGTGTAAAAAATCCGGTGTTTTCATTTTTAACTATGAAGTGATTGCCTTGCTTCTCTACTTCATCCGCAATTTTATCAGCATTGGAATCGAAGTAAGAGATGCGAATAAATTTTTTATCTGACTTCTGTAACATGATGAGCACCGACTCATCACTCATTTGAATGCCGCTTGGAATTTCCTGCACTTGCTTAAATCCAAGCAGCTCGTAAAATGCTTTTGATTTTTCAATGTCATTAGTTGCAATGGTTATTTGTGCTGCGCTTCCTAAATGAAATGCTGTTGTAGAATCATTTTTGTTTTCAGTTTTATTTTCTGCTGATTGATTGCAGGAGGTGAAAACAGATAGAAACAGTAAAGCGCAAACAGGGATTAGAATTTTCTTCATGATTTATTTTTTGGCAAGCAAAAATACATTTAACCACAGAGTTGCACGGAGTTTAGCACCGAGTAGCACAGAGAATACATTTAACTGGGAGTTCTTGGCGAGTATGAGAAAAGGTAAAAACCGCGTTTTTAGCTCAAAACACGATGTATGAAGTCGTTCCGCACATGTATGTTGGCTTTCGACACATGATTTTTGGCTTCCGCACATGAAGATTGGCGTTCGACATGTGTATTTTATGAATCGGCATATCATTTTTGGTTTTCGACATACGAAAGTTGCTTTTCGCAGTGTGTATGAGGGTGTGCGTAATGTGTTAATTACTCAGCGGCATGTGTTTTTTGGTTTTGGAAATATTTATGACACCAATATTTTTGTTGCACTAAACCAATTCGCTATGCCAGTAGAAAAAATATCTATCAGGGCTCGGATAGAGGAAGTGCCCACACTCGGTCAGTTTTCGGTTGACAGTTACAACAGAGACATCGCCGACTTTCAAAGTTACAAGCCAGCTAAGTACACCGCAGGTTGGCTGACCATTCTCACCGGATTAATTACGAGTGTGAGTGGAATTGTAAACCCAAAACAATTGCTTGCTGAGTTGAGTGTAATTACACTCAGACTTGACAGCAATATGCTTTTACTAAGACCTCTGATGAATAAGTTGGAGGGTTATGTAAGAGATGCAACAGGGTTGACTATACCAAAAAATAAATTTGGTATCAGTGAAGTACGGAAAGCAATCAGTAACGGAGACCAAGAAAAATTAAATCAAGCTCTCACTGATTTGCTGCACAACATTGCAAACAATAATGCAGCACTTACTACTGCGGGAATGCCTGCAAGTATTGTGACTGACATTACCGGTTTGCAAACTTCTATCTTCAATGACAACGCTGCACAAAATGCCAAGATGCAACAGAAGGCATTGCTTGTGACCAGCAACATGGGAGTGATAAATCAATTGTGTGACATACTAAAAAGTTTGTGGGCTGATGGAAAAAGTTTATACAAAACAAGTAACGCAACCAAACTAAAAGATTACACCAACACTCAATTAATAAACAGAATAAGACAGGAAGAACTGAAAACAAAAATTACAGGAGTGGTGAAGGGAACTAACGGACCTGAAGCAAAGGCAAAAGTGGTTGCGAAGCCAACAGATGGCGGAAGAACAAAAACAGTTTACACAAATAAGAATGGTGAGTTTGAATTGAAGGGTTTGAAACCGGGAGCAACTAATTTATCAATCACAACTACAAGTGGCGCACAAGCAGTGGTGCAAGCAACTGCTGTAACAGGCACTGCGGTTGCTGTTCCGCCGATTGCGATTCCTTAGTAGTTGGAAAGTTTTGAAAGTTAGAAAGTATTAAAGTTGAAAAAGCCCTGAGAGAAATCGAAGGGCTTTTTTGTTTAAGAAAAAATTTACTTTGTGCTCACAAAAAAACCTGCTGGTGAAAACACACTGGCAGGGGCGCGAGAGGAGAAAGAAAAATAAACTAAAATAAAGAGGATGAAAAGAATACTAATTTTATTTGTGAGTTTAGTTTTTGTAATTGGATGTTCTTCGACTACAAATGAATTATATAAGGAAACAGACAAGTTTGTTGAATCATTACAAACAACTTATGAAAGTTATGGAATGCTTGGTGGTAAAGACCACTCAAAAACTACAAGCGATGGATTATATACAATTACCCCAGTAGGTAGATTAATTAATGTTAAAATTAAAAAGGTTGTTAGTGATGAAGAATACGAGGAATTAAGACAGGATTTAGAAAATCATTATAAAGGTGACACAAGAGTTAATAAAGTTTACATCTCTGGAGGAGGAACAGTAATGATTGACTGTAGAAATTGATTCAGATGCAAGAGTAAAAGGATATATGATAGATGAACGAATATTATGTTTATGCATTAATTGACCCAAGAGATAAATCCATTTTTTATATTGGAAAAGGAAAAGGTAAAAGATACCTTGACCATGAAAAAAATTTAAAGCAGGAAAAAAATTTAGACAAGGCTCAATTAATTAAAGAGATTTTAGAATCAGGGAATAATCCAGCCTATAAAATAATTGCTGAAAATCTTGATGAAGAGTCTGCATTCCTTTTAGAAAAAATATTAGTTTTTAGATTAGGGAGAAAAGTTTTCAATGAAGGAATATTATCCAATCTAACACCAGGTGGTAGCAGAACCAAAGACGCATCTTATTTTTTAAATGAGTCTGAAATTCCAAGTGATTTATTTCTTGAGAAAAATTTCCCTCACTTAGTTGAAACTCTTAAATCTTATCCGGCACAAAGCAAACCCTTTGCAGGCATACCGAATTTTGAAAATCCACTTAATAAACCAATTTATGTTTATGATTATACAGGTCAAAAGATTATCCCGTTTAATATTAACGACTTCATATTGCTCTATGGGTTTGAAGACTTAATAAAGCAATTAGCAAAAACAACTATTCCCATTTATGCATTTAGTAGAATATGGAGTAAGTATAATTATGATAAGTTGCCTGATTACTCATTTTTAAAAATCGCTGATATTTCAGATATAGGGAAAATAGACCTAAGAGGCAAACCGATAGATTTCGGCGAAGAGTTTAGAGAGTTACTTTTTGATATGCAGTATTTTGATGAAATAATTTTAGAGAGTAAAGTTTTGGATTGTGTTCGCACAAACGACTCAATTTCTTATTCAGAAAATTACATAAATGGTAATCGCAAAATTGAATTGAATATTAAAGATGGTAAGCTTAATGGAGTTAAGAAATATTTCTATGACAATGGTATTTTAAAATATGATATTGAATATTCAAATGGAAAAAGAAATGGGAAATTCAATCTTTATACTGAAACTGGTGAGATAATAAAAAGCGAAAATTATAGAGACGGAAGAAAACAAGGTCAGTATCTGCATAGAAGATTTTATGCCAATGGCAATATTCAAAGCGAAATAAAATCCAGCAATAATAGTTTTTATAGTGGTATCCATAAGGAATGGTATAACAATAACATACTTAAAGAAGAGATTGATTATGATAAAGGGGTCGCAAATAAAATTGTGAAATCTTACAATAAAAAAGGAGAGCTTTCAAAAACAAAATGGTATATCGATTACAAGCTGAAAAAAGAAATTGATTCTTCTAAAGGACATAAAAACAGAATCGTAAAATCATACAATAAAAAAGGGGTGATTTCAAAAACACAAGTTTGGGTTGATGGAAAAAAACAAATGAATAATGATTGAAGAAAAAATATTGACTCCAATTTTAGAGTATTACATGAATGCTCCTTTTGAAAAAGTTATTCTTAACATTCAAATAAAGGAACTCGTAGACACGATTAGAAATATGAGAATTATTATCTATTCAAATGACCATGGCCCTCCGCATTTTCATGTTGTATCAAAAGACAATTCTATTGATGCTAAATTTCGTATCAAGGATTGTGTTCAAATAAGTGGAGAGATAAATTCAAAGGACTTAAAAAGGATTCAAGCATTCCATGCTGATATGAAAACTCAAAAGGTTATGGAAATGATTTGGAATAAAAGAAATTAAATATTCCTTAAGGGACAACGGGGACATAGGGGACGAAAAATATTTTCTTCAAAAAAAATGTGGCTGAAGCCAGATACATTTTGAAATTTCTTTTTCGTCAGCTAAAGCAGACGGCAATGGATTAGCTGCACACGCCTTCCCAAAATATTTTTCGTTTAAGATATAGTGTTGCTCAGGTGAGGGATTGAAGGGAAAAGCCCACAGCCGCAGCCGTGCTTTGAAGTGGTGCGCGAGGACTTGGAATGAAAAGCCCGACGGCGTGCAGTGCCTTCGAGCATTGGTAAAAAGCCGGCACCCCCAACTGATGCTATTGTATTCTTATTTTCGCCCCTACAGAAATTACCTGAATGAAATTTGACAGAAAAGATTTGAGCGACGAACAATTGCTCTCGATGTATAAATCCATTTTGTATCCGCGGATGATTGAGGAGAAGATGCTGAACCTGTTGCGGCAGGGAAGAATCAGCAAGTGGTTTTCGGGTATCGGGCAGGAAGCAATTGCAGTGGGCGCCACACTCGCGCTTGATGCCGATGAATATATTTTGCCGATGCACCGCAACCTCGGAGTGTTCACCACGCGCAACATGAACCTGACGCAACTTTTTGCGCAGTGGCAGGGGAAGAAGAGCGGTTTTTCGAAAGGGCGCGAACGGAGTTTTCACTTCGGGAGCAATGCGCATCACATTGTGGGAATGATTTCGCACCTCGGTCCGCAACTCACCATTGCCAACGGAATTTCGCTCGCCCACAAGCTTCGGAAGGAGGGAAAAATTTCGCTCGCCTTCACCGGCGAAGGCGGAACGAGCGAAGGCGATTTTCACGAAGCGCTGAATGTTGCGAGTGTGTGGAAGCTGCCGGTGATTTTTCTGATTGAGAATAACGGTTATGGTTTGAGCACCCCGACTTCGGAACAATATGCGTGCAAGCAACTTGCTGACCGCGGCATCGGTTACGGAATGAAAGCGGTGACGATTGACGGAAATAATTTTCTGGAAGTTTATCACACCATAAAAGAGTTGCGCGAATACTGCATTCGCGAGCAGGCGCCTGTGTTGCTTGAGTGCACGACCTTCCGGATGCGCGGTCACGAAGAAGCGAGCGGTGTTAAGTATGTGCCGAAGGAATTGATTGAAGAGTGGGGAAAGAAAGACCCGCTAAAAAATTATGAGGAGTTTCTGAAGAAAGAAGATTTGCTCAGTGAAGAAAATATTTCTTCGATGCATTCATTGCTGAAAAAAGAAATTGAAGAATCGCTCGCTCCTGTTTTTGATGAGCCGGAAATTGTTGCGGACACAACAGAAGAGATGAATGATGTGTATGCGCCGTTCACTCCGCAAATAATCACACCAAAAAAATCAGAAAGAGAGTTGCGAATTGTTGATGCAATTTCAGAAGGATTAAAACTCGCGATGCGCAAGCACAACAATCTTGTGCTGATGGGACAGGACATTGCGGAGTATGGTGGTGTGTTTAAAATCACGGAAGGATTTGTGGAAGAGTTTGGTCGCGAGCGCGTGCGCAACACACCGATTTGTGAGTCGGCAATTTTGGGTGCGGCGCTTGGCTTGTCCATCAAGGGTTTCAAGGCGATGGTTGAAATGCAGTTCGCTGATTTTGTAACGGTGGGTTTCAATCAAATCATAAATAATCTGGCAAAGAGTAATTATCGCTGGGGGCAAAATGCAGATGTGGTTGTGCGAATGCCAACGGGTGCAGGAGTGGGTGCGGGACCGTTTCACTCGCAAAGTAACGAAGCATGGTTCACGCACACACCGGGATTGAAAGTGGTTTATCCTTCGAACCCTTATGATGCGAAAGGACTTTTACTTTCTGCTTTCGAAGACCCGAATCCGGTAATGTATTTCGAACACAAAGCTTTGTATCGCGCCATCAGTGGTGCGGTGCCTGAAGAATATTATACAATTGAAATTGGTAAAGCGAAGTTGGTGGAAGAAGGAACTGACATGAGCATTATTACTTATGGTGCGGGTGTGCATTGGGCGGCTGAAGCAGTTTCGAGTTTCGGGTTAGCGGTTCCGGGTTTTACTTCGGACATTTTGGATTTGCGCACTCTACTTCCATTCGATAAAGAAGCGATTGCAAACACGGTGAAGAAAACCGGAAAGGTGATTGTGTTACACGAAGATTGTTTGACTGGAGGAATCGGCGGAGAAATTTCTGCGTGGATTTCTGAAAACTGTTTTGCTGATTTGGATGCGCCTGTAATGCGAGTTGCTTCACTTGATTCTCCGATTCCATTTTCGATTCCATTGGAAAATAATTTTCTCGCGAAGACGAGATTGAGTGAGAAGATGAAGGAGTTGATGAATTATTAACTCTTCGACAAGCTCAGGATAACAGAGCGCGTTGTCATGCTGAGCTTGTCGAAGCATACATCAATACATGAAAATTATTTTAGAAACACCACGACTCCTTCTTCGTGAATTTGAAATCACGGATGCGGAAAGTTTTTTTGAATTGAACAACGACCCCGATGTTGTTTGCTACACCGGCGATGTTGCTTTTAAAAATTTAGATGAAGCAAAAGCACTGATTGAAAATTTTTGCGCACCATTTTGTAAAGCAACTTTAAGTGTCTTAATTATTTTCTCCGTTAATATAATTGTTAGAAAGTTCTGATTGAACTTAGGTGATACAGATTTAGTTTTGTCAATGGAGATTTAGTTAATTTCAAATTCTTAAAAAGATGAAGCGGATTTTTCTTTTGTTGTTGCTTTTCAATTCAAACACATTTGCCCAAAAAGCGGAGATTGGAGCATTTGGTGGCATCACAAATTACCTTGGTGATTTATCACCTGTCGCATTTGCTCCTTCTGAAACACAATGGGCAGCAGGTTTAGTTTATAAATACAATCCGCGTTGGCATTTTTCACTCAGAGCTGCTGCAACTTATGGTTTAATTACTGGCAGTGACGCCAGAAATAATGATGGGCAAGAGTATCGTATAAGAAGAAACTTATCATTCAGAACTTATATTACTGAAGCAAGTTTAATTGGTGAATGGAATATTTTTGGATGGCAAGGTGAAAGTTATACGCGCACTTTTACTCCTTATCTCGAAGGTGGATTAGCAATATTTCATTTCAGCCCGCAGGCATTGTACAATGGAGAGTGGATTGATCTTCAGCCATTAGGCACTGAAGGGCAAGGACTGCCGTCAGGTAAAGGACAAACTCCGTACAGATTAACTCAGCTTTCCATTCCATTAGGTCTGGGAGTTAAAATGAGATTGGGTGAACATTGGTGTGTTGCAGTCGATTGCGCACTAAGAAAAACTTTTACAGATTATCTTGATGATGTAAGTACTTTTTTTCCAAACAGGGATGAAATCCTCGCTGTAAGAGGACAAACTGCTTTAGACTTAAGCGACAGAAGTTATGAGGTAGCTGCAGATTCTTCCAAGCTGCATTTTGCAAAAGGACAAATAAGGGGAGATTTAAGAAATAAAGATTGGTATTTTTTTCCGGGCATTACAATTACCTATAAATTGAATGTATATAAACAGGAAAATAAATTGAATCCTGGAAACTGCCCTACACTTAAATAGAAAAAACATTTGAGTCCTTCTATTATTCTGATTTGTATTGCTGCTTATTTTTTAGTGCTGCTTTTTATTGCATGGTACACTTCTCGCAATGCAGGCAATCATGATTTTTTTCTGGGAAGTAAAAAATCGCCGTGGCTCATTGTTGCTTATGGAATGATTGGCACCTCACTTAGCGGTGTAACTTTTATGAGTGTGCCAGGCGAAGTTTTTATAAAACATTTTGGATACATGCAGGTAGTGATTGGTTATTTCATTGGCTACTTTGTTGTGGCCTTTGTTTTGTTGCCGTTATACTATCGAATGAATCTAACAAGCATTTATTCATACCTGCAAAATCGTTTTGGTAATTCAGCATATAAAACCGGGGCATCATTTTTTCTTTTATCCAGAACGCTTGGCGCTTCTATTCGTATTTTTTTAGTGATGATGGTGTTGCAGCATTTCATTATGGATGCTGTCGGCATTCCATTCGCTGTTTCTGTTTGCATTATTCTGTTGATGATTCTGCTTTACACTTTTAATGGCGGAGTAAAAACAATTGTATGGACCGACATGCTGCAGACCACAGGAATGATTCTCGCCTTACTTATAACCATTTATTTAATTTCAGATGAAATGAATTTTTCATTTTCACAATTATTAAATTCAATGGATTCAGCAGGATTTACACAAACATTTCAGCTGAATGATTGGAAGGCAGATAATTTTTTTCTGAAACAAATTCTTGGAGGCGCATTCGTTACAATTGCAATGACCGGTTTAGATCAGGAGATGATGCAGAAAAATATTTCGGTTCGTTCGTTGGGTGAATCTCAAAAAAACATGATTGTATTCAGTGTCATATTGGTTTTAGTGAATTTGCTGTTTCTTTTTCTTGGCGGGGCCTTGTATTTGTACATGCAACAAAAAGGAATTTCATTCCCCCTGAAATCAGATGAAACATTTTCAACTGTTGCACTTAATTATCTGCCACCTGTTGCAGGATTGGTTTTTATTATAGGTTTAGTGTCCGCTCTTTTTCCTAGTGCCGACGGAGCTCTTACAGCACTCACTTCAAGTTTTTGTATCGATATTCTTGGATTGAAAACAAGAACTGATTGGGATGAAAAGAAAAAACTATTTGTCCGTCGTACAGTTCACATTTGTATCACAATTTTATTTGTGATATTGATTTTGATTTATCAAAAAGTTATTGAGGCATCAGTCATATCAACCATCCTCAAAGTTGCGGGGTATACCTATGGTCCATTACTTGGCTTATTTGCTTTCGGAATTTTTACAAATCGTAAGCTCACAGGCATTTTTATTCCTGTCGTTTGTATTGCGGCTCCATGTATAATTTATTTTGTAGCAATGAATTCTGAGAAAATATTCAATGGATACAAATTCGGTTTTGAATTATTGCTGATAAATGGTATGCTAACTTTTCTTGGCTTATTTCTTATTTCAAAAAAGAATGAAACCATTTAGATTTCTTTTTTCTTTAATAATACTTGTTGTTTTACTTTCATTTAATAAATCCATTCCATTGGCAGATGAAAGTTTTCTTCGACCGCCAATGGATATAGCATTATATGTTGCTGGTGTTTTTGGTGAACCACGAGGTGATCATTTTCATACCGGAATAGATTTCAGTACAAGGGGACAAACAGGAATTCCGGTAAAAGCAATTGCTGATGGATATGTTTCGCGAATAAAAGTTCAGGCAGGAGGTTATGGTCATGCATTATACATCATGCATCCGAATGGATTCATGAGTGTATACGGTCACCTTTCAAAATATTCTGATGCAATTGACAAGTATGTTCAGGAACAGCAGTATATAAAAAAATCATTTGAGGTTGATTTATATCCCGAAAAAAATCTTTTTGCAGTAAAACAAGGAGAGGTGGTTGCTTCTTCAGGAAACTCAGGAACCTCTACTGCTCCACATCTTCATTTTGAAATTCGTGATGCAAGCGGTGAATCATTTCCGCTCAATCCTTTAAAGTGGATTTCAATTAATGATCATAAAGCGCCTGTAATAACCGGCGTGATGATTTATCAGTTCAACACTATAGAATCTTTAGCTGAAAAAAAATTATATGCGGTTTCAAAAACCGGGAATGAATATTCAGTTTCATCAACCATCATTGTAAATAAATCAAAAACAGAAATCGGAATTCGTGCAAAAGACTTTATGGATGCAAGTGATGCTGATGGCGACTTTGGTATATATTCTATTAGCTCCAGAATAGATGGAAAGGAATTTTATGAATTCAGTCTTAACATGCTTGACTTTTCTGAAGGAAGATATGCAAACGCGCATATTGATTATGAAGAGAATAAAATGAAAGGCATTCAGATTTACCGCAATTTTATTTTGCCCGGAAATAAAGCAAGTATTTATAGCAATGTTTTGAATCGGGGAATAATAGAACTGACAGATACACTCAAGCACAACATTGAAATAATCGCGAGAGATTATTCGGGTAATATTTCGGTTTTAAAGTTTAAAATCAAAAAAACATTAGTGACAAATAAAGCAGCGGAAATTCCTGCTAAAGGATTTTTAAAATTATTTAAATGGAACGAAGAGAATTCATATTCAACCGACAGTTTAAAAATTACTGTCCCGACCGGAAATCTTTATGAAGATTTATATTTTGCCTGCAGAAAGAAAAATTATGTCAGCGGCAAAATCAAATCACCAACCTACGCAGTTGGTGATCCGTATACGCCAATTCATAATGCCATTACAATTAATATTCTACCTTCAAATATTCCGGAGAAGCTGAAATCAAAAGCTGTGATTTGCTTTCGTAATTATAAAGGAAGCGTGAGTGGAAAAACCACCACATGGAATGGAAATTATCTTGAAACTAAAATTCGTGAGTTCGGGGATTTTTATGTGACTCTTGATACAATAAAACCGGTTGTTTCTTACCTTAATCTTCAAAACAATCAAACTCTGACAGGAAACAATATCAGAGTAAAAATATCAGACAACCTGAGTGGTATTACAAAGTACAATGGTTATGTAGATGGCGAATGGGTTTTGATGGAATATGATTTTAAGAGTAGCGTTCTTACCTGGAACAAAAATAAAAATTTAAATGCAGGTGAACATAGCATCAAATTAATTGTTGCTGATGAAGTTGGAAACATAAACACAACAGTTATCAAATTCAAAATTTAACAAATTATGCCATTAGCTATTGGTGATAAAGCCCCACCCTTTTCAGGAATTGACCAGAATGAAAAAAAAGTTTCATTAAAAGATTTAAAAGGAAAAAAAGTGATTCTTTATTTTTATCCGAAGGATGATACACCCGGTTGTACTGCAGAAAGCTGTAACCTGCGAGATAACTGGAGCCAATTAAAGAAGAAAGGTTTTGAAATTGTAGGTGTAAGCGCCGACGATGCAAAGTCGCACAAAAAATTTGCTGATAAGTATGATCTTAATTTTACTTTGATTGCCGATACAGATAAGAAGGTAATTGAAGCTTATGGAGTTTGGGGAGAAAAAAGCATATATGGCAAAAAATACATGGGTATCATACGAACTACTTTTGTAATAAATGAAAAAGGGAAAATTGAAAAAATATTTGATAAAGTAGATACCAAAAACCACTCTGAACAAATTTTAGAAACCACCTAAAAAAATCCCCATCCCAACATTTTTATGAAAAGAAAAAACCTGATTACAATTATTGCTTCATCTGCCATTGCACTGATTTTTGTTTTTCTGACAACAGATAGTTATACAAAAATTCTTCAACCGCCTACAATTGCCACCGGTGCTCCTTCAGAAAACACTTGCGGTAAATCCGGATGTCACAATACCACTCCGAATTCCTTTACCGGAACATTAGATGTTTCATTCAATCAACCATTTTACAAACCGGATTCAACTTATGTGGTTACAGTTTCAACTAACGAAACAGGTATGACCCGCTTTGGATTTTCATCAACCGTTCTTGATGGTTCTGATGTGAAGCAAGGAACCTGGTCGCTTAGTAATGTTATAAATACTTCGCTACAAACTGCAGCCAACAACCGCGCTTATGTCGGGCATAAATCTGCAAACACAACTAACTCATGGACTTTTAACTGGCAAGCACCTTCAACAAATGTTGGTGATGTAACTATTTATGTTGCTTCAATTTGTGGCAATGCAAATAATTCCTCTTCCGGAGATCATTGCTATACTACATCATTGGTATTTCAGCCCGACCCATTCAATGCTGTTTCAGAATTAACAAAGGATAAAAATTCTTTGCTTATTCAAAATCCGGTTACAGACAAAATATTTGTGAGTTTCAGAAGCTCTCTTTCTGCTAATACGAAAATTGAGCTTTTTGATATGAACGGGAAAATGGTTTCAGTTTTAATGAATGAAGAACAAGCAGCAGGAACTCATGCAAAAACTTTTGAGAAACCATCAGCACCTGGCATGTACTTCATTGACTATTCAAGCGGAAATAATCACGATGTGAAAAAAATAATTGTGCTTTAATCTTGGTTAACTAAAAAAGCGAATCAAGCTGTTTTGAAAACTCAAAGCAGCTTTTTTATTTCCGTTTGATTAAAAAAAACTATTTCAAGACTATACAATTCTTGTTGTTGAAAACCGTTAGTTGTAACCTAAAGGGGCTTTCTATTTTTGGTCACCCCAAATAAAACAATCAGCGTGGATAGTGATAAACCGGTGCAGCAATCGTTCAGGCTGATCTTATATACAGCTGTTATTGTTTCCTGCCTGTCGTTTATTAAAACCGATTTCAGTATTGGGAAATTTACTGCAAAAAAAACTGATTTCTTCAGCGATCTTAAACCGAAACCGGTAAAAAAAATAAAAAAGATTGCTCCGCCTCCTGCTCCTCCCGCTAAGGACTCGTTAGCCAGAAAAGCAAGTGTTTTAATGATTGAACAATACGAAGGGGATACTTCAACTGAGTGGAAACATTTTTTTGAAAAACTTCAAAGAGTTGAAAAAGGAGACAAAACAATTGTGCGGATTGCGTGGTTTGGCGATTCATTAATTGAAGGGGACCTCATCACTCAGGATGTGCGAAATGAATTACAAAAAAAATTCGGAGGTAAGGGCGTTGGGTTTGTTCCCATCACTACTCATGTTCCCGGTTTCAGAAAAACAATCGGATGGACATTTTCAGATAACTGGAAAACTTATTCTCTCACTGATTCGGTAAAGCACAAAGTTCCTTATGGAGCTTACGGACAAGTTTATGTTCCGCGAAATATGAGAGGTATTACCGATTCCGTTGCAATTGCAAAGGAAGCAAGCAAGGTTAAATACAGCGGAGCTTATTCTTCCGAATTAAAAGGACTGAGTCCGCTTTATAATGTTTCGTTGTTATACAGCAGGGCCGATTCTGGAGATTATATTTTATACAAACTGAATAACGCGGAAGAACAAAAACTTGAATTAATAGCCAGTGATAAAATAAACAGGTTAATTGTAAATCAGAATAATCCTATTAACTCAATAGAAATCAGCTTTGTTCCAAAGGATACTTTGTATGTGTACGGTTTTACTTTTGAAAGCAGCAAGGGAATTGTAGTTGATAATTATTCTTTGCTTGGCTCATCTGGTATTCATTTATCAGGAGTAAAAAACAGAGTATTCAGTCAGATTCAACAAGCTCTTGATTATGATCTAATAGTGATGCAGTATGGTGTAAATATAGCCAGCGAGAAAACAGCTGATTACAGCTGGTATTCACGAAGCTTTACCAAAACAGTAAATTACCTGGAAACAATTTTCACCAACACCCCGGTTCTTATTGTCGGATGCAGCGATAGAAGCATTAAGCAGGATGGAAATTATATAACCATGCCTACTATCCCTTCATTCATTTCTTCGCAGCGCGAAATTGCATCAAACACTCAATCTTCTTTCTGGGATTTATTTACTGCAATGGGTGGCGAAGGTTCAATGATAAAAATGGCGGATGCAAAACCTGCATTGGCAAATAAAGATTACACACACTTTAAAGCAAGCGGCGGAAAAGTGATTGCAAATCTTTTCGTGCAATCATTGTTGTTTGAATATGATTGGTTTTTATCTCAGCAGGAAAAAAAGAAACCACTTTGAGAAAACTTCTAATCATCTCTTTATTTATTTTTATTTTCATTCGTGTTGATTCAAAAGCACAATCAACGGAAGAGATTACCAGACCTTATACTTTCATCCGCGATACATTAAACTACCTGATTAACGATTCGGCGCTGAGTGGTTTTTATAAAAAGCTGGATGAGCTGCAAAACGGAACACGCGATAAAGTTGTGGTGGTTCAAATCGGCGACTCACACATTCAGGCTGATTTCTTTTCAGGAATAATGCGAGAACAGTTGCAGCGGAAATTCGGGAATGCCGGAAGAGGTTTAGTGTTTCCGTATCGCGCTGCAAAAACAAACGAACCAAGAAATTACACGACCAGAACAAATGTGGCTTGGGAAGCCAAGCGAAATGTTTTTCCGAAACTTCCATTGCCTATTGGAATCAGCGGCATCACCATCCGCACTTATGATTCATCGGCGTATCTTGATTTTAATATTCAGGATGCGGATAGTTTGAATTATGCTTTCAATAAAATAAAAGTGTTTCACTACAAAGCACCCGATGCTTTTGACTTAGCTGTAACAGACGAAACACAAACCAATCTTGCTTACATCAATTCGCGCATCACGACTCCCGATTTTTTTACAACAGAAATATCGTTGCGCGATACCATACACAATTTTCAGTTGCACATGATAAAGAGCGACAGCACACAAATGCAATCCATGATTTACGGAGTGGAGTTAGAAAATTCACAGAAGGGTTTGGTTTACGATATGATTGGTGTGAACGGCGCCATGTTTGCGCACTACGATAGTTCGGTGTACTTCGTTGACCAATTGGTTTCACTGCATCCTGATTTGATAATTATTTCGCTCGGAACAAACGAAGCGTACACAAAATATTTTACGGAGCAGGAGTTTGAAGAAAACATGGATATGCTCGTGAGTAAAATCCGCGCAGTGATTCCCGATGCAAATTTTTTACTGACATCGCCGCCCGATGGTTATCGTTATCGCAAATACAAAAATGCAAGTGTGGCGCAAGCTGTAACAGTGCAGAAAAATTATTGCGAAAAGAACAATGCTGCTTACTGGGATTTTTATCACCTCATGGGTGGATTCGGTTCCATCTACAAATGGTACACAAAAGGATTGGCGCAAAGAGATTACCTGCACTTAACCAAGGCAGGATATGAAATTGAAGGACACTTGTTGTTCAACGCATTGATGGAATCATACAATAAGAACAGGGTTCAGTAAAAGATTTGAAGTGAGTCAGAAAATAATTTTTTTATCAATTCTCTTATTTCTTTCTTCTGGAAATTCTTTTGCTCAGAAAGGATTTTCATTTGGCGTGTCTGCGGTAGTGTCAAAAAATTTTATGGTTGTTGACAGAAGACATTCATCTTCTACTCATTTGAAAACAACTACAGATTTTGTAGAAAAAATAAAATTGAATTTCAACTACGATTTATCAAAACAATATTTCCTTTCTTTTGGTGTTGGTATTTATCGTCAGAGTTTTTCTTTAAGAAGAGATATGCCTTGGATATCTGAGAGAAATTGGAAACACACAGAGAATGAAAGAATCTTGAATCTGTTTGATTTTCCATACCCTTATTGTTCTTTATCATTTGGGTTTAGAAAAGATATAGGAAGGAAAACTGAATTCCATTTCTCTACCGGAGTTGAATCTCATTTATTAACAACATACTTCGGACCATTAGAAAAAAATCAGATACGGGGTGGACTTACTTATAATATTGGTGATTCAACTTATTATGAAACAAATTACAATTTTCGAGAAATGAAAAAACGAATTTCATTAGAAATTTCAATGGAGTCAGGAATAAGTTTTATCACAAAAAATTATTCTGAATTTAATATTTTTCTTTCCTATCAAAAAGGTTTGTATAAAGTAATGACTGGGAAAAATTTATATTTTGAAAAAGCACCACTTTCTTCAGGAATGGATGAAAATTATTGTTTAAATCATACACCAGATGAAACCTATAATTTCTTTACCAGAGATTCAAATTTAGGAATTGGAATTTCCTATTTGATTAACTGGCGCGAATTAAGGAAAAATAAAAAGTTGGAAAAGCAATATGAAAATCTTCAATCGAAATGAGTTCGATGTTCGATAAAATTCTTCACGAGCTTACTTATCACAAGAGCGAACCCATGCTCTTCAACACCGGAATATTTCTGTTCTTGTTTCTGGTGTTGCTTTTCTTTTATCAGTTCGTTTACAAAAAAGAAAATGCGCGCATCACTTACCTCACGCTCTTCTCGCTTTATTTTTATTACAAGTGCGGCGGATGGTTTTTTCTGCTGCTCATTCTCTCCACGGTTATTGATTACACCATTGCCAATTTTATTTTCAAATCAAATTCGAAGCGCAACCGCACGGCGTGGCTCGTGCTGAGCTTGATTATCAATCTCGGATTTCTCGCTTACTTCAAGTACACTAATTTTTTACTCGGCATTGCAAACGATTTGCAGCTCGGGCATTTTCATGTAGTGGATATTGTGCTGCCCGTCGGCATTTCGTTTTACACTTTCCAGGTGCTCAGTTACACCATTGATGTGTATCGCGGATTGCTGAAGCCCGCAAAAAATATTTTCGACTTTGGTTTTTACATCAGCTTCTTTCCGCACCTCGTGGCGGGACCCATTGTGCGTGCCTCACTTTTTCTTCCGCAGATTCATACCGATATAAAAATCACAAAGGACGACCGCGCCGCTGCCGTGTTCCTCATTCTCACCGGGCTGTTTAAGAAAGCAGTTATCAGCGATTACATCAGCGTCAATTTTGTTGACCGCGTGTTCGATGCGCCCACGCTTTACTCCGGCTTCGAAAACCTGATGGCAGTGTATGGTTATGCCATGCAGATTTACTGCGACTTCAGCGGCTACAGCGATATGGCAATCGGAGTGGCATTGTTGCTGGGTTATCGTTTGGGAATAAATTTCAATCAGCCATATCAGAGCGCGAGCATCACCGAGTTCTGGCGGCGGTGGCACATTTCGCTCAGCAGTTGGCTGCGCGATTATTTATATGTGCCGCTCGGCGGAAACCGCAAAGGCAAACTTCGGCAGTATGTAAACCTGTTCATCACCATGCTGCTCGGCGGCTTGTGGCATGGCGCTTCGTGGAACTTTGTGTTCTGGGGATTTCTGCACGGAGTGGCTCTAGCACTCGATAAATTATTCCGCACTCTAGTGAATGTGCCGAAAACATTTTTGATGCGCGAACTCGGTGTGCTGCTCACTTTTCATTTCGTTTGTTTCTGCTGGATATTTTTTCGCGCGCAGGATTTTGCCACCGCAACAGAAATGCTCTCGCGCATATTCCAGAACTTTGAAGGCGCCATAGCCATGCAGTGGATACGCGGCTATGCGTTGGTGTTTGCACTCATCGTGTTCGGATACCTCACCCATTTTATTCCGGCAAAGTGGAACACACCTTCAGAAAATATTTTATCGCGCGCACCCATCATCGCGCAATCACTCGCGCTGGTGTTTGTTATTTGGATGGTGATACAAGTGAAGAGCGCGGAGATACAGCCGTTTATTTATTTTCAGTTTTAGTTCTGAAGGGAAAAGAGTTTACTTTTATCTGGATGAAAAAATTATTTCTGTTTCTTGTTGTTTCTTTTTTTGTAGGGAAAAACTGTGAGGCGCAGAATCTTGTTCCCAATCCGAGTTTTGAAGACACACTTGGATGTCCAAATAATGAAGACCAAGTTTATTTAAGTAATGGGTGGCATTGTTTCGGAGGAACACCAGAATATTTTAATCAATGTAGCATTGAAGATTCGGTATATGGAGTTCCAATTGCTGGCGTTCCATACAATTGGCCTGGATTTCAAATTCCTTACAATGGAGTTGCATACTGTGGAGTATATTGTTTTGATAAAATTGCCCCGGATAGTAGAGAGTATATTGGGAGACTGCTATCAACACCTTTGGTTGTTGGGCAAAAATATTTTGCAAGCATTAAAATTTCACTTGCTGAAAAATCTTCCTATGCAGTAAATAATATTGGAATAAATTTCAGGACAAATGCTTATACCGATTCCATTAACTGGATGCCATTAGAAACAAATCATTCATTTGTTCATTGCTCTTCCATAATCAGCGACACTTCAAATTGGGTTGTTGTTTCAGGTTCTTTTTATTCTGACTCCGCATATCAATATGTTATGGTTGGAAATTTCTATGATCATTCTTTAATAGATACTGTCAGAGTAAATAATAACTTTAATGGTATCGCAATATCCTATTACTACATCGATGATGTTTGTGTTTCTCCTGATTCAATTACATGTGATTTGAATCCTGAAGAGATTTATAATTTGAAAGAAGCAAAAGCAAGCGTCAATCTCTACCCCAACCCCGCAACCAACCAGTTAACAGTTGAAAGCGCGATGCCAGTAGGCAGTAACCATTATGCAGTAAGCAGAATTGAAATCACAGATGCGGTAGGGAGAGTTCAAAGTTTCAAGTTTAATATATTAAACGATGCCATCCCTTCGAGGGATGGCATCGTTCGGCAAATTGATATTCATTTTCTTGCTTCCGGCATTTACTTCATAAAACTTTATTTTGGTGATGGTACAATGGAGGTTAAGAAGTTTGCGAAGGAATAAACAACTCCCACTTTTATTCTGTTTTATCTAACAGAAATTAAAAACAGCATTTTTTTAAAAAAAATTGTATTTCTACAACCTGCAAGGGGTCAGTTTCTATGCAAACGCAGGGTCTGCCGAACTACAGGTGGTGAGTTTCTATACAAACGCAAGGTCTGCATAACTACAGGGGTTCGGTTTCTATGCAAACGCAGGGTCTGCCAAACTGCATGGGGTGAGTTTCTGTGCAAACGCATGGTCTGCCAAACTGCATGTGGTGAGTTTCTATGCAAACGCAAGGTCTGCATAACTACAGTGGTTCGGTTTCTATACAAACGCAAGGTCTGCATAACTGTATGGCGTCAGTTTCCATGACCCGTCCTAAAATAACTTGACAGTTTTGAGGTGTTAATACTGGATGTAAATGACAGTGTTTTTTGTTAATACTGAAAATTATTTCTGCTGAATATTTTAATCCTGATTCAGCAAACAGG
>Ga0114969_10001011_pt1 | contig 23961 bp, 21 predicted proteins | sample M_130807_MF_Meta_FD_87316 | JGI IMG/M metagenome (GOLD analysis project Ga0114969, IMG submission 87316) | Freshwater microbial communities from Lake Montjoie, Canada to study carbon cycling - M_130807_MF_MetaG | ecosystem: Environmental > Aquatic > Freshwater > Lake | place: Lake Montjoie...
TATATTTATAATTAAAATTATTTAAATCTAAATAATAAGATAATTCACTGTCAGATATAGGAATATTAAAAATATCATAATTAAAATTTTTAATTATTTCCCTTATATATTCTTTAAATGAAGTTCTATATAATGTAATTTCTCTTTTCATTCTTTTAGAGGATTGTCTTGATAATTTTTTTTCAGTTTTTGTTTTAATATCATTACATATTTTATATGTAGCATATATGAAGAATAAATATTTATTTAATAGGATACATATATTTATATTTAAACTTAAATTATTTTTTTTAGTTTCTTCATCCAACTCTTGATATGAAGAAACAATTGGCATTACTATTTGATTAATTTGAGTTATTTTAGTAATAAGATAATTATCATGATAATTAGATACTAATAATTTCATTTTAGGTTCATTTAAATATAATGCTTCTTCTAAATAGAATGGTATAAATTTAATTAAAATATCATTAATAATTTTATTTATAGATTCCATTTAATATTCTTCAACATTAAAATAATAATATAATTGTTCTTTAAGAACTTCTTTTAATTTATCATTAAAATAATAAATATAATCATAATTTTCAAATGTATCTTTTTTATATCTTATAATAATAGTTTTCATATTATTAAAAAAAGTTAATATAAAATCAGGGAAAGTTTCTTTATTTTTATTATTATTAATATCTTTTAATATTTCAGGTATAATTTTATAATCCTCATATTTATTTCTAAAATATCTATAATAATAATAAATCTCATCATTTATATATGTATTGATAATATCTTCAATAAATAGTTTTTTAAGTTTATTATTATTATCCTTTATTAAATTTCCCCAATCTAATTTAATATAATTATCTGTATTTAAGGAAAATATAATTGTAAAAATATTTTTGTCTTTAAATCTCTCTTTATTTTTATTTATTATATTTTTTCCTTCATTATGATAGTCATTATCATCATCTTCATTATCATTATCATTATCATCACCTTCATTATAACTATTTATAATAAATGTGTCAATTATACTAGATAATAGAATTTCATTATAATTAAGTTCGTTTATTTGGGGTTTTAAATAAATGATATATACATTATTATCATCATAACCAATAAAATCAAAAATTTTATTTAATATAAATTCATTAGTATTTCCTGAATATTTTATAGTATGCGTCAATAGCCAATTTACATTAGGAAAATCATTTAAAAATTTATCATATACAACTCCAACATTATTTATATATTCATAATGATTTAATAAATATTTATGTAAATTATTATTATCATTGCCATTGCCATTATCATTATCATTATTATAATTAAATAGTTCATTACATTTGCAATTAGAATGACCTAAAATATTTGGTGTATATGCTTTATAATAGATATTAGTTATATTATATAATTCAATGATACTAATATTAGAATATGGACCATTTTTAACAAATTCCAGAATATAATTAAGAATCATACATTCATAAGGACATAAATAATTATATTTAGCAAATGTTTTAATTTTACTTTTGATATTATAAGAAAAATTTTGAATAATATTGAAATATTTTTGGTATTCAGTAGTTTTTGCTAATTCTAATAAACAAATATCATAAGTTTTATATTTATCATTATTATTATCAATCTTTATAAAATAATTAGAATAATCTTTCCAATTATCAACTGAAAAAATTGTTTTATTCTTAATACCTAATATTTGAGCTCTTATTTGATGTTTGTCAGAATCTAATTTAAATGTTTTAATTATAAGTAAAATACGCATAGAAGCATATCTTAAATAATGATGGGTAATATCTACAACTTTATTATTTATATTTATAAGATTTAGATAATTAGAATAAATAGTTTTATTAATAATTAAATCTAATAATTTAAGATAAGTATCATTAACAGTTTTATTAATTTTTAGAAATTTAGAAATATTAAAAATGTTAGGTTTCATTGCTTTTTTATTTAATGTTCTTAAATAATAATTATTTAAAATAGTTTTTATTTTACGAGCTATACAATCATGTTCATCATCAATAAAAAAATATAATTTCTTTTTCATTCTTGTTAATGCTACGTGTATTAAGGAATTATAAATAATATTATCAGGTTTTTTACTAAATTTTAATAAACTATTTTTATTTAATCCAATAACAAATACAATATTTCTACCATCTCCTTTTGAAGTATGTATAGAAACTAATCTAGTAGCATTATTAGATTCTGTTAAATTTATAGATGAACCACTTTCAGATTTGTGAAAAATTGCATAATTTCTATATTCTTTTGGATTTTCTTTTCTTAACCAATATAATTGAATGCGAGTTTCTAATATAGAAATTAATGGATTATTTGATGTGAATGGTGTTATAATAAGAAAATCTTCTGGTTTATAATTATTTGTTTCAACTTCATATTTATATTTTTCCATAATCATATCAAGATTATCATTAATATTATCAAAATTATGTTCTGTTGATTTATAATTTTTATATTTCTTTCCATCAATTATTTCAAAGTCATCATTATCATTATCATTCCCATTATCACAATAAGAAGAAATAGGAGGTAAAGAATAATTTGCAAATGGGATAATATCATTAATTATTGCTATAAGTTGTTTACTGTTAAATCTTCTAACAATATTTACTTTATTAAATTTGATAATATTTATATTTTTGAGAGAATTGAGAGAATTTAAATAAACAAATGCATTATTATCTATAGATATACTTTGAAGAGCATCACCTACAATATAGGCATCAATATATTTATCTTTAATAATTCTAATAATGGCATCACCATAATCTTTTGATAAATCTTGCGTTTCATCAATAAAAAGACATAATTTTTTATTTAGATTGAAATTATTTGCATTATATTTGATAAATGTCATATTAGTAAAATCTTCATTAATACAATCATCACAAAGAGATTTGACAATTCCTTCAAATTTATTTATATGAGTATTATTTTTATCTCCTAATTTATACATAAATGAGTCAATTGTTGAAATTAGGATATGTGAGATTTTATGAGTAATTTTATTTCTAAATGAAATTTGATATTTTTTATCTGCATAATGTTCTTTTTCATCATTTATTAATTCTAATTCATTTAGATTACCATTATTTAATTGAGATATAAATTCATTATAAATAATAGTTTTTGCAGAATGTTGTTTAGAGACAATAATGAAATAGTCATAATGAGAGAAATTTTTATTTTTAAGATTTTGAATTAATCCAAATGTTTTACCATTCCCAGCTCCTTGTTGTTTTATATATAAATTAGATTGTTTGATTACTTCTTTTTTAATTGTAAAAACGCCATCTTGTAAATTTTTAATGAATATTTTTCTATTTAATCTTATAACATCAATCATATTATTTTTAACAACTTTAGGATTTAATTTATAAATATAATTATTATAATCAATAAATATATATTCATAACTTTTAAAACTTTCATACATCCATTTATTAGTATCATTAAATTCTATTATAAATCTTATTTCGTCATTCTCATTCTCATTCTCATTATCATTATCATTCCCATTCTCATTAATAACAAAAATATTTAAAATGCCTTCACTAGAACCATTAATAATCCATATAATTTCTCTATTATGAATAAGATAATCGGCTTTACGCTGGCAAACTTCAATTTTAGATATTTTAGAATGTTGTATTTCAATATTATATTTAGTTTTTGGTAATACTATATCAGCTCTTCTTGTTTTTATTTGTCTTATATCATCCCTTATATAGGTTATTTCAATATAGGGAAAATAAGATTGCCATTCTTTATGCCAATGAGAGTGAATATCATTTTCATCAATATCATTATTAAATTTATGAATAAAATGGTTATTAGCAAAAGATAATAGGTGATTATGACAACATTTAATATTAGTAGGTTTAGATTTTTTGATATAATCATTAATAGAAATAGGTTTATCATTTAAAAATGCATATGATGAATGATAATTATTACATTTCATTATTATAAGAAGAAAACTAATATTTATTTAAATATATTTTTTCATATCATAAGTAAAATTGAATTATATTTTGAATAATCAAATCTTTATTTTGTCTATTAATAATATTTGTATTATTTTTAATGAATAATTATTAAAAATGATTAAATATTCTAATATAATAATTATCCAATTAGATCTGGATCCCATCGTTTTATCACGATGAGTCATTCTTATAGCAAAAATGAAGAAAAAGAACGCGAAAAAGCAAGACAAGAACGCAACGCAAAACAGCGTGAACGATATTGGAAAGCAAAAGCTGAAGCAGAAGCATTTCAAAGAGAACAGCAGAAGCAAGAAGAACAAGAAGAAGCAAGGCAAGAAGAAGCAAGGAATGAACGCAACGCAAAACAGCGTGAACGATATTGGAAAGCAAAAGCTGAAACAGAAGCCAAGCAAAGAGAAGAACTCGCAAAAGCAGATGCAGCATATTACGCTCATATGCGTGAAAAAGCAGAAATTCAAGCCCAGCAGCAGAAAGAAAAAGCTGAAGCAGACGCAAAAGCAAAAGCAGAAGAACTCGCAAAGGCAAATCTTGAAAAAGAAATTGCTAGAGCGAAAGCAGAAGCCAAGCAAAGAGAAGAACTCGCAAAGGCAAATCTTGAAATTGAAAAAGAAATTGCTAGAGCGAAAGCAGAAGCAAAGCAAAGAGAAGAACTCGCAAAGCCAAATCTTGAAAGATACTGGAAAGAAAATCTTGAAAGATACTGGAACGAAAAAGCAGAAGCTAAGCAAAGAGAAGAACTTGCAAAGGCAAATCTTGAAAAAGAAATTGCTACAGCAAAAGAACTCGCAAAGTTCAATGTTTTAACAATTGAAAGAGTTTCGTCAGTTTTATTTGTGTCATCAGTTTCATTTGTGTCATCTGTGTCGTCAGTTTCATCTGTGTCATCAGTTTCATCTGTGTCATCAGTTTCATCTGTGTCATCAGTTTCATCAGTTTCATCTGTGTCATCAGTTTCATCTGTGTCGTCAGTTTCATCTGTGTCATCAGTTTCATCTGTGTCATCAGTTTCATCTGTGTCATCAGTTTCATCAGTTTCATCTGTGTCATCTGTGTCATCAGTTTCATCTCTCGCAATTGCTATTAATATTGAAATTAATCGTAGGAAAAGTAAGAAAGGTTCAATCCTTGCTGCTGCCCTGCAAGAGGTAATTGAACGCAGAAATGGTTCAAAAAACTCAATTTATTATTTCGCAAAAAAAGCAAGTTTCTGATTGTGCGCGGTTAAATAGGCTATAAAATGGGCAAATTAATTTTTGTTCATTTGAATAGCAATAAAATCTTTAATATAATTTTTTTTGATATATAAAAAAATAATTGAGTATTTTTAAATAGATGTCTTTTAGTATTAGTGATTTTAATGATATAATTTTTAGTGTATATATATTTAATCATAAGAACAGTGATAATTCTAGTGAGAAGATATTTAAATTAATTGATGTTTATATTTCTAGAAATTCAATTAATGAGAATAAGATAATATTGGATACTTTTGGGACAGTTTATATGAATACAGATGAAATAAGTTATTATGCAGATTATGCATCTTTAACACTTCAACAACAATTATTGGAAAATTTAATAATAATGGTTGAAAATCATTATAAAAAATGATAAAATCCAAATGAAATTATTTTATATTAAAAAATGATGGAATTATATAAAATTAATAATGATATTGCCAATCTTAAGAAAGATATAATTAAAACAATAAAAAAAGAAGATACAATTAAATTCAGGTTATTTAAAGACTCATTAATTAAAAATAGTTTCCCATATTATGATAATAAATTTGAGGATTTAATTATAAATGGTCGTAATGATGATATAGATAATGATAAAATAAATTTAATAGCAAAATATATGAATATAGACGAAAATCATAATTATTATTATTTAGTATCATCTTATTTAGAATTATTCAATAATGATTATGATAATATATTTGAGATTAGACAAGAAAGACGATTATTAGAGATTAAATATGATGAAATGATAAATATGAAGAATGAATTTGAGATTGTTATTAATAACAATAAGGAGAAAAAAGAAATAATAATCAATGGTATAAAAATGAGTATAATATATTTAATGATAATTATAATATTTATATATATGCAATGGAAATAGATAAAATTAATAATGATATTACAAACATACGAAAATTAAATATAAAGATTGATATTGTAAATAATCATATTAAAAACTTATTGGAAAAGACCAATATTTTTATTAGAGGATTTGGTAAAATAAATATAGATAAAACTATTAATGAAATTACAAATAATTTAGAAGATTTATATATACGTCGCGATGAATATAAACAAGAAATTGCGGATATTGAATGTAGTTATGAAGAATATTATAAAAATAGATTTTGTAAAAATATTTATGAATGTAAATATTATATAGAAAAAGAAAAGAAAGAAGGAACTATTTAATAATAGTTTTATATTCATCTTCAAATGCTTCATTATAAGGTTCTAAATTAGTATTTATTTTAGGTATATATTCATATAAATAAGTTAGACCATCAATTTTAGGTTTTGTTTTATCTCTTTCTTTTATTTCTGGTTTATCATCATCTATAAAAATTTCTTTTTTAATTTGACTAAATAAATTCATAGCTATATCTTTTATTTTTGTTATAATTATTATTTCATTAGACGTCCAAGAAGAAGCTATATCTCTTTTATAATTATAAATAATAGAAACTGCACAAGCATGAATCAATCCTATTCTTTGATTTTTAATAGTTTTATTATTAGTAGCATTATTAATAATAAATAATTTATAATAATTAAGAATAAAATTTTCTGTAAAAAGACAATTGACAAAACCCCATAAGAAATAGATAGGATCATGTTCACTTAGACAAAATTGGGTTTGAATTACATATTTCTTTCTAATGATATAATCAAATGAATCACGAAATAAAATAGATAATGAATAAATCTCATTATTATTATTTGTACTTTCAATTATTTTAAAAACATTAATAAAAGAAGTTATTATTTTTAGTGTTAAAGCATATATATCACTATCAGAAGGAGGTATAATAGAATTAAATTTTGATATACCTGCAGGATTTAATTTAATATCATTATCGAAGATATTAAATATTTTTTGTCGTAATTGGGGAATAGGTATTGTTCCGGTTTTGGTGGTAGGATGTTTATTATGAATATCACATAGAATACACATTTTAGTTATTAGAACAAGATATTCAGTGACATTAATATTATCACTATTAATAATATTGATTGTTGATTCAATAACATTATTAAATTTAACAATATTATAAATAGTTATGAAAGTACTAATATAAGAACAAGAATAAATTAATGTATCTTCTAATACTTCAATTTTTGAATTTTCAATTAAAAAAATACAGGTATTATATAAACTTTTTTCAATATTACCATTACAAATAAAATCAAATAATTCTTTATTATACATAATAATATTTATATAATCTTCTTTTTAATACTTAAAATTTTTATCTATAAATTTATCAAATTTAGAGATTGTTTTAAACCCCTTAATAACTGTAACCTCACTTACATTACAAATATCAGCAAATTGTTTTTTAGTATAACCTAATTTATTTTTTTCAGAGTAATAATAAAGAATTGCTGCACAACTTGAAGTAGGTGAATTATCACTCATAATTTCATTATCTTCTAAGAAATTAATAAGATTTTTACATTTTTCAATATCAGTTAATTGCATATTTAATTGACAGCAATAACGAGATATGAAATCAATTGGCGAAGAACTAACAACATTAATTTGAAGTAATGTTTGAAATCTTGTATTACCTTTATTTAAAATTACTGGATTAATATCAAACATTTTAGCAATTTCTTTTGAACTTCTTGGAATATTATTCATCAAACAAGAATGATATATACATGAAGCAATTAAACCTTCTTTATTATCTCCCCTTGATATTTTCTTTTCAGATGCATTTTTATATAAAACCTTCGCGTCATCAACTACTTTTTGAGGTATTCCATTACTTAAAGAATTACTTGTTAAAATATCAAATACTAGCCATAATGTTCTTTCATTATAGGGCATAGAATTCCATGCTATAAATTTCCTAATTCTGCGAATATCATAATTATTACCATATTTATTTCCTCCAATCATAGAACCTAATGAAGATTTAGGAAGTAATGAATTAGTTGGCAATCCACATCTTGAAGGGTCATCGCTTTTACTATCATTACCATAATAACGCCATTCAGCAGTATTATCAATAACTTTACTACAAATAGCACTACATTTAGTACAAATCTGCATAGCATCTTCAACTATAAATTCATTACAACCACAAGAACATACTATACCAGTATCTCTTTCTCCATTTTCCTTAACATACTCTTCTTCCTTTAAATCATTCATAATATCCCAAATGTCATCTTCAGTATCGTTCATAATCGTTAAATGATATAAATTAAATCTTTATATAAAGATATAATCATTTTTTATATTTATGGAAAACGCAGAAAAGAATGAAATATACAAGAGTATAAAGACTGGTTTAGCTAATTTAAACCAGAATGAATTAGAGGAAATATTTAAAATCATTTATAAGAACAATAATAATTTCAGTAAAAACAATAATGGTATTTTTATTAATCTATGTTGGTTAGATATAGAGACTTTAAATAAGATTAATAATTATATAAATTTTTGTATAAAATCGCATAATGAGATTAATAAATATGAGGTCATTTGTAATATGCTTAATGATAGTATTAATAATAAGGATAAGACAGAAGAAATAGTAAATGATAATATAGATAATTCAAAGATTTTATTAAATAAGCAAAAAATATCTTCAAGTATGAAGTTTTATCTTTTAAAAAAGAAATTTCAAAAACAGCAATTAGCAGCAAATATTGAAAGTTATTTAACATATGATGAATATTTAATGATTTGAAAAATGACAAAAAATTTATTTTGCCATTTTTTTGATTATGAATTTACAACCAAGTCAAAGAAATCTATTCACGGACCTATAAACATCACAACCGTAATTATGTAAAATCGTAGAAAGTATATTTATTTTTGTCTCGTATCTTGAAACTTTTTCAACATATTCAATAATTCCACATAGTTCGCGTTCAAAGAATTCTTCATATATGAAGAGAGGGTCCTTTATCATTTCATTATCATAGAAAATTTCAAATGATTTAAAGAACTTTCTTAATTTCTTTTCACTGGAAGCTCTTTTAGGTTCTGTAGAGTTCAAAGGGTTTTTTGTTCTGGATTTCTCCAATGGTACAGATACATAATTATCAGATATGAGTTGTCTACGTCCATTTGAGTAATTCAATGTAGAAACACAATAATTTATCCGCTCATTTTCATCATTAACTGAAGAGATAGTTGAAATATCTTCAGTTAAGAGTAATGACAGAATAAAAAGTTCAAATAATCTTCGGTTTGAAGCCAAATCTTCATTTCTAAGAATGACAGATTTAGAATTTAAGACAACTTTAACAAAATTATCAAATTTAATGAAAGTTAAGTTATATTGAAGTCTGGACCATAAACGATAGAAGAAACAACTGATAGAAGGCATTATCACACACAAAAAAATAAAAACAAAAGAATTAATCATTTTTATAATTAATTTTGGAAAAATAACACAAATATTTTAAATAATTAATGTTTCTAATTGAATTAATAGGTCATACATTTCATTATCAGTAATATCATAATAATAAATTAAATTACTACAATCATCATAAATAGTTTTTTTGAGATTAATATCTTCTGTATTCCATAAATTAATATTATGAAGTAATTGAGTTAAAAGATTATTATTAGTAATATTACATTTACTATCATCAATATACCATTCAATAAAATCTTTAATATTTTGAATATAATAATAATGATTATTAATGAAATTTAAATATAAATTATTAATTTTACTAAATAATTTAGATTTTATTAAAAAACTGTTATATTTTGTTGTATTTATCTTTATAATCATATTAATTATAAAATTTAATCATTTTTTTTTGAATAATTCTATGAGGATTGCAATATTTTTCATCTATTTCTAATAAAAAAATTTCTTCATAATTCTTATTTTTAATATAATAATCAACACACATTTTTATATAATAATAATTAGTATCATCTATAATTATTATACCATTATTATTAATAAGTAAATCTGCATTTTTCATATCATTTTCAATACATTCTTTACTATGACCACCATCAATATGAATTAATGAATATGTATCAATGCAATTTTTATTATTGCTAATCCATTCAGGTATAGTTTGAATTGAATCGCCTTCAATTAATTTAATATTAGCATTCTTATATTTATCTTTAATAAAATTAAAACACGGCTTCATATATAAATGCAAACCAATATCAAATATAGTAAAATTAAAAGATTTATTTTCCTGTCCTTCTAATATTAATATAGATGAATGTCCGGCATTAAATCCTATTTCACAGATATTAGCATTAGCATTAATAATTTTAGAACACCAAAATAAATTAGCTTGTTTACATAAAGCATTTTTAATACTATTATCGCATTTATTATCAAATGTATTATAATTACCTTCAACATTATTATTATCACAAATACTTAAGACAATATTATTAAGGTCTTTATAAATATCTATAATTGTAATTTCATGTAACATAAAATAATTATAAATATTATTCATAATTATAATAAAAAAATAATTAATACTTATATATATGATAATTATGAAACAGTAATAATGGGATTTTCACTATTTTTATAATAGATATATGATTTTTCTTTATAAATGATATGTTTATTTAGGAAAAACGATATAAATAATGATATTGATTGATTCCAACTATCTTTTGTTAAAGCTGTCATTATTTCACTTGATTTTTTCAGACCAAATACTTTTGAAAATTCAGGTTCTGATATAAATTCAATCAATTTACTTTTAATATCTTGTTTCATAATTTTATCAACATACGTATATCTAATTATTATATCTAATGGACTTTCAATTTTATTTTTTTTATTTTTAGAAGTTTCTTCTAATTCAACTTTTATTTTAGGTGTTGTGATTATTGGAACTAAAATTGGAATAACTTTTTTTGGTAGTTCTTGGGGTAGTTCTTGGGGTATTTGTTTAGGTGTTAATGATTTTTGAATTACTTGCTGATTATATTTATTAAATATTTCAATATTATCTTTATAAGTCCATAAAGTTTCATTTGAAGTATGATTATCAGGCAAAGTATTCATTATATTTTCCATATTTATAATATATTTATAAATTAGATTTCATTTTTTTATATAAAAAAATGTGTTGGAATGCAGAAGTTTCATTAAATACTTTTATATTTGGGATTATTTGTATGACAATCGTAATAATATTAAATAAAATTGAATATATAAATATATTATTTGCTTTAACTATTTCATTAATACAATTGATGGAATATTATGCATGGAATAATATAAATAATAAAGAAGTTATTTATAATTTAAGTATTATTGGATTTTTAATTCTTTCAAGTCAAATATTATTTCTTAATTATGGTTGTTTAAATAGTAAAGATAAACCAATTGGAATAATATTAATAATTATATTTTCAATATATTTTTTCATATATAATTATCAAAATGAAAAATTTAAAATGGAAAAAGGAGAAAATAAACATTTGATTTGGCATTGGATAGATTTTCCAATCCCCTTTTTAATAATCATATTAACTTTCTATATATATCCATCATTTAGATGTGGATATAAAGCATTAATGTTAATATCTATACCATTATTAATATCATTATATTATTATTATAAATATAAGACTTTTGGGACAAAGTGGTGTTATTATGGTAATATTTATTGGATAATACTAATATTAATTAGTATAATGAAAGTAATAAGCAAATAATCTTTATTTCCTGAATAAAGATTTATAAAAAAAGAAAAATTAAACATTAAACATTAAACATTACTTATTTTTTTAGCATAATAAGATGGTTTAGTAGAATTAATTTCAAAATAGGTCCAACAATAAGCTTTATCATCCCATCCAAATTTAGACCCTTTTGAAATATTAGGCAAATCAACAGTTGTTTCACTAATTCCAATACAATCGTTAATATGGGAATATTCAACAGTATCAAGACATTTAGAAATTTCACCAATATTATTTAATTCAATTTCTTCAACAGTAATTTCATTATTTGAATTTTTATATTGAAAACCTCCTAATTTACCAATAGATACATCCCATGTATAATAATTACCATTATTTAATACCCATTTTTGGGAAGTATTCATAGTTGGTTCCATTTTTAATTATATATATAAATTAAAACTTTATATAAATATAAAATAAATATAATAAACAAAAATGGCATTATATAAAATTAGAATTAATTGTACCACACAAATGGATTTAACAATTAATAATAAAAAAATAAATCAAAAAACATTTAATAATTTTATTTCAAAAACAGATATTAATAATTATATTACAAAAATAGCAATTTTATATGAAGATAATTTTCATATGAAAGATGATATTAGTTTTATTAATAAGACACTTGAATTTTATTGTAATAGAGAAATAACAGAAATTGAATTTAAATCATTTATTTCAAAACTTAAGAAATTTGGATTTGTATCAAACAAAAAACAGCCAAAAATTCAATTTATAAATAATGAAGGAAATATTATTTATAATTATAATTATAATACTGAAATTTCATATCCAAAGAAGTCAATAAAATCTATCCATTATCATCAAAATCTATTTATTAAAAATTAATTAAATTAACAGATATAAGGTGTAGTATTTATTATTTTTTCTTTACTGCTTAATGATTGCTTTACATTTAAATAACTAGTTAAAATAGTATGTAAAAATATATTTTCATTATGGTCTTCAAAATTTATTTCTCCACAATTTTTTATTATTTCTTTAATATACTTATCATAAAAAGAGGGGTCAATATCTTTTATAGTAGATATATTACATAATAATTGCGTTATTATGTAAAAATAATCTTTAAATTTTTTCTTATTTTTATTTATACCATGATAATCAGTACTCTTTCTGCAGAGACCATAATCAGATAATACCACTAAATATCCACAATTTTTAATATAATAATTTTTCCCATTAATACTATAATGAAAATAATTATTTTCTTTTTCTACAGTTTTATATAAAAAATTTTCTAAATGTGCATCATTATGAATATAATTAAATTTATTATGTAATATATATAAAGCTAAAATCATTTGACTAAAAATAGAATTATATATTTCTCTTTTATCGCTTTCTGTTATACTACTTGAACTAATATTAGATAATAATTTTTTTATAGTATCATCAAAATATTCAAGAACTATTAATGAATAATCTTTAGTAATATTTATTTCAATATCTTCAACAATATTTATAGAAGTTGCACTAACTTGAGAATTTATTGATTGTTTAATTTCTTCTTTAATTGTAAATTTATTACACCTAAAATAATAATATGCCATATATAAAAAATTAGGTATAGGATAGTCATCATATTTTAATGCGTTTCTTATATCAATCATAGCCTTAATTTCATTAATATTATTACCATGTGCATTCATAAATTTTATAACATATTTGTTTAATGTATGAGAAGCAATAAATATAGATCCATAACAACCATTAGATAAATATCCATTTATTTTAATATCTTTATTATTTGTTATTTGTGCTTTATTAATAAAAAAATTATTGCCTGTAATTGTTATACAATCAATAGGAACTTCAGATATTGTATCTGGTAATTCTATTCCAAATATGTTTTTTCTTATGTCTAAAAAAATACTAATATAAGGTGTGATTTCACTTTCTGGGCTATTATGTCTAGCTTTAGTTTTAGGATGATATTTTTTAATTTCACATTCTTCTCCTTGTTCTCCTTGTTCAATTGGTGTACAAAAATTATATAAACTATCTTGCGAACTTTTTGAACTTCTTGACAAATGTCTTTTCATTATAAATATATTCTTAATATTATTAAATATTAAATATCAAAGGTTTCCATGATGGATATAGACTAATACGATGTAATTTATATAATTCTGTTGCTATAACTAAACAATTATTTTCTTTTGTATATTTTCCAGAAGGTATTTTTAAATCTGTCATTATTTTTTGATGTTGAGGTTTATGAAGAGAAGTACAAACAATGCCTGTTTTCTTTCCAAATGCTTCTCCTGGAGTTAGAAGTTTAAATACATTTCTTTTATTTTTTTTCTCTTTATCTGTAAATACAGGTATAAATAAACCCCATTGTAATTTTTCTTTTTTCATATCAGGAATATTAATATTCTTTCTATTTTGTTTTAATTGTTCTAATTGTTTAGGAGTTAAATTTTTATAATTACCATTATTATAAATTAATGGTTCAAATTCATCATTAAAGATATTAACAAATCCTATATATTTATCATTAATGCCTATTGTAATTTCTTTACTAGCAATTAAAATTCCTTCACGATAAAAACAATCAGCTATAAAAGAATCAATTTCTGTTAATTGTTTAGATGAAAGAATTTTATTTATAATAAATTTAAAACTTTGAATATCTAATGATGAATATAATGAGATTATTGCATTATTTAAAGGTTCCCTTTTAATTTTCTCAAATTCTTTATACATCTTTATATCATTCTCATCTAATTTTATTTCTTCTTTTTCAATATCATTTTTAATCAACGTTATTTTAAGAGGAATATTATTTACAACTTTAACTATATGTAATCCATCTTCATGAGGTATTATAATATAACCATCAATAATTATATTTGGATAAATACTAATACTTATTGCATACATTAATATATTATAATCAATATCGCGAAATAATTGATTAATATCTTTATACGTTATAAAATATTCTTCATTATGAATATATTCTAAAATGGCATTTCGCAATTTCATTTGAATATTTTGGGAAAGATGTTTATAAGTATCCTGTCTAAAACCTCTATTATCTTCCTTATATAGACTATTAATATTACATTTAGGTTCATAAATTTCATCATCACCAAGAGAATAATTAATATTAATATCTTGGGATGTTTTAATCTTAATATCGCCTAATTTAAACATTGATTTCGGAAAATAATTAATATCTTTAAATAGACTACAATCAATAGAATTATTTCTAATGATATTATCAACTATAAATGATTGATATAATTTCCGCGATGATATACGATAAGCATGAATATCAGCTGTTTCTTTATTATAATCATTTATAGCACAATGCATAAAAACAGTGACATTTCTATTCTCTACTGGTAAATTTTTATGACTACAGTTACGAATACCTCTTCCTATTATTTGGTCTATACGATTAAAATGGTACCATGCTTCTAAAAGATGAATTTCTCTAACATTGAAAATATTAAGACCTTCGCCAGCAACAGGGGACATAAGAATAACTTTTATTTGTTCTCCATTAATATTATTAGGATTATTAACAATATTTATCAATTTACTTATAGTAGTTCCTCCCATAATATCATCATCACTTGTAAGAATACAATAACGAGGATTAGAAACATTTTTATATTTAACAGGATTGGGAATTATTGCTTGTTCTTCTAAGAGATTATTAGCACCATAGCGAGAATACCCTAAATGTTCTAATGCTATAGCTGTTGGTATTAGTCCAGAATGAAGATATTTGGAATAGATAATTGTAATTCCTAATGTTTTTTTAATAATATTCATAATATTTAATATTTTGCCTGAATAAATCCCTAGATGTTTATCATCGGGCATTAGGGCATTTTTAAAATTAGTATTATATTTAAATGCATAATTATCATTATTTTTTCTAAAAAAATTATAAAATCCTTTACTTCCAATATTATTATCATATACGATATTCATAGGTTGAAGACCTTTAAAATTATTTTGAATATTATCATCAACTATTTTTTTATTTTCTAAATATTTTAATTGATTATTACCTAATTTAGAAATAACTATTCCATCTATAACCTTATCAACCCAATTTTTATCAATACTTTCAATTGGATTTCCATTTTCCGTTAAAGGTATAACTTTACTTAGAATAGGAATATCACTTAATTTTGGAGATAATTTAAAAGCAAAATTAAAAGGGTTTTTACCTCTTAAATATGAGATATAAATGGATGCATTTGTTTTAAGGAATGTTTTTGCGTCTTCATTTAATTCATTATTTGCATCAAAAATATTTGTAGGTATTTTATAATCAGTTCTTTTATCATTTAATAATAATAATTCAATTAAATCAAAAATATCTGTAGGTTCATTATACATAGGGGTAGCAGATAATAATATTAATTTATTATTAATACCTGTTTTAGCAATTTCAGTTAGAGTATTATAAACTCTTTTCTTATCTTCACTATTACCTTGTCGAATATTATGAGCCTCATCAACAATAATTATTTTATCACTTGCAATTTTACCTTTAGACGTATAATTATTCTCATAAAAAGTCGCAAATCCTTCATAAGTAAAAATATTATATCTTGATTTAATAATTTTCTTAATTCTCTTATCAACTTCAATATCACTTAATGAATCATTAATATTTCCCAATTTAGCATATAAATCTCCTGTACATTGATTAGATATATATTTATAATCCATTTTCTTAAAAATTTGTTGTTTAAATCCTTCTTCAACAGCCTGAGGCATAATTACCCAAATCTTAGGTTCATCATAACTATTATGAGATATTAAGAAGTTTTCAGCTATAGTAATTGCTGTACAAGTTTTACCAACACCCACTGAATAATAAATTAACATACTTTTATAAGGCATACGATAAGAAAGATAATGACCCATTAAATATTGGAAAAAACTCTTATCAAATCCCTTACATAATTCATTAGCTTTCTTTTCAAAATCTTCAATTGAATTTATATCATCATATTTAGAAATTCTATGCATATTAATTTCTTTAAGAGCCATTAATTTATCTCTAAAATCAGGGTCCTCAATTGATGGATAATATACTCTATCTTCATCTTCAGTATTTTCAGTATCTTTAGTATCTTTAGTATCTTTAGTATCTTTATTAATAATTTTGATAGAAGGTTTCATATTAGGATTAATAATTGGTTTATTGATATTAGTAGTTATTAAAAGAGGCGGACATTCATTTTCAAATTCTTTATAAATAGGACTATTTTCATTAATATTATAATTGGTTATAGGATTTTTAAATTTATTAGTCATCCATTTTTCGCATAATTCTTTGGTTAAGGGTTTAGATAATGCTGATTTCTTTTTAATTTTAATAATATCTTTTTTTAATTCATTAATATCTATTTTAACATTCATACATAATTTTTCTAATTCATTATATTTAGCACTATTTCTCTTAATACTATAATCAGTAATAGGATTAATAGGTTTTAATGGATTAATTAATTTATTTTTATTCCATTCAGTACAAATATCAAATAATGATTTATATTTTCCATTTTTAATTTTAATAATTGAAGTATCATTATCTGCCATATTATTCTCTATTTATTGAATACATTTCTTATTAATTTCTTTATAAGTTGGTCCATTTTTCTTAATTTTTCTATTTGTAATAGGGTTTATTATTTTATCTTGTTTCCATAATTTACATAATTTATTATTTAATTGTTTTGTTAATATCTTTTTCTTTTTTTTCTCTACAATTACATCTTCTAAATCTTTTTCAGTAAATTTAATTTTTTTACATAATTTATCTAATTCATTATATTTAGGACCTCTTTTAATAATATTTCTATTTGTAATTGGATTAAATAACTCTTTTGGATATTGTAATTTAATTTTACCCCATTTTTTACAGATTTCAATTTTATCTTCATCCGGAGAAGAAGATTTCTTTACTTCAATAGGACTTGAAGAACTTATTGATTTAAATGATTGTGAAGTAGATTTCTTTAAGTTTATTGGGTCTTTTCCAAAACTAGATAATAATGGTTTTATATTATTAGGACTTGAAGAACTTATTGATTTAAATGATTGTGAAGTAGATTTCTTTAAGTTTATTGGACTTGGAGAACTTATTGATTTAAATGATTGTGAAGTAGATTTCTTTAAGTTTATTGGACTTGAAGAACTTATTGATTTAAATGATTGTGATGAAGATTTCTTTAAGTTTATTGGGTCTTTTCCAAAACTAGCTAATAATGGTTTTATATTATTATGACTTGAAGAACTTATTGATTTAAATGATTGTGATGAAGATTTCTTTAAGTTTATTGGGTCTTTTCCAAAACTAGCTAATAATGGTTTTATATTATTAGGACTTGAAGATTTGGAAGGAGATTTGGAAGGAGATTTGGAAGGAGATTTAGAAGGAGATTTGGAAGGAGATTTGGAAGGAGATTTAGATGAAGATTTAGAAGGAGATTTATATGAAGATTTAGATGAAGATTTTAAAGGAGATTTGGAAGGAGATTTGGAAGGTATTTTTTCAGTATCAAATAATTGTTTTTTAATATTAAATAGGTCTTTAAACGCATTTATAAAATTTGTATAATTATAGATTACTGGCTTATAATCATTATTATTATATATTTTTTTAGGTATATAATGACTTACAATATCAGGAGATGGATGTGAAGAAACAGTAAAAGAATTAATATCTTCTTCTGGAGGTAGTTTAACTATAGCTTCGCCAGTTTTTCCTTTTTTAATATCTTCTTCTTCATGTGTTTTTTCTTTTTTAATATCTTCTTCTTCATCTGTTTTTCCTTGTTTAATATTACTTTGTTTTTTATCTTTATTTTTATTAGGCATATATAATCTATTTGATTATATGAAAAAAAGAATAATTATTATTGTGATTTATTTTCATATTCGCGAATTTTTGAATTTGCATATTTGAATAATGAAATACGTTCGGTATTATAACATTTAATATGAGATATTACATCATTAAAATTATACCATTTAATAGCTCTAATTTCTCTAACTTGTTCTAAACAACTATTGTCAATTTTAATATTAATTTTATTATTTTTAATTTTAGCGACAAAATAGACATGTTTATACATAATACCGTTAGTACCAAAAAATATTTCTTCAAATGGTAAAATATCATAAATAACCATAATATCATTATTAATAATTCTTGTTTCTTCATAAAATTCGCGAACAGCACAATCTAAATCACTTTCTTTAATTTTTCTTCTACCTTTAGGAAATCCCCATTCTTGTTCGTTAAAAATAGATTTTATAGATAAAATATAATTTTTAAGAAAATTAGTATCATTAAGTGAAGTGAATTTATATTTAGATTCATAAAATTCTTTATTATTTTTATTAACGCTACTTTCATTTTGGAACCATAAATAATTCCAAATTTCATCAAATGGAAGATTAATAATCATATTTCTTTCATTTATAGTCATATTCAATAATAACTGTTTAATATATTCTAAATCAGTTATTTCATATTTACCTCTCATAAATTCCATAAATGACAAACTATCTTTTCTTTGAATCATTAAATATTTAATTTCATCATTTTCTATTTTATAACAAATAACACCAAAACTCATTATAGGATGAGGACAATTTTTATAAATATGACCAATAAGACCACAATTTCTGCATAAATGAGGTTTAAAATTTAATCTATCATTATTACTTAATATTTTCATAAGTTCTTGTATTTACATTAATATTAAATAATTATTATTTTCTTAAATATTAAATTAATTAAATTTTTTAAAATCAAATGCAGCATACATATTATCTATAATAGATGAATCTTCACCAAATCCTTCATTTAAATTTGCATATCCTTGAGTAGATATTTTATTAACAGATGAGGGAATATTACTTCCAGTTGGATTTTCAAAACCACTAACTTCTTTAGGTGCTTGTTGTTGAGGGGGAGGTTGTTGAAGAGGAGGTTGTTGAGGGGGAGGTTGTTGAGGAGGAGGTTGTTGTCTATTAGACATTATATTTCTTAATGTTGTTACAACTAAAGGATCCTGTGAGTCAATATTAATCATAGAACCATTTTGAAATTCATCTTTTATTTTATTATCATTTTCTTTCATAGAATTAGATAAATATTGAGGTATTGCTGAAGATAATGAAGGTAATGAAGATAATGATGATAATGATGAAGTTTCAGGATTTGTAAATTTCGCAATATCAGTAGTAGAGGGAACCATAGATGAACTTACATGAGAAGCGGTTGGGTCAATACCTGGGATGATATTACCACCTTTTTTATCTCTCATTGTTGCTAAAGATAGACCATCAACTATTGATATTTTACCATCATCAGAAACATTTTCAAAACTTTCATAACCTCTACCGCCATAAAATTTCTCTAATTGTTTAGTATGTATTTCATCGGCTTCAATAATTTCTTTTGCATAATTGTCAGATTCATTATTAGTAATCTTATATTTTTGTTCTTCATTATTAACAGTATAAATAGCTTTATTATAATTAAATAGTGATACTAATGATATTATGACAACAATAATACAATAAATAATTATAAATGCAGCTAATATCCAAGCGAATGCATGACACCACCAGCGATTAGGTTCAGTTCCTCCAGTAACTATGCAAGTAAGTTCAAATAGAGTTAAGAAAATTGATGGTACTAATGTTAAAATTACAAATAATACTATTAAAATACGATTACCTAGAGGTACATCAGTAGCTGTTAATAGGATTGTTAAGCAAATAGCAATAATCGCAGCAATAATAGAATAGGCAGTATAGAGGGATTGGTCTGAACCGAAGAAAGCATCATAAAAACCCATATTAATTTATTTCTTATTCTATAAGAAATAAAAGAATAAAAAAAATGATTATATAAGTATATTAAATATTTAATATATATATTTAAAATGGGTATTCCTTATTATTTTTATTATCTTACAACAAAATATAATGATATTATAATTAAATCTTTACCAGATAAAATTGATATTTATGCAATTGATTTTAATGGTATTATTCATCCAGAAGCAGCAAAAGAAACAAATGAAGAACAATTAATAAAAAATTTATGGGATAAGATAAATGGATATTATGATTTATATAAGCCAAATAAATTATTGATTTGTATAGATGGAGTAGCACCATTTGCGAAAATAATTCAGCAAAGGAAACGAAGATATTTAACTTATTTTAAAAATAAGATTGATAAAATATCTACTAAATGGGATACGAATGCTATATCACCTGGAACTAATTTTATGAATAAATTAAATTCTTTTATTGAAGAACAAATAGCTAATGATAATTACATATTTTCAGGTAGTAATGAAGCAGGAGAAGGGGAACATAAGATTTTCAAATTAATTAATGAAATTAATGAAATTAGAGGTTTTGATGAAAATGAAAATATTATAATAAATGGATTGGATGCAGATTTAATTATATTATCTTTAATATCTGGAAGAAATAATATTTATCTAATGAGGGAAAATAGGGGAATAATTACATATGTTAATATTAATAATTTAAAATCTGCAATAATAAAGGAATTAAGACCTAAATGGCATATAGAGGATGATAAAGATTTAATTGAGAGTTATTGTGTTATGTGTTCAATATTGGGAAATGATTTTATACCTCATATATTAAATTTGAATATTAAATCAGGTGGATTAGATAGATTAATAAATATTACGGAAATAGCGATTAGAATGTATGGTTCATTAGTTGAAAATAATAAAATTAATCAAAAAACATTAAGTGATATATTTAATCAAATAGCCGAAAACGAGGATACAGACATAATTCCATTAGTAAGTAAGGAAGTTGAGAGAAAACCGAGAGACTTTACATTATTAAGTCAAGAATATGGGATAAAGTTTAAAGATGAAACATTAAATTTAATGAATAATAATTCTAAAAAATGGAGATATTATTATTATAAAAATTTATTTGATATTAATATCACAATTGATGGAACTTCTATAATAAGTAGTAATTATATCAAAGGAATTTATTGGACTTATAATTATTATAAAAAAATAGATATTGACTATACTTGGTATTATCCATATAATTATCCTCCAACGGTTAAAGATATTAGTAATTATTTAAAAGTTAATAATATTGAAGAAATAAAATCAAAAGGTGAATTTCTAAAACCCGAAATACAATTATTATTAATATTACCTATCAATAGTATTGATTTAATTGATGATAAATATAAGAAATATATGACAGATGTTTCTATGGGTTTAAAACATCTATATCCAATTGAATATAAAATTCAAACATTATTTAAAACCCATTTATGGGAATGTTGTCCTATTTTACCTATAATCAATATAGGTAAAATAATAAAAATAAATAAATCTTTAGCATTATAAATAAAATTGCTGGATGTATCTTTTAACAAAATACTAAAACATTATGCCGTCTGGTTGTAATCATAAACAATTGAATATATTGCTGCTGGCATAATTACTGAGAATAAATAATAATTATTATCTATAACTAAATAGATTAATTATTATTACTTATTCTATTTTAATTATAAAAACTTATCTTTATATAAAAATAATATTAGAAATAGATAATTAAATGGAAACAACAAATAATGCAAATTTAGATTTATTTATACAATTAGCGAGAGGTATTAATAGATTTAATTTAATAGATTTATTAAATAAATCTTGGGATATTGACAAATTAAAAACAATGGCTATTATTTTTAATTCACGAGATAGACTTAAGGGGAAGAAGGAAAAAACAATAAGTCATTTTTGTTTATTATGGTTAAAGGAATATTATCCAATAATTTACAAAAAAAATATTATGACATATATAGATAAATATGGATGTTGGAATGATTTAAATTATATTATTAAACATAGTAGAAATAATAAATTTGAATATAAATTATTTGCATCTCAGCTTAAAAAGGATAAAGAATTTTTAGAAGAAAATAAGAATATTTCATTATGTTCTAAATGGGTAATTAATGCCAATGATAAATATACTATAAAAATAGCTCGTTTTTTATTTCAAGACCTCAAGAATTATCATGAAAGATATAGAAAAGAATATTTAGTGCCATTAAGAAAACAATTAGATTTAATTGAAACTAAATTATGTAATAAAGACTATGAATCAATTGATTATGCGAAAATACCATCAAAATCATTAAGTATTTATAAAAAAACATTTATTAAATATGACAAAGATAAGTATTTATCATTTTTAGCAGATGTAGCAAATAATAAAACTAAATTAAAAATCACCGGAATATTACCTCACGAAATTATCCATAAATATATGTTAGACCTTGATAATATTGATGAAACTCTAGAACTTCAATGGAAAACAATTATTGATAATTATAATAATAATTATAATAATGATAATGATAATGATAATGATAATGATAATGATAATGATAATGATAATGATAATGAAGACAATGACATAATACCTATAGTTGATGTATCTGGTTCAATGTATCATAAGATGAATAATATAGAACCTATATATGTATCAATAGCATTAGGATTATTATTATCTCAAATAAATAAGGGTATATTTCATAATAAGATAATTACATTTTCGGAATCTCCAAGCTTTTTCACAATAGAAGGTGAAACATTAAGGGATAAAATAAAAAATATATCTAGATCAGCATTTGGACTAAATACAAATTTTTTAAAAATAGCTGATTTATTAATATCAAATTCTATTCCTTGTAAAAAAATAATATGTTTTACAGATATGCAATTTGATGAAGGACAATCACATAATTTATTTATTAAAAAATTTGAAGATAATAATTTAGCAATTCCAGAATTAATTTATTGGAATTTAAGCGGAAAATATAATAATTATCCAA
>Ga0114969_10001012_pt1 | contig 23952 bp, 21 predicted proteins | sample M_130807_MF_Meta_FD_87316 | JGI IMG/M metagenome (GOLD analysis project Ga0114969, IMG submission 87316) | Freshwater microbial communities from Lake Montjoie, Canada to study carbon cycling - M_130807_MF_MetaG | ecosystem: Environmental > Aquatic > Freshwater > Lake | place: Lake Montjoie...
TCCGGGGTCGAGGCCTGCGCGATCACCGGCAACAGCTTCGTGAGCTCGTCCGCGCGATCCTCGAAGCTCTTGTAGCTGCGGGTCAGCTTGCGAAGGACTTGCTTCACCTCGACATACGCCTGCTCGCCGTCGGCGTCAGCCACGGCTTTGTCGACCAGGCTGCCGGCCTCTTCGAATGCGCTGGCCGTTTCGGCTTGAATCGTCTTGATCTTCGAGAAATCGCCGTTCAGCTGATCGCCACGACCATGCGTGGCGTCCTGCAACGCTTCGAAGATCTCGATGGTCTGATTTAGCTGGAGCTCGCCGACGGTGGCCACAATCTGCTGGAGCGGAATATCCACGTGGTTGGTGTGCTTCACGCGGCTGCTGATGATGCTCATTTCCAGAATGGCGTAGCCGGCCAGCACGCCCATGAGCACAACCAGCGACAGCACGACTCCAAGGATGACGGTGGCAATTTTTAGATTCTTCAGCACGATCCGTTAGGCCTCAGGTCCGGGAGCCGCACAATGCGGCCGCGTTTGTGTGTACGTCTGCCGGCGCACTTCTCGCAATGCGACGCTCTTCTCATGACCGGCGCGATGAGTATGACGCCCACCTAAGTATTGTCAAGAGTCGGGACGGCGGAATCAGTTCAGTACCGTCCGAGATCACCGTCGTGTAACTTCGCGCGATCACTCTCCGTGCGGCCGATCAACAGGCGGCCATCGCGATCTTCGATGTCGTGAACAAAGACTCTCGGCACGCCGCGACCGTCCTCGAATTCCGCGCTCCGGCCGAGCTTGAAGAAGGACGTGGCCCGCTTCAGCCCGACGGCCTGAGCAGACAGGGCCGATGCCGTTTCCGCAAGCTCTGCCGAGGCCGCAGCATTTTGCTGGATCACCCGATCGAGCTGGCTGACCGCCAGACTGATTTGTCCCGCGCCCACACTCTGCTCGTCGCACGACGCGCAGATGCCCTGCACCAGGTCCTTCGTCTTCTCGATCTCCGGCAGCAGCGCGCCAAGCATTCGCCGTGTCGACTCGGCGAGTTCCCGCCCATCAGCCGACGATTGAATGATCTCGGACGCCGCCCGCTGGCTGGTCTCGGCGAGCTTGCTCACCTCGGAGGCCACCACCGCAAACCCCCGCCCGTGTTCGCCGGCGCGGGCCGCCTCGACCGAGGCGTTCAGCGCCAGCAACTCGGTCTTGCGCGTGATCTCGCCGACGATGCCGATCTTCTCGGCAATGCCGCGCATGGAGGTCGCCGTCCGCTCGACCGAGTCGACACTCGCCTTGGCGTCACCGGCCACGCGCCGGGCGATGACCTGCGTCTGGTCGGCGTTCTTCGCGTTTTGCTTGATACCCGCCGCCATTTCCTCCATGGCCGATGACGTCTCTTCGATGGAGCTCGCCTGGCTGCTGGCGCCGGCGGAGATCTGCTGAGCCGCCGCACGCAGCTGCGTGCTGCTGGTGGTTACGCCGCTCGTGATCGACTGGATGTTGCCGATCGTGTCGCGCAGCACGTCGAGCATGTCGTTCATCGCTTCAGACATGAGACCGATCTCGTCGCGCCGGGTCACCTCGAGCCGCTGCGAGAGGTCACCGCCAGCCAGGCGCGAAATCGACGCGGCTGTCTGGCCGAGCCGCCGACGAATCGAGCGCGCCAGACTCATGCCGGCGACAATACCGAAGACCGCCGCGATGACGCTCAGCAAGACCATCGATCGCTCGATCCGGACCTCGGCGGCTTCGGTCGCTGCCGCGCTGGCCGCCGCCAGCTGGTCGACGCGGCCCTGCAACTCGTCGACATCCTTATCTGTAACGCGGATTCGAGGGTCTTGAGGTCGTTGACAGCGGTCTCGAGCGTCCGTTTGGATGCGACCACGCCGTCCGCGTCGAGCGGGCGATCCTGCGACATCGCCAGCAGTATCCTCGTCGTGTCAGCCACGCGTCCCTGGTAGGTGCTGTAGCCGCGCTCGAGGGTCTTCTGCGCCTGCCGGAGCTCGCCATATGCCGGCCCGGAATCAGGATCGGCGGCGGCCGCATCAATGATGCGTGCAGACTCGGTGAGCGCCGCCGCGACTTCACCGTCGAGCGCCTTGACCTTCGCGAGATCGCCGGCCACTTCGTCCGCGCGCCCCTGCGTCGCATCGACGATCGACTCGTACAGGTCGATCGACTGCAGCAACTGCCGCTCGCCGATATTCGCCGCGGCCTGCTTGAGCGGCAAATCGACGTGATTGGCATGTCGCACCCGGTCGCTGACGCCTGCCATTTCGAAGATCGCATACGCCGCGAGCGAACTCATCAAGAACCCGATGGTGAGGACGACGCCGAGGATCACCGTGGCAATCTTCGTGTTCTTGAACATGATACACACCCGTCAGTCGGAAAATCAGACAATGCGAACGCGACAGAACGCTGAGTATGACGCTCGTCAGATCGTTGTCAAGGCTCGCCGCCGTCTCAAGAGACGCCGCGACGTTCACAGGGTTTTCCCTGTAAGCTCGGGTATCCGGCGGTCCGCGGTCCCGTCCGGCATCTTCCGGAGGCCTCAAATGCGCGAGTTCGTCTCATCCTTTGCAAGTTTTTGTTTGGCGAACACGCTCTACACCGCTCAGGAAACCGCGAAGGCTCTCGGCGTCTCACCGTCTTTGGTGAACGCCAAGAACCCTCCGGGCCCTGGGCCAGACGCCAAAGACCCGCCCACCATGACGGGTCAGCTGTATTTCAAGACGAAGCGGATGGCCGAGAAATTTGGCGATCCGGCCGCCGTCACCTTCATCGCCATGGACGAGTACCTGTCCAAGGGCATTGATTCAGTCGCCAATCTCGTCTCCGCGCCGCGCGGCTTCCGCTCCTATTGGACGGACCTGCCAGGGCAGATGCTCGACCAGGCCAGCCTGGCCGCCGCCGCCATGATCGGCTCGGAAAGCTCGCTCTACATGCAGCAGGCGAAGAATACCCGCTACATCTTCGTCCTCGTTCGCAACAACCCCGAGGAAATCGGCATCCCGAAGTCTGGCGAATTCGATCTCGCGCACTTCATGGAGAAGGCCTACGGCATCGGCGACTACGAGAACATCTGGTCGGTCGAAGGCCTCGGACACGTGTACTCGCAGCGCACGTGGATCATGAAACACAACGTGAGCGAAGACGCCCACGGCATCCTCACGGATGGCCAGGCGGCCCACGTGCCGATGAAGTCGCAGACGATGATGCACGCCGGCCTCGGGCTGGCGGTGGGCGAGTCGCTGATCAAGCAGCTGACGCTCGACAGCAGCACGCAGGACGTTGAGCGCGTGCTCCGCGCGTTCATCAAGCTCTGCCACAACAACTCGGTGCCCGGCTACGTCGGCTGCGCCCTCGAATCGCTCGGCCTCGTGACGCGCTGCTTCAACTACCCGATGGTTGACCTCGTGCAGAAGGTGCTGGCCGACGCCGATCCGATCGCGTGGGAGCACTTCTGGCGCGGCGCCGGTCGCGCGCTCTACTTCTCGCCCGGCCACATGGTGCAGCCAGTCGCCTCACCGTGGATCGCCGCAGAGATGGAAGCGCCCAACGAGCGCGCGTTCAAGATCCTGAAGGCCGGCATCACGTGGCCGACCAACATCGTGAACATGCGCCATCCGGAGATCTTCGAAGACCTCATCAAGCGACGCGGCGCCGACGAGGAATTCACGGGTTCGATCCGCCACGGCGTGGCCGCCTCGACCACCATGGCGATGGACATCACGCCAGGACATCCGCTCGTGCACCAGTATCTGGCGTACGAACCCAAGAGCACGGACCCGAAGGTGCGCGCGCTCTGGGAGAAACTCGTGCGTGAGCCGGTCTTCCGCGCCGTGCATCGCTACCAGCCGATCCTCAGCCGACACAAGATGATGGATCAGGTCTTCCGCTTCCAGGACCTCGACGCACTCGTCGATCGACTCGAAGCCTCGGAGACCGGCGGCCCGACCGTCACGACCTAGCTCTCGGTTGACACCTGACGGGACGGTCGCAGTCATGCGACCGTCCCGTTGTCATGTACGTGTAACCGTAACAACCGTTCCTCCCGCGAGAAGTGGCATATAAACGGCCCCATGACAGCGAAGACCAAAACGTGGATTGGGACGATCCTTGCCAGCATCGCGGTGATTGGCAGCGCCGGATGGTTGATCGCACAGGAATTGCAGCCGGGTGGTGGACGCCAGGCCGCGCCGCCGCCACCGAAGCCCATCTCGGAAGAATTTCTCCTCCTCGGCGACGAAACGCGCGGCTCCGGTGAAGCGCAGTTTGTGATCGACCCGACCGACGCCAACAACATCATCGGCACCGGCATGGGCACGTGGCAGGCGATCCCCGGTTGCGAAGCGCCGAACGTGAACTGCAAAGACTTCCACAACTTCCCCAACTCGACGTGGCCGGTGAGTGCCCAGTCATTTGATGGCGGCAGGACCTGGAAACACTTCGTGCTGCCGATTCTTGAAGGTAAGCGCACACGCTGCCCCGATCCATTTGCCGGCGCAACCAAGGACGGCATCATGCTCATCGGTTGCGAGCCGCGAGAAACCGATCCAGTGGCGATCGATCCACCCGGCGGCACCGCTCTGCTGCGCTCGGAAGATCACGGTAAGACGTGGAGCAAGCGCGTCGAAGGCATCAGTTCCTACACACCCAACGGCAAATACAAGACCGACCTGAACATCCGGTCGTTCCCGCAATTTGCGCCAGACCTGAAGCCGTATTTCGGCGGCAACTCGCCGTGGGATCGCCCGTGGCTCACGTTTGACGACAAGACGGGCACGATCTACCTCACGTCATCCGGCGGCCAGACCAACATCGACACGGGCGCGCCCGACAAACTGCGCACGCAGTCGTACTTCACGGTGTCGAAAGACAAAGCGAAGAGCTTCGGCACCGTCTACGCCCTCGATGCACCGGACTGGCCACAGTCGGGCCGCGTCAACGCGGCAGCGGGTCTCGGCAGCTTCGCCGAGATCTACGTCGCCAGCAAAGTGCCGGCAAGCGAAGGCGTGTCGTGCCCGTGTCAGGTCTTCGGCATCAGCTATGACGAGGGCAAGACGTGGTCGCGTCACGTGATGAAGCACATCACCATTCCCGCGGCCGTGCCCGGTGCCAGGGGTGGTGGTGGCGGCGGTGGCGGCGGTATCGGCAACCTGATCGCTGACCCGACGACGCCGGGACGGTTCTCGGTGATGCGCACGGTCAACACACCGGCGCCGCACTACGAGATTTCCACATCCAATGACGACGGCAAGACGTGGTCACCGTTTATGGCCGTTGGCAGCGTGCCGGAGGCGACGGGCGTCACCAAGCCGGCCATCATGTACTCGCGCTTCGGCGGGGTGCTCGGGCTCACGTGGAAGGCCACGTATCCGGGTGGCAGCTTCGACGTGTGGTCGGTGATCTCCAAGGATGCCGGCAAAACATTCAGCGCGCCACTGCGCGTCAGCCACGAGAAGTCGCCGGCGCGCGACTACTACCGCAACTCCCAGCAGGACGACAACGACGGCATCGACATGACGAAAGACATGCTGATGACCATCTGGGGCGATTCACGCGCCGGGTTTCAGGCCAGCTGGTTCGGCAAGGTCCCGCTCGCGTCGTATCAATTCACGGCAAAATAGGAGCGAGTGCCGACAGACTACACCGAGCCATTCCAGATCACGGATCGAGTCGGCAACAACACGTTCTCGTACGAACATCGAGGGACGGCGCCCACACTGTGGGTGCCGTCCCTTTTCATTGGCAGCATCGAAGACGTGGTGCCAGGGGATCGTGTGGTGTTCGAGGATCTCGACGAGTTCGGCGTGTTGCAGTCCTGCACCGGCCTCGCGCATTTGGTCAAGACCACCTGGCGTGGCATCCCGACCGTCGTCGTTGACAACCACAATCACGTCTTCTACTTCTGGTGCGAGGCGTTGGCGCTGGGACACATTGCTCGTGGCGCCACGCTCGTGCACATAGACCAGCACAAGGACATGCGCGTCCCGGAGCACCCGTATCGCGGCACCGCGCTCGCAGATGCGTTCGACTACACCAACTTTCATCTGAATGTCGGCAACTACATCGTGCCGGCCCAACAATCGGGTCTGCTCGGCGAGGCCCAATTGGTGACGAGCGGCGAGGCCCTTGACGACATCCGCTTCAGCGGGCGCACGAATACGATCCTCAACATCGACCTCGACTTCTTCGCACCCGAGATGTCGTATATCGGCTTCGACCGTGCGCGGCGATTCATCGACGCGCATCTCCCACAGGCGTCGTTGATCACCGTGGCCACCAGCCCGTTCTTCATCGACCAGGGCCTGGCCATCCAGGCGTTGCAGAAACTCGTTGGGTCACAACCTTGGTAGGTTTCTTGCGTAAGATGGGCACATGACTCGCCCATTCCGCGTTCTGGCCCTGGCCACCGTCCTCTCGAGCGGAATGGCTGTCCTCGCCGCGCAACAGACGGCCCCTCAGCAAGGCGCGACCTTCAAGTCGGGCACACGCACCGTGCCGCTCTACACCACCGTGATCGACGGCACGGGCCGGCTGGTGCCGGACCTGCAGCGCGACGAGTTCGAAATCCTCGACAACGGCATCGTCACGCCCCTCACGCTGTTCGCCAACGAAATCCAGCAGATCACCGTCGTCGTCATGCTCGACACGAGCGGGAGCATGACGTTTCAGATGGACAACCTGAAAGAAGGCGCGGAGCAGTTCGCGTTGCGACTGCTGCCGGGCGACAAGGCGCGGATCGGGAGCTTCAGCGACAAGATCATCATCACGCCCGCGACGTTCACCGGCAATCGCGACGAGTTGATCCGCGCGATCCGCAACGACATCCAGTTCGGCAACCCGACGGCGCTGTGGGATGCGACTGATCGCAGCATGGACGTGATGGAAGGTCTCGAGGGCCGGCGCGTCGTGCTGCTCTTCACGGATGGCGAGGACAACATCAGCCGCAAGAGCCAGCGAGACGTACAGAACCGCGCGCTGGCTGGTGAGTTCATGATCTATGGCATCGGCCTGCGCGGCACGCCGGGCGGCGGCATCACGCAGAAGCCCGACTCCGGGCTGCGGAAGATCGCCGAAGAGACCGGCGGCGGCTACTTCGAGCTGAAGGGCACGACCGACCTGAACTCGACGTTCACGCGCGTGGCGAACGAACTGCACAGCCAGTACGTGCTGGGCTTCTCGCCCGACAAGCTCGACGGCAAACTGCACAAGATCGAAGTACGCGTGAAGCAGACCGGCCTGAAAGCGCGGACCCGGAAGAGCTACATCGCGAATCCGTAGTGAACATGTAGTCCAGCGTCCAGTGTCCAAAGTCCAGAGTCCGAGGTCCGGGGTCCAGAGTCCCAGCAGAGTGTTGGGGTTGATGGCCGTGGTCCTCTGCGTGCAGATGGTCAGTGCGCAGCAGCCATTCAAAACTGGGACGCGCACCGTGGCGATTTACGCGACCGCGCTGGATGCGACCGGACGCCTCGTCACGAATCTCTCCAAAGAGAACTTCACGATTTACGACAACGGCAAACCGCAGCCGGCGTCGCTCTTTGCCAACGATCCGCAGCCGATCACGATGACGGTGATGCTCGACACGAGCGGCAGCATGGCGCCGAACGTCGCGCTCGTGCGCAATGCGACCGTGGCGCTCGTGTCGTATCTCAAGCCAGACGATTCGGTGCGCCTCGGCACATTCGGTGGGCGGATCACGCTGAGCCCGGCGTTCACGAACAACGGCGACGATCTGGCGCGATTTGTGTGGCAGCGGCTGCAGCCGGGTGGCGGCACGCCGCTCTGGGATGCGGTCGACATCGCGATGGACACGCTGGCCGATCGCACCGGACGTCGCGTGGTGTTGGTCTTCACCGACGGCAAAGACTCGCAGAGCCGGCTCAACATGAAGGACGACATGCGGCGGGCCGAGCAGCAGGAGTTCATGATCTACGCCATCGGCTGCTGGGGCACGGAGAATGGCGGCCGCTTCAACGCGCAGGTCAAGCTCGAGAAGCCAGACGATGGGCTGCGGAAGATCGCGGATCAGACGGGCGGCGGTTACACCGAGTTGCAGTGGAGCGATGATCTCAGCGCGAGCTTCCAGCGTGTCGCCGAGGAGCTCCACAGCCAGTACGTGCTCGGGTTCTCTCCGGAGAAGGCCGATGGCAAGCTGCACAAGCTGGAAGTGAGAGTGAACGTGCCCGGCGTCACTGTTCGCACGCGTAAGAGCTACGTGGCGACGCCGTAGTGACATATCGTTAGCGCGTGGTCGTGCTCAAGGGGACGCTGTCACTCGTCGCGCTGCTCGTCGTCGTCGTGGCGGTGCGCGCCGACCAGCAGGCACCACCGACGTTTCGGACCGGCGTCCGGGTCGTGCCCGTCTATGCGAGTGTCTCGGACCGCAACGGGCAGTTCATTCTCGATCTGACCAAAGAGCGATTCACACTGACCGACAACGGCCAGCCGGTTGCCATCACGCAATTCTCCAATCAGTTTGTGCCGATCACCGCGGCCATCATGCTCGACTTGAGTCGCAGCATGCTGCCGCGGTACGACGCCGTGCTGGCGTCGGCCGAGCAGTTCATCGTGCGGCTGATGCCGGGTGATCGCGCGCGCGTCGGCAGTTTCAGTGAGGAAGTGCGGATGGGGCCGCCACTGACGAGCGACCGTGACGCGCTGATCAAGTTCCTGCGCGAGAGCTTCGACCTGCGCGTCGGCATGCGCACCCGGCTGTGGGACGGCATCGAGGAGGGCATCAAGACCCTCGAAGGCGCCGAGGGGCGTCGGATTGTGTTTGTGATCACTGACGGCGGCGACACGCTCAGTGAGGCGTCGATGAACGACGTGCAGAGTCATGCGCGGAGAGCCGGCGTGATCGTCTACTGGATCAGCATGAGCGGCACCGGTGGCCGGGAACCCCAGGCCTTGATCAAACCCGGGCCTGGGCTGTTGTCACTCGTCGAGGACTCGGGTGGCGGCTATATGCGATTCGCCGAGATCGATGAAATCAATCGGATCATGACCGAGGTGACACAGGAACTGCATCATCAGTACTTGTTGGGCTTCACACCGACGACCCTCGATGGCAGGATGCACAAACTCGACGTGCGCGTCCCGCAATCGAACTACACTGTGCGCGCCCGAAAAACTTACGTGGCGGAGGAAGAGAAATGACGCTCAATCGACGACAGTTCATTGGCACAGCAGCGGTAGGTGGCAGCGCGATGGCCATCGCCAGTTGCGCCGGTACCACAGGCGAGAAGACCGGGCCGGCCGAAACCAGCACCGTGCATCCGGCGATCGCCGCACTCAAGCCGATGACCGACGGCATCGTGAAGATCACCGTCGCCGAGAGAAAGGCCCGGATAACCCGGGCGCAGGAATTGATGGCCCAACAAAAGATCGATGCGATCTTCATGGAAGGCACCACGTCGATGTACTACTTCGTCGACATGCGCTGGGGCCAGAGCCAGCGCACGGTTGGTTGTGTTAATTCCACCAAAGGTGTCCGCGCCTATGTCTGCCCGAAGTTCGAAGAAGACCGCGCGATGGAGCTGCTCAAGAAAGACTACGGCACCGAAGTGCGCTGCTGGGAAGAGCACGAGAGCCCGTATGCGCTCATCGCGGGCATTGTGAAAGACCGCGGCGTGACGCATCACCGCATCGGCATGGAAGAGCGCGTGCGCTTCTTCATTGCCGACGGCGTCCGAAAAGCGGCGGCCGGTTTTGAGGTGGTCGACGCCACGCCGGTCAGCGCCGGCTGCCGCATCTACAAGACGAAGTCGGAGATCGCGCTGATGCAGCGCGCCAACGACGCCACGATCGCCGCCTATGCCGCTGCGTTCCAGACCATGAAGGCCGGTATGTCGCAGGGCGAGCTCTCGGCCAACATCGCCGCAGCGTTCAAACAGCTCGGCTTCAACGGTTCGGCCTCGGTGCAGGTCGGCAAGTGGTCGGCACTGCCGCACGGCAGCATCACGCCGCAGAAACTCGAAGAAGGCCAGATCGTGATGGTCGACGGCGGCACGAGCTGCGAAGGCTACGCGTCCGACATCACACGCACCACGGTGCTGGGCAAGGCGACGCAGCGACAGACCGACGTGTGGAACCAGGAGAAGGAGCTGCAGTCGATGGCATTCGCCGCGATGAAGCTCGGCGATCCGTGTGAAAACGTCGACAAAGCCGTGCGCGCGGGCCTCGTGAAGTTCGGCTACGGTCCCGACTACAAGCTGCCCGGCACACCGCACCGCACCGGCCACGGCATCGGCCTCGAAGGCCACGAGTGGACCAACTTCACCAAGGGCAACATGACGCCCATGGCGCCCGGCATGTGCTTCAGCGACGAGCCAACGATCTCCATCCCCGGTGAATTCGGCATCCGCCTCGAAGACTGCGTCTACTTCGACGAAAGCGGCGCCCACTACTTCACCAAGCAGAGCATCGCGATCGATCAGCCATTCGGCTGAACCTGTTATTTTTGCGCTAGAATCCCCGGTGGCTGAAAGGCAGCCGCCGGGTCCGCTGGAAAGAGTTCAACTCACCTTCTGCACGGCGTGTTCGTTCACACATCCTTTATGCACCTGTTGGCGGACCCGGGTCATGCATGGAGGATTTTCTGTGAGCTCAGCCCTTCCCTCTCGTCCCAACCTCGACCATCTTCGTCGTCAAGCCAAGACCCTGCTGGCGCAGTTGCATGACGGTGACGCGTCTGCGATTTCGGCGTTTCGCGAATTCCTGCCGGCCGCAAAAACGCTGACACCCGCGAAAGTTCGCTCCGCCGGCTTCCGCCTCGCCGACGCGCAATCGGTCGTCGCGCGACGAACCGGCTTTGCCAGTTGGCCACTACTCGGCCGACATGTGCAGGACCTGCGTGCGTTCGAGGGCCAGTGGACGTTTGTCGCGCTCGAAGTGGACGGCGTGGCGATGCCTGCGGCGGCACTCGGCGCGTCGCGCTTGTTAATCGACGGCGATCGCTTTCGTATGGAATCGCCCGAAGCCAACTACGAAGGTATCTTCACGCTCGATGTGGGCGCAGAGCCGCCGCAGATCGACATGGAGTTTGTTGAAGGCCCGGAGGCCGGCAACTGGTCGTACGGCATCTACGAACTGCAGGGCGATCAACTCACGCTCTGCCTCGGGCTGACGGGCGCGCCTCGACCAGTGGCGTTCCGCACACAACCGGGAACCGGTCACGCACTCGAGCGGCTTCGGCGAGCGACGACCGCGCGGCCAGCGACGGTGCATGGTGGAACGCGGCAGAAGAAGTCCGCCAGTTCCGCGAAGGCCGATCTGGCGGCGCCGGTTGACGCGACAGCATTCGACGGGCCGCTCTCGCCGATGCTTCAAAAACTGGGCGGGCACTGGGTGGCGGTGGAATTGATTCAGGGTGGCAAGCCCATGCCGCCCGAATGGCTGAGTTTCGGATCGCGCACGACCACAGGCAACGAAATGAAGGTGGTGTTCGGTGGCCAGACGATGGTGCACGCGAAGATGCGGATCGACGAAACGGCAACGCCTGTGGCGATCGACTACCTGCACCTGAGCGGCGCTCAACGCGGCCGCATCAGCGAGGGGATCCTCGAGTGGATCGGCGACGAAGTGCGCGTGCTCATGCCCGCGCCCGGGCAGCCTCGACCCGCGTCATTCACCGACGCGGTCGCCACTGGCACGCTGAGCCGTTGGCGGCGCACCTCATAGCGCACGCGGGGGGGGTTGATGTGGTCACGTCGACGATGCTAATGTGACCACATGATGACATTGGGGGTTCGCGAACTGAAGGCGCGGCTGAGCCATCACCTGCGACGGGCACAGCGCGGCACGCGGGTGACGATCACGGACCGCGGTCGGGCCATCGCGGTTTTGTCGCCGATTGAGACCAGTCCCAAACTGGACTGGGCGCACAAGATGGTCGCGAGCGGCCAGGCGACGTGGAGCGGCGGTAAACCGAAAGGGCTATCCCCCCGCATTCCGTCGCGCGGCAAACTGGCGTCGCAGATGATCATCGAAGATCGCCGGTGACGCTCTATCTTGACAGCAGTGCGCTCGTAAAGCTCTATGTCACCGAACCGGGCTCTGATGACATCGCCACATTGGTGCAGAGCGCCAGTGTGGTCGCAACGTCCGCGCTCGCGTACGCCGAAGTCCGCGCGACGCTTGGGCGGCTGCGACGCGAACGCAGGATGACGCCAACAGAACTGAAGAGCGCGAAGCAGCAATTCGAGTCCGACTGGGAAACAATGCTGGTGCTGACGTGCAACAACGCCCTCACGCGCAAGGCCGGCGATCTCGCGGAGCAACATGCGCTGCACGGCGCCGACGCGGTCCATCTCGCCGCATTCGAGCGCCTACTCACCATGGTCGAAGACGATGACGTGCATTTTTCATGTGCGGATCAGCGACTGAACAAAGCGGCGCGGCAACTCGGATGAAGCCACCCGTCACTCGAATCGCCCCCGTCACCGACACGCTGCACGGCACGAGCATCACCGACAACTACCGCTGGCTCGAAGGCGACAACAGCGATCCGAATCGCATGGGGCAGGTCACGGCTGATGTTTCCGCGTGGACCGACGCGCAGAACGCGCACACGCGCACCGTGCTCGACGGCCTGCCCGGCCGCAAGGCGGTTGAGGACGCGCTTCGCCCCCTCATGGAGATTGGCGTCGTCAGTGCGCCCATCGTGAGCGGATCGCGCTACTTCTACTCGAAGCGCGAAGGCACACAGAATCAGCCAGTCTTCTACTACCGCGACACCGTCGATGGGCCCGATCGTGTGTTGATCGATCCCGCTGTGCTCGATCCGAGCGGGCTCACGACAATCGAGTGGATCTCGCCATCGCACAACCGACAACTCGTTGCGTACGGCACGTATCGCTCTGGCGACGAGAACACCACACTGCATGTGCGCGATGTGTCGACGGGCACAGACACCGGCCTCACGATTCCCGACAAGACACAGGCACCCGATTGGCTGCCCGACGATTCCGGATTCGTCTATCAGAACCTGAAGGATCCCAAGGATCCGTACACCGGCCAGGTGTTGTTTCATCAGGTGGGCGCGGCGGTCGCAGACGATCGTCTGCTGTTCCGGCAGTTCACGAAGGCTGAAGACGAGAAACTGGCTACGACGTGGGGGCCCGGCGGCTCGTTGTCGCGCGACGGCAAGTGGCTGCTGCTCACCTACTGGATCGACACGAAATCGAACGACGCGTGGCTCGTAGACTTTGAGGCGTTTCGAAAGACCGGCGCCATCGGCAAGGCCGTCGTCTCTGTTGGAGTCCCTGGCCATATCTCCGGCACGGTCATTGATGGCGCGCTGTATCTGCATACGACGAAGGGCGCGCCGAAAGGGCGCGTCGCCGTGGTCGATGCCACCGCGCCTGGCGAAGCACACTGGCGAGACCTGGTGCCCGAGCGCGACGATGCGGTGATTGAAGCGGTGACGTTCGGCAAAGGCACGATCGCGGTGACCTACATGAAGAACGCCGCGAATGTCGTTGAGGTGTTTGATCTCGCGGGCACGTCGCTCGGCGTCGTGAAGCAGCCGGGCATCGGCGCCGTGGGTCTGTCGGCGGACGAAGATCGCACTGAAGCGTTCCTGACGTTCACGAGCTTCAACTACCCGACGTCCATCTTCCGCATCGACCTGGCGCATCTCGATGCAGAGCCGACGCTCTGGGCGCAGCCGGCCGTGCCGGTCGATCCATCAACGGTTGACGTTGAGCAGGTCTGGTACCCGTCGAAGGACGGCACCAGGATCAGCATGTTCGTGATCCACCGGAAGGGCCTCGTGCGAAACGGCGCGAACCCGGCGCTGGTCACCGCGTACGGCGGCTTCAACATCAGCGAGACGCCGATGTTTGTCGGCACGTGGTTTCAGTGGTTCAACGCGGGCGGGTTGATCGCCGTGCCGAATCTGCGCGGCGGCGGCGAGTACGGCGACGCGTGGCACGAAGGCGGCATGCTCGAGAAGAAGCAGAACGTCTTCGACGACCTCCACGCCGCGCTCGAGTGGTTGATCGCGAACAAATACACGCGCAGAGACAGACTCGCCATCAGCGGCGGGTCGAATGGCGGACTGTTGACGGGCGCGGCGGTCACACAACGGCCGGACCTCTTCCGCGCGGCGATTGTGGCTGTGCCGCTGCTCGACATGCTGCGGTATCAAGACTTCCTCATGGCGCGCTACTGGGTCCCCGAGTACGGCTCGGCAGAGGTCGCAGACCAGTTCGGGTACTTGCGCGCATACTCGCCGTATCACCGCATCGTGGCGGGCACACCCTATCCAGCCGTGTTCCTGACAGCGGGCGAGAACGACACCCGCGTCCACGCGATGCACGCCCGCAAGATGGCCGCCGCACTGCAAGCCGCGACGTCGTCCGACCCGGCCGAGCGCCCCGTGCTCCTGTGGGTCGACCGGGAGGCCGGCCACGGCCAGGGCAAGCCCCTCAATTTGCGCCTACGGGACGCGGCGGACCAGCGGGCCTTCCTCATGTGGCAGCTGGGGATGCTGGGGTAGCCAAACCCGGGGTCGGTTGCTACAGTTAAGGGTCCGTATGTTTTCAAAGTCACTTACCCATCTGTGCCGTGCCGGAGCTGTGGTCGTGCTGGCCGCCAGCCTCACGGGGTGCTCGCTCAAGACCATGGCCGTCAACGCCGTCGCCAACTCGCTGGCTGCGCCAAGCGACGTCATGACGCGCGACAATGACCCGGAACTGATCCGGGAGGCGATTCCGTTCGGGCTCAAGACCTACGAATCGCTGCTCGAATCTGTGCCCAAGAATCAGGGCCTGCTCATCGCAACGTGTTCTGGATACACGTCTTACGCCTACGGCTTCGTGCAGACGCCGGCCGAGTTGCAGCAGTTCACCGATCGCGCGGCATCGCGAGCCGGCACGGAGCGCGCGTTGAATATGTATCTGCGCGCCAGGGACTTCTGCATGCGCGCCATGGAGCTGCGCTTCCCGGGCGTGGGCAAGAAGCTGTTGCTCGACCCGGTCGCCGCCGTGGCCAAGGCCAAGAAAGAAGACGTCGAGCTGCTGTACTGGACAGCTGCGTCCTGGGGCTCGGCCATGTCACTCGGCAAGGATCAGCCCGACCTGGTAGCCGACTTCCCCGTCGTCCGCTCACTCGCCGAACGCGCACTCGCCCTCGACCCGACGTGGTCGAACGGCACGATTCACGAGCTTTTCATCACGCTCGACAGCCAGCCCGAGATGCTCGGCGGCAATGCCGAGCGCGCTCGTAAACACTTTGATGAGGCCATCCGGATCCAGAAGGGTCAGTTGCCCGGCCCCTACGTCGAGCTCGCCGAGGGTGTCTCTTTGAGCATCCCGGACCGGGCCGAGTACGAGAAGCTCATGATGCAGGCGGCTGCCCTCGACCCGAACGTGCAACCGAGTGTGCGGCTGGTGAGTCTCATCATGCAGCGCAGGGCCAAAGGCATGCTGGAACACCTCGACGAATTGTTCGCCGCAAAGTAACGCACTTCCTGTTTTTGGAGACACACCCCATGTTTGGTTCACGACGTTTGCTTTCTGCCGCGCTCATCGCCATCACCACGTCCGTGGTGGTCCTGTCGGCCGCTCCTGTCACGATCAAGCTCGCCACACTGGCGCCGGTCAACACGACCTGGCACAAGGCGCTGCTCGACATGGGTGAGACGTGGAACAAGACCACGGAAGGCCGCGTGAAGCTGTCGGTCTACGCCGGCGGGACGCAGGGCGACGAAGCCTCCACGCTGCGCATGATGCGGCCGGGTGTGGAAACACTGCAGGCCGGTCTCTACACAAGCGGCGGCCTTGCGCTGATCGACGACGCGTTCAATGTGATGGGCATGCCCTTCTTCTTTGAAACCGACGAAGAAGAGCTGGCCGTGCAGCAGAAGCTCACGCCCATTTTCGAACAGCGCCTCAACGCCAAGGGCTTTCACCTCCTCAACTGGGGCACGGGCGGTTGGGTCCAGATCTTCTCGAAGAAACCGCTCAAGACACTCGACGACGTGAAGAACGCGAAGCTCTACACATCGAAGGGCGACGACAAGATGGTGCAGTGGTACACGCGCAACGCGTTCCATCCGGTGGCGCTTCTCCCGACCGAAATCCCGGCGCAGCTCAAGCTCTCGACGGGTCTGATCGACACGGCGCCGTATCCGCCGTACATCGCGCTGACGCTGCAGGTGTTCCGCGATGCGAAGTACATGCTCGACGCGCGGCTCGCGCCGCTTGTGGGCGCCACGATCATCTCGAACGAGACGTGGAAGAAGATCTCGCCCGAGGATCAGGCCAAGGTCACGACGGCGGCGCTCGCCATGGAAGCGCGCGCGCGCGCTGAAGGCCCGAAGCAGGATGCGGATTCGGTGACTGCGATGAAGGCGCGCGGTCTCGAAGTGATCGTGCCCGACGCGAAGGCGGCGGCAGACTTCCGCGCCGCATCGGCCAAACTCGTGGCCTCGATGCGTGGCGACATGGTGCCGGCCGACATCTACGACATGGCCGTAGCCGCGCGCGACGCGTATCGCAAGACCAAGGGCAAGTAAGTGAAAGCACTCGCCGCAAAGTCTGAGGAACTCCTCGCCACGTTCGCCCTCGGCGGCATCATGCTGCTGCCGCTCGCGGAGATTTTCTCGCGCAAGTTTCTTGGCGCGGGAATTCCAGGTTCGGGTCCATTTGCCCAGAACTTGACCATGTGGGTGGGGTTGCTCGGTGCGGCGATCGCGGCACGTCAGGGCAAACTGCTCTCGCTGGCCACGGGCGAGTTTCTGCCGAAGGGCCCAATCGGCAACGTCGCGCACATCATCGCCGGCGCGGTCGGCAGCCTCGTCGCCACCCTCTTTGCGTTCGGCGGCGTCGCGCTCGTCAAGAGCGATCGGATGGCCGGCGACATCATCGCGATTGGCGTGCCGGTCTGGATTTCAGACCTGGTGCTGCCGTTTGCGTTCGGGTTGATCGCCATTCGCCTCGCGCATCGCGCCTCACCCAATTGGCTCGGTCGTGGCATCGCGGCTCTCGGCATTGTGGCCGGCATTTACATCAGCATGCACCTCGACATTCTCGAGGGGCAGTCACTACTGCCATGGCTGATGCTCGTCGTGATCGCGGGCGTGCTCGGCGCGCCGATCTTCACGCTGCTCGGCGGCATCGCCGTGTTTGCGTTCCTCGTAGCCGGATCGAAGCCGATTGTGCTCATGATCAAGGCCTACGAGGAGCTCACGACCTCGTCGGGGCTCGCCGCGATTCCGCTCTTCACGCTCGCCGGCTTCTTGCTGGCTGAGGGGAAATCGTCAGAACGGCTGCTGCGAGTGTTCCGCGCGTGGTTCGGCTGGGCGCCGGGCGGCACGGCGGTCGCGGCCGCCACGTTGTGCGCGTTCTTCACGCTCTTCACAGGCGGCTCGGGCGTCACGATTCTGGTGCTCGGCGGCCTCTTGCTGCCGACGCTGATGAAGGACGGTTACCGCGAGCGGTTCTCGATCGGCTTGCTGACCGCGTCGGGTTCGCTCGGTCTCCTCTTCCCGCTGTCGTTGCCGCTCATGCTCTACGGCATCGTCGCGCAGAACGTCTCGATCGAGGATTTGTTTGTCGGCGGTCTGATCCCCGGTCTGCTGATGCTCGGTCTGCTCGCGCTGTATGGCGTGCGCGAAGGTATCGTTGCCAAGGCCCAGCGCACCCCGTTCACGTTCAAGGAAGCTGGCGGCGCGTTGTGGGAAGCCAAGTGGGAGCTGTTCCTGCCGGCGTTCGTGCTTGGCTCGTTCCTCGGCGGCGTCGCAACGCTCGGTGAATCGGCGCCGATGGCGGCGCTCTACACGTTACTGGTGCAGCGCTTCGTGCATCGCGACCTGCCGACGTGGGGAGATGTCGTACGCGTCATGGGCGATTGCGTCGCGCTGGTCGGCGGCGTCTTGCTCATTCTCGCGGTGGCCGCTGGCCTGACCAACTTCCTGGTGGACGCCCAGGTGCCCACGCGGCTCATCGACTGGACGCAGGCGCACATTCACTCGCACCTGACCTTCCTGCTGGCACTCAACCTGTTCCTGCTGCTCGTCGGCACCTTGATGGACATCTTCTCGGCCATCGTCGTCGTGGTGCCGCTCTTGCTGCCGCTGGCGCAGATCTACGACATCAACCCGATTCACCTCGGGATCATCTTTGTGGCCAATCTCGAACTAGGCTTTTTGCACCCGCCCCTCGGGCTTAATCTGTTATTGGCATCCGTACGGTTCAAAAAGCCCGTATTAGAGGTGACATGGGCCACCCTGCCCATGTTCGGGATACTGGCACTGGGTGTGTTGTTGATTACCTACATCCCATGGCTCACGCTCGGGCTGTTACACTGGATGGGACGGGGGTAGAAGGTCAGGTGACTAGGGCGACTGAGACTGCGCGTAATTCGAATCGTGACGCAATCCGGAGGTTGTCGTCGTCTGTCTTCAACTATTGGTTCGGCTATGTGTCGAGCATCCTGCTCGTCACGTGGCTGGCCAGCCGGGCATTTTCCGGGGGCGCCTCGCTCCTGAGCGCCACCCAATGGGCGGGCACGATTGTGAGCGGTTTGCTGTTGTGGACGCTGCTCGAATACTTCCTGCATAAGTGGCTGTACCACGACATCGGGTCGCCGATCCGTGACGGCCACACCATTCATCATGATGAACCGCAGGCCCTCTTGGGCGTGCCGTGGTACTTCACGGCAGTGGTGATCGTGGCGGCGTACTACGGCCTGTCGTACATCACGAACCCGGCGATCACCGGTGCCGTGATGGCGTTCACGTGGCTCGGCTACATCGGCTATTGCGCGATGCATCATGCGCTGCACCACGCGCGCTGGAGCAATCGCTGGTTCATGAACCTGCGCCGTCACCACCTCCTGCATCACGCGAAAGACAACGTGAACTGGGGCATCACGACGGACCTGTGGGATCGCGTGTTCAGGACAAAGGCCTAAGTTCAAGAGCCTCTCAACATGGGGGGCCATTGAGGGCCATGGGGAGATCAAGACCTATTAATTGGTAGGTCAAGATCAAACCCAACTACTTGGGTAGATCAAACCCATCCGGCACACTGTTGGGAACTCTGTTCCCGTCATTCAGGAAACTCTTCAAGCCCGCCATCAGGGTGAGTTGGCCGAAGTTCAAGAGCAGCGCTTGGCGCGCGCCGGTCAGCCGGAGATGTGTGAGCACCTGCGCAGCGTGGATCGGAAGCAACTTCTCCACACTCTTGATCTCAACAATCAAGTCGCCGTCGACGAGCAGATCGCTCCGAAAACCACAGTCCAGTCGCACGCCCTCGTACCACAGGGGGATCGCCGCTTCACGCTGGAAGGGGATCTTCCGAAGGACGAGCTCGTAGGCGAGGCAGGTTTGGTAGACGGACTCGAGCAGCCCTGGGCCGAGTTGCCGATGCACTCGTATGGCGGCGTCAATGACAGCCGACGTGGTTGGATGGCGCGTGGAGTCTGAGACCATGCGCTGGTCTGTAGCAAACGGCGCGCCAAGATCAAGAGCCGCTCAACATGGGGGGCCATGGGGAAGGTCAAACCCAAATTATTCGAAGATCAAAACCTTTGCGTCACGCCGTCGGGAGCCGCCGCGCGGCGCGCGGGGAGTTCAGCTGGAGCACGAGTTTCGTGAGTAATACACCCAGGACAATTCCGCAGAGATCCCATTGCAAGTCTTCGGCGGTGTCATGGAGGCTCCAAATGCGCTGTCCTCCAAAGACGAGTTCGTCCCACAATTCCAGCACTTCATAGAACGCGCACAGACTAAACATCGCGCTGGCGGCGCAAAACGACGACAGACCGGGTGGTACGCGAAGTCCGGCTCGATCGCACCACTCTCGGGCGATCCAGATCACCAGTGGCATGGCGAGTGCCTGTACGAGCAAGTGCGCGAATTCATCGTAGCGAATCGGGCCCACCATCGTGCCGTACAGGTGAAAGAAGTTGCCGAGTGCGTCGACCTCAAGCGCGACCACGATGAGTATCAGCAGCGAGAGCGGGATTCGCAGCGCAAATTGATTGCGCACATAGCCATACGTCACGGCGAGAAAGCCCACGACGAACACGCTGTTGAACGCGAGCGACAGATGCGGCGTCTTCACGAGAAAGAGCGCGCCGGAGAGAAAGACTGCGCACGCCAAGGCAAGCGCCGTGGCGCGAGACCATGGTTTATCCAAGAGACGTAAGAGCAAGGCGCGATCGATCAACGACACGAAGCGCCAAGTTACCACGGCTTGTAGCAACCGGCGGGCCAATGGAGACCCAAGATCAAGGGCCGCTCAACATGTGGAGCCATGAAGGGCCATGGAGCTACTAGCGGAGCGTTCCGTCGATCAGATCTGCCAAGACCTCGCGGCCCTGGTGAAGAGTTTCAACAATGCGAAACGCGGCTTGCCTGGCCTGCGACGATGCCGGCCAGTGGGGGACGAGAACCCCTCGCATGCCGGCCCGATTGACGGCAAGGATTCCGGCTTCGGAGTCTTCGAAGGCCACGCAGTCGCCAGGCGATACTCCGAGCCTGCGAGCGGCCTCGAGGTAGATATCCGGCTCTGGCTTGCCTCGAGCTACCTCGTCTCCACTGACGATGGCGTTGAAGCGACCGGTGAGACCAGCCGCTCGCAGCGTGCGCTCCACGAACGTCGCGTCGCTCGACGTAGCTACGGCAACAGGTAGACCGTGACGTTTAATAAATTCGAGGAGACCGTCGAGGCCGAGCTTGGTCTGAATCCCGCCTTGATCGACCTGGCGTTGCCAAACGTCGGGCCAGAGCTCGCGAAATTGACTAAGCGGAAAGGCTGCGCCGTGCCGCTCCACGATGAGCGCCTCACAGGCCAACGTGTGAAGACCGACACACTGAGCGTAGAGTTCGTCGTCGACGACGTAGCCAAGCTCCAGCGCCGCTTGTTGCCAGGCGAATTTGTAGAGGGGCTCGGTATCGACCATGAGCCCGTCCATGTCGAGGATGGCGGCGGAGACTGGCATTGGGTGATTTAGGTCCTTCGTGCGGAACACCGATGTTTGGCGTTACCACGACTTGAAGCGCTCGATTCGCCGAGAATTGGCCCCGAACCAGGCGGCCGCCAAAGGCGCCGCCTGACAAGTGTCTTTGACCTTCCGCCCTTGACCTTCGAAAAGAATTGCTCTTCCCCATGGCCCCCAATGGCCCCCCATGTTGAGGGCCCTTGAGGGTTTGGGGTTGTCTTCTTACTTGCCTTCGTTCTTCTTCGCGTTGTCTCTGATGACAGAGGCGAGAAGAATGTTGACCAGCGAGTTGCCACCGTCAGTGCCGCTACCGGAACCTCCGCCGGCGATGATGTCGGGCACGAGCTTGAAGCCGCTCCCTGCGAGCGCGCGGGCGACTTCGACCATCGCGTACTTCTCCGGATCCATCGCAGCGGTCTTCTTCTTAATGACCTCAGCTTCTGACGTACCAACGGCCAGGATCTTCTCGCCTTCAGCGGCGCCGACCGTCTTCAACACCATTGCGTCAGCAGTCGCGTTCACTTCCTTCGCCTTTGCCTGACCCTGCGCGGTCTTGACGGTGGCGTCGGCCGTGAAGCTCGCGATCTGAACCGAGCGCTCGGCGGTGACGACGCCTGGCTGTGTATCGGCCATGGCGGTAGCCTGCGCGAGGTTCTTGCGGATCATCTCCGCCTGCTCCTGCGTGCCGTACGTGATCTGCTCCTGCTCGGCCAGCTTGCGATCCGTCAGCGTCTTCATGAGCTCGGCCGGCGGCGTGATGTCGCCGATGAGTGTATCGACGGCGCCGACGTTGTACTCCGAGAGTGCGGCAGAGATGCTCTCCTTCGCCTCGTTCTGCCGCTTCGAGCGCTGCTTGAGGAAGTCGATCACATCGCTGTTCTGTGCGGCGTTCCTGAAGTAGTTGCCAATGGTCGGTTCGAGCACCTGCGTGACCAGATTCGCCATGCTGCCGAAACGCGCGATGACCTTCGGCGCTTCAGTGCGCGGAATGTGAATGATCTGGCTCACATCGAGATTGAACGTGAAACCGTCCGACGAACGCACCGTGATCGTCGACAGATTCTTGTCGAGGTTGTGCGCCTCGGTCTTGCCAGTGGCCCAGTTGAGCACGACGTTCGCCGTCGGCACGACCTCGACCTTGTGCGTGTACGTGTTGATCGGATACTTGCCGGGATCAAGCGGCTCCACCCAGACGCCCTTCTGTCCGCGCGACACGAGGTTGCCGTGCTTGAACGAAGCGCCCGTGACGTCGATACCGTCGTCGCCCACATACGCGATCACGACGCCGACGTTGGCGATCGGCACCTTCGTCATCTCCTGCACTTCGACGGTCGCGAAACGGGGATTGATGAAGTACCGGCCGGCCAGCAGCACCTGCTCCTGCAAACCCTTGCTGCCACCATGCGCCACAAACGCCTGCGGATCCTGATACATGTTGTGGCCCGGCACTTCACGACCGGCAATCGTGCCGCTCTTGAGCGGCTCGCCTTCCTTCGTCGTGACGATGCCGACCATGTTGTCCGGAATGTCCGTGACATTCTCCATCGTCACCGTGAAGAGCTTGGGGTTGATGCGGTACTGACCCTGCGGAATGATCGTCATCTGCGGACCGCGTTCGCCGCCGTTGGTCATGAACGCCTGCGCGTCCTGGAACGAGTCGCACTCGACGTGACCGCCGATGATCCGGCCCCCAGAGAGGGGGCGGCCATCCTTGGCTTCCACAACGCCGATCTTGCCGGCGGGAATGACTTCCATTTTCACGAGCTCAGTCGTGAAAACCAGCGTATTGATGCGCCATGTGCCGGGAGGAATCACGGCCATCTGTGTGCCGCGCTCGCCGTTGTTCTCGAGAAACGCGCGCGCGTCCTGAAAGTTGTCGCTGTTCACTTGACGGCCGAGGATGTGGCCGTCTGCCATGGGGCGGCCATCGCAGGCTTCGACGATCGCGATGCTGCCGTTTGGCACGACCAGAAAAGGTGTGATGTCGACCGCGTACTGCCACGGCCAGTAGCCGAACTTGAGACCTGGCGCCAGCGTGTCGGCTTGCAGACCCGCTTCGCCTTTGAGGGCAATGATCTTGCCCGCAGGGAGTTCCCGGTGTGATCCGAGCAACACGAATTTCTTGGTAACCAGACCGATGCTGTCATCCGGAATGATGACAATGCCGAACAACCGCATGACGAATTTCCACGCCACGATCAACACAACAAACGCCGCAAGCGCGAACCACATCCAGACGTGCGCCTGCAACTGACTCAAGACACTATCCATGTGAGGCTTCTCCCACCCGAGATACTGCTGCCGTTCTACCGGGCGGGTCAAATCGGCGGGTTCATGATCCGCTCATGAGAATTAGTTTTCGTGATAGTCCCCATGGCCGGGCATGGCGAAAGCTCTTACAATCGGCGCATGAAGCGACTGCTGATCGGATCTGCATTGTTGTTGGTCGTAGCGGGCAGCCGGGCATCAACGGCGCAGCAAGGCGCAGTGCCAGACCCCACTCTTTCGGGCGTGCTGAACAGCGTGCAGATGCGCAACATCGGCCCGTTTCGATCCGGCGCCTGGGTCACGTCCATCGCCGTACCTGATGCGCCGGCGCGCGAACATCTCTACACGATCTACGCGGGCGTTCGCAGTGGCGGCCTCTGGAAGACCTCGAACAACGGCGTCACGTGGGAACCGGTGACAGACAGCATGGGCACGATCGCGTCGGTGGGTGCCGTCGCCGTCGCGTCAAGCAACAGCCAGATCGTGTGGGTCGGCGGCGGTGATCAAGCGAACGCGCGCTCATCGATGTCGGGCGATGGCGTCTTCAAATCCATCGACGGCGGCAAGACCTGGCAGGCGATGGGCCTCCCCGACTCGCACCACATCGCGCGCATCGTGATCCATCCAAAGAACCCCGACATCGTCTATGTCGCCGCAATGGGGCATTTGTTTTCCAGGAATGCCGAGCGCGGCGTGTTCCGCACGATGGACGGCGGCAAGACGTGGAAGAAGGTGCTCTACA
>Ga0114969_10001015_pt1 | contig 23927 bp, 20 predicted proteins | sample M_130807_MF_Meta_FD_87316 | JGI IMG/M metagenome (GOLD analysis project Ga0114969, IMG submission 87316) | Freshwater microbial communities from Lake Montjoie, Canada to study carbon cycling - M_130807_MF_MetaG | ecosystem: Environmental > Aquatic > Freshwater > Lake | place: Lake Montjoie...
AACCGGAATAAATCAGCTTGATGAAAATAATTCTGCAATAAAATTATTCCCAAATCCAGGCAATGGAATATTCACCATTCAATTAAACGAAGCACTTGATACAAAATACAGCATGGAATTGTACAATTTACTTGCAGAAAAAATTTATTCGATCAACAATCTTCAACCACAATCAGCAATAGAAATAAATCCCGGCAAACTTTCAGCAGGAGTTTATTTGGTCAAAATATTTTCAGAAGAAAAAGTGTATTTCGAAAAAATAATTGTGCAGTAGAATTCTTGAAATAAAAGAAAGTATTTCTATTCTATGTTTCTACAGGGTTAATGTATTTCTTTGCATTCCCCAATGAAAACAAAAACCATCCGTAAACCTAAAGTTCATGTTGTAACACTCGGCTGTTCGAAAAACACAGTAGACTCCGAAGTGCTGATGGGACAATTGCGCGCCAACAATCACGAAGTGGTTCACGATTCAGATGATGAGAACAGTTCTGTTGTTATCATCAACACCTGTGGTTTTATTGATAATGCAAAACAGGAAAGCATTAATACCATTCTCGAATACAGCAATCAAAAACGCGAAGGTCGAATTGATAAACTGATAGTCACAGGATGTTTAAGTCAGCGCTATCGTGATGAGTTGAAGGATGAAATGAAAGAAGTGGATAATTGGTTCGGCACATCTGAAATGCCCCGGCTTTTAAAAACACTGAAAGCAGATTATAAGCATGAATTAGTCGGAGAAAGATTACTTACAACTCCTTCTCACTATGCCTACATAAAAATTTCGGAGGGTTGCAATCGCACTTGTTCCTTTTGTGCAATACCGCTTATGCGTGGCAAGCACAAATCGAAACCAATAGAAGAAATTGAGGCGGAGATAAAAAAATTAGTGAAGCAGGGAGTGAAAGAATTTTTGTTGATAGCGCAGGAGCTCACTTACTATGGTCTGGATTTGTACAAGGAACGGAAACTGCCGGAACTGTTACACCGCATTGCCGACATTGATGGAGTGGAATGGATTCGCTTGCATTATGCATACCCGAATAAATTTCCTGTGGAGATTCTTGATGTAGTGCGCGAGCGGTCGAACATTTGCAATTACTTAGATATTCCGTTTCAGCACATCAGCGACCCGGTGCTGAAAGCCATGAAGCGCCAAACCGACAAAGCGGAGATCACTGCATTGATAAATACGATTCGCGAAAAGGTTCCGGGCATTGCGCTGCGAACAACGATGCTGGTTGGTTTTCCGGGTGAGCGCAAGGAACACTTTGATGAACTGGTGGAGTTTGTGAAGGAAGTGAAATTTGACCGCCTCGGTGTGTTCACTTACTCGCACGAGGAGGGCACGAGTGGTTATGACTTGAAAGATGATGTAACAGTCGCCACCAAGAAGAAGCGCGCACAGCAGTTGATGGATGTGCAGCAGGAAATTTCGCGCACAAAGAATGAAGGACAGATTGGCCGAACTCTCAGGGTGTTGTTTGACCGGAAGGAGGGCGAGTACTTCATCGGGCGCACGGAGCACGACTCTCCTGAAATTGATAACGAGGTGTTGGTGAAGGCAACGGACACTTACCTGCGCGTGGGAGATTTCGCCAATATTAAAATTACCGGCGCCGAAGAGTTTGATTTGTATGGTGAAAAGGTTGACTAGATAAAAGGATATGAGCAGCACACTTCCATATACTGTTACACCGCTCGATTATTCTGCAACAGGGTATTTTACAAAACTGATTATTGAATACCTGAAAGGTGATGCGTGGCTGAAACAGTTTTATGCGCATGAACCAACGATGTTGTCGGTGGAAGAAGCCATTCGTACCAAGCGCAATCAGAAATTTTACAGAAAAGAATTGGCAGATGCGTTGCTGAAACAGTATGATGGGTTGTTGAAAGAAGAGGATGCTGCGCATAAAAATATTCTGGCGCTGAAAAAAGAAAATGCGTTCACGGTAGTAACCGCGCATCAGCCGAATTTATTTCTTGGTCCGTTATACTTGATTTATAAAATCACTTCGGCAATTAAGATGGCGGAGTTGCTGAACGAAAAATATCCGTCGGAAAAATTTATTCCGGTGTACTGGATGGGAAGCGAGGACCATGATGTGGATGAGCTGAATCATATTTCGTTGTTCGGGAAGAAAATAGAATGGAACCTGAAGCAAAAGGGAAGCTTCGGGAATTACAACACTGAAAGTTTAGGCGGATTAATTGATGGACTGAAGGAAGTTGCTGGCAACTCGCCACACACTGATGAGTTGATACAATTATTAAAGTCAGCATACCTCGAAAGCAAAACCATAACCGAAGCCACACGAAAACTGTTACACCATTTCTTCGGTAAGCAGGGCTTAGTGATTGTGGATGGAGATGATAGTGTTTTGAAGAAAATATTTCAACCCGTGATGCAGGATGAATTGCTGAACAGCACTTCAGAGGAATTAGTGAATGCGACTATTGTTAAACTGGAAGAGAAGTATCCTGTGCAGGTGAAGCCAAGAAATATCAACCTGTTTTATCTGAAAGAAAATCTTCGGGAGAGAATAGTGAGAGAAGTAGAAGAGTACAAAGTTTTGAACACTGATATCACTTTTAGTCAGCAAGCGATACTGAGTGAATTGGAAAATCATCCGGAATATTTCAGTCCGAATGTGGTGCTGCGACCATTGTACCAGGAAATGATTTTACCAAACATTGCATTCATCGGTGGTGGTGCAGAGGTTTCGTACTTTATGGAATTCAAAAATTCATTTGAGCATTATAAAATCGCTTTCCCGATTTTGTTTTTGCGCAACTGCGCATTGGTGATTGATAAATCTTCAGCCGCACGGATGAATAAATTCGGTCTCACCGAAACTTCGCTGTTTACCGATATAGAAGAGTTGATTAAATCATTCACACTGCAACAGGCAGGAGATTCTTTCCAGATGAATGAAGAGCGCAGCGAACTGGAAAAGTTATTTCAGCAGTTGAAATCAAAAACTTCCGCATTAGATAAAACATTAGAGAATCAGATTGCAGCAGAACAAACCCGCGTGTTAAAATTTATTCAGTCACTGGAAGAAAGACTCTTAAAAACCGAAAAGAAAAAACACGAGGACAGCATCCAGCAAATACGCAAGCTGAAAGAAAAATTATTCCCTGATAATTCATTGCAGGAGCGCCACGAAAGTTTCATCGCCTTTTATCTTTCTCACGGAGTGGAGTTCTTTACTATCATTCACGAGGCATTTGATCCTTTTGAAAGGAAATTTACTGTTATCAGTTTGCAGTAAGTCGACAGAAAAAATCCGGTATTTCTTTTTATGAAAAATGCGTTTTATCCCGCATAGAAAAAATATGCATTTATATGTATGAACATTAGATGTATGTACATATATTTGCAACATGAAAATTGAAGAAGCTATAAAGCAGAAAAAATTCAAAAGTGATTTTCACCGAATGGCAGTGAACATCATTTATACTGCAAACTGGTTAAACTCCAATCACAACAGCCTGCTGAAGAAGCACAGTATCTCATTGCAGCAATTCAATATCCTGCGAATCCTTCGTGGTCAGCATCCGAAACCTGCCACAGTGAATTTGCTGATTGACCGAATGATTGATAAGATGAGTAATGCTTCACGAATAGTAGATAAATTAATTCTAAAAGGATTGGTGGAGCGCACAGTTTGTCCCGAAGATCGTCGAGCAGTGAATGTTTTAATTACTTCGAAAGGATTAAAACTCCTGAGCAAACTTGATGAGGAAATGGAGAAGATGGAGGAGAGTATGAAAACACTAACACAAAAGGAAGCTAAACAATTAAGCGACCTGCTTGATAAACTTAGGGATTAGTCTTTATCAAATTTTAAAATAAAAACACCAAATGATATGAAAATGGAATATACAAATGGAGAAATTACTCTTGTGTGGCAGCCAAAAATTTGTCAGCATTCGGGTAACTGTGTGCGAAATCTGCAATCAGTTTTTAATAACAAAAGAGTTCCATGGGTCGATATGGATGCTGCTACAACTGATGAAATTATTTCAGCCGTGAACAAATGTCCCTCAGGAGCGTTATCAATTAAGCAAAATCAAAAAACAGAAGATAAAATGGAAAACAAACCAACAAATGAAATGCAAAAAATAGTTATGGCAGAAAACGGACCATACCTTTTAGAAGGAAAATTTGTATTTGTAAATCACGAAGGAATCGAAACAATTAAAGAAGGGAAGGTTGCTCTCTGTCGTTGTGGTAATTCCGGCAATAAACCTTTTTGTGACGGAACTCACCGTCGTAATGAATGGAAAGCTTAATAAGATTAAATAACAATCAAACATAAATTAAAATCAATGAAAAAAGTTTTAGCATTAGTAGTAGTTGCCCTGGTTTTTGGCAGCGCTATCGTAATTGGTTCTTATAGCAAGACCAAAATTTCAATTCCGGCAGGAGAAATTAACTGGAACAAACTTCCATCAGAAGCTACCAATTTGGTTTGTGATGCATCTCATTCCAATGTAAAATTCACAGTTACCCATTTGGGCATTGCAGAAGTAGACGGAAAGTTTAAAGTTTTTGATGGCAAAATGAGTTATGCAAAAGAAGACATGAGCGATGCTCAAATTGAATTTTCAGTAGATGTAGCTTCTATCAATACTGATTCAGACATGCGGGATGGACACTTAAAGAGTGATGATTTTTTTAATGCAGAGAAGTTTCCGAAAATGACCTTTAAAAGCTCTTCAATGCAACTTGTTTCCGGAAAGAACTATAAATTAACTGGTAACCTTACAATACGGGATGTAACTAAACCTGTAACATTTGATGTTACTTATGGTGGAACAATGCCAGACGGTTACGGAAACACAAAATCAGCTTTTGTTGCTTCAACTAAAATTAATCGTTTCGATTATAATTTGAAATGGAATTCATTAACTGAAGGTATTTCTGTAGTGGGTTCTGATGTTGGAATCAAATGCAATATTGAATTGAAGAAAATTTAAAATACCAGGTCCAATTATTTAAAAAAGAGAAGCCATAGTGCTTCTCTTTTTTTTTGTGTTTGAGCAGGAAAGTTATTTTAGCGTACTTAAAATTTTATGATGAAAAAAATATTTACCCTTTCACTTTTTCTTTTTACAATAAAGGCCATCGCGCAACCTGCCGGAAGTTTGGACCCAACTTTTGGTACAGCAGGGAAGGTTATTACTTCCATATCAAACGGTTCTGATAAAGCGAACGGAGTAGCAATTCAAACAGATGGAAAAATTTTAGTTGCCGGAAACTCAGGTAGTTCAATTACGGGAAAAGATTTTGTTTGTGTTCGTTACAACAATGATGGAACACTCGATAACACATTCGGTAATGCAGGAATAGTGACTACAGATATTCAATTGGGAAGTGATGATGTGGCAAACAGTATAGCCATTCAACCGGATGGTAAAATTGTTTTAGCCGGATATACTGATAATGGAAGTGATAAAGATGCAGCTATTGTTCGTTATAAAACAGATGGCACATTAGACAGCACCTTCGGGGCCTATGGAATTATGATAACCGATTTTGATAATTCACAGTCAGATGAAATTCGTGTGGTAAAAATTCATAACCTAACAGGTAAAATAATTGTTGGAGGCTCAACGCTGATTAATACAACTCATGCAAAACCTGTTGTAGCTCGATACTTGAGTGATGGAACAATTGATTCAACATTCAACATAACCGGAATTCGCTTGCTCTGGATTACATCTCTCGATTATCAATACCTTTTTTCTTTGGAAGATTTAGTGGTACAATCGAACGGAAAAATTTCTGCAATTGGATGGAGAGATTTTCCAACACTTGCTTATGATGATGATTACTGGGCATGCAGAATTAACAGTGATGGCACTATGGATAATACTTTTTCTACTGATGGGGTGAATACTTACAACGGAAGTTTCAATGGAAGTGATAATGGTTATTCCATGTTACTAAAACCTAATAATAATTTTATTGGAGTTGGTGGAGGTGCCATTAATAGTATATATACTGACTTCACTTTATTTGAATTGAACTCCGATGGAACATCGGGCAGCGTTTCCAACTCCACTGATTTTGGTGCTTTGTCTGAAGACATTGCTTATGGATTAGCTGAAGACATAAATGGAAAATTTGTTTCAGGTGGTTCAGCAGGAAGTTCAACTGCAAGAAGTTTTGCAATCACAAGAGTTTCATCAGGCGGATCAATTGATAATTCTTTTGACACAGACGGAAAAACCACAACAACATTCGGAGCAAATGCAATGAATGAATGTTTTGATATTGCCATTCAAACAGATAATAAAATTATTGCAGTTGGATACACTGGAAATGATTTTGCAATTGCAAGATATTTAGGTGATGCTCAACCTGACTTAAATAATTTCCAATTGCAGTCGCCGGCAAATGCATCAGTCAATCAAAATTATTCCAATCTGGTTTTTAACTGGACCGATGCTTTTGGCGCAACAGGTTATGAACTGGAAATTGATACCACTGCAACTTTTACCGGAAGCCCGCAGACTTACAATACTGTTACATCTACGAAAACAATAACCAATCTGTTTTCCAACACACAATATTTCTGGCGCATAAGAGCAACTGACGGAACCAACTGGGGACAACAAACAGCCACATGGAGTTTCACCACTAATACTTTAGAAAATTTCAATTTAATTCTTCCGGCAAATAATGCTACCAACCAAAATACTGCAACTCTAAATTACGATTGGTCTGATGCAGTCGGAGCTTTATCTTACGAAATTGAAATTGATTTGAATCAAACATTTACTAATTCACCACAAACATTTAATTCAGCAACTTCTTCCTATTCACAAAATAGCCTTCAGCCGTTAACAGATTATTACTGGCATGTTCGAGCAACTGATGGCAATAGTTTTGGACAATGGAGTAATACCTGGAAATTCACAACAGGAAATGCAACTTCAATTGCGGATGAAATTGCTGCAGATGAAATAAAGATTTACCCTAACCCAGCAAGTGATTTTATTCAATTGGAAGTGGAAAATAATTTTATTGGAAAGTATTATCAAATTACGGATGTTACCGGAAAAGAAATTTTATCTGGAAAAATAGTTAATATCGAAACTATTGTTCCGTTGAAACTGCTTGCAGCGGGCACTTATTTTTTTCAGATTGGTGAATTGAGTAGGTTGTCTTTTAAAATTATTAAAGAATAAATTATTCTGATTTAGTAATCCCCGAAATAAAAAAGTCGTATCAAATTTTCGATACGACTTTTTTTATTTAAAGAAATAGAATTTGGTTATTCTCCTCCGTGAATTCCGTTAAATATTCTTCCCCAACGGATTTTACTGAAGAAACTTCCATCTTTATCCCAACTCATCCATATAAACCAAGCCTTTCCTACAATATGGTCTTCAGGAACGAATCCCCAGAAGCGAGAATCGGCGCTATTGTGGCGGTTGTCACCCATCATCCAGTAATAGTTCATTTCAAAAGTATATGAAGAAACTTCTTTGCCGTCAATAACAAATTTATCGCCGTTCATTTGAAGTTTGTGACCTTCATAAACAGATATTACACGAGTATAAAGAGCAATGTTCTCCGGTGTTAGGGCAACTGTTACTCCTTTTTTCGGTAAAACAACTGGACCATAATTATCTAAGTTGTAAGCAAAGTTTTTCGGATCACCTGGGAAAAGTGTCTCCGGATTAAATCCTTGCTGTAGAATCAATGGCTCAACTTTTTTAACATTAGGTAATTTCTTTAATGCCTCAACCCCATCATCGGTTAAATGAAAATTGTAAGTGCCCGTTGAATTGGTAGGACCTCCTTCATCAATATGAAGTTCCTTAAGTACTTTATCGTTAATAGCGCTTCCATCGGTATAAACCAGATAATCTTCCTGTCGAAATGGTGCTTTCCAGTTCTTTTTCCCGTTGATGAAAACTTCAGCATTAATTAGCTGCAAAGTATCTCCGGGTATTGCAATGCACCGCTTAATGTAATTCTCTCTTTTATCAACCGGTCGGAAATCTTCCATCGGGTAATTAAATACCACTACATCATTGTTTTTTATATCACTGAATCCCGGTAATCGATGATAACCTAATTGAATCCATTCAAGATAAGATTTACCTCCAAACAAAGGCATTGTATTGTGCGCAAATGGAAAACTCAAAACAGTCATTGGTGTGCGGGCACCATAATGCATCTTGCTGACAAACAGGAAATCACCAACCAACAATGATTTTTCCATCGAAGGGGTTGGAATTGTGTACGCTTCAATAGCAAAAGTTCTAATTATGGTTGCAGCAATTACTGCAAATACAAGCGCTTCAATCCATTCTCTTGACTTTGATTTTCGTGTTGTACTTCTTCTCCAGAATTTCCAATTCATACTTAGTATTTTTTCTATTTAACAGTTTAATAAATGTTGGACGATATAATGCTTATTTGTCTTTTTTATTGTGTGCGAAAGTAAAATTATAACCTTTATTCAAGGTTTCATTTTCTGATTTCCCCAGTTTTCAGGTTATTGTACTTCTTATGACTCAGCTTTGTTTAGCATTTCGTTTATAACTTCCCTGAAAGAATAAAATCCTTTCTTATTCAAAGCCCATTCTGAAGCAAGTATTGAGCCTTCAGCAAATCCTTTTCTGTCAAAAGCTTCGTGCACAATTTGTATTGAATCATTTTCTGAGTAATAAGTTACAGTGTGTTCGCCAATTGCATCTTCTTCCCTGTTTGAAATAATTGTCAGTTTTGATTCATCAGTATCATAATCTGTCATTTGGTTGGAATTGGTCCATTCCTTTAACCAGCTTCTGTTTTCTAAAATCCCATTTGCAAGGGTTATTGCTGTTCCGCTTGGGGAATCTTTTTTTTGAGTATGATGAGTTTCTTCAATAAAGACATGATATTTTTTTTGTGACTTCATCAGTTTAGCTAAAAAGTCATTCAATAAAAAGAATAAATTAACCCCTGAGCTGAAATTGCTGCCATAAACAATGCAACCTTTGTTTTGAATACATAAATCTTTTAAGTCATCCATCTTCTCATACCATCCTGTAGTTCCGATAATTAATGGTTTACCAGCTGACAAAACAGTTTTTGCATTTTTAATTACGGCTGACGGAATTGAAAAATCAATAACAACATCACATTCAATAAAATTTTTGTTTGTAAGATTTTGAATGTTCGTGCTATTAGCAATAAATGCAATTTCATGTGTGGCTTTTTCCTTAACAATATTTTCAATCATCTTGCCCATCTTGCCATATCCTATCAATGCTATTTTCATTCAGAAGTTTAATTGAAATGTGAAACCAGAAACAGTTTTGAAATTAGCATTATTGAATAAAGTTGGATGAATATTCATACTTAAATCATCACTGATATTGAAGTTATATAAGTGTGCATCAACAACTGCATCAATTATATTTAATCCGTAAACAGCTACACTTGCGACAATTGTGTAGTCTAAATACTTTCGGAAAATATCTTGTATTTCAGCTTTTCGTACCTGATCATATAATTCAGGATAGAAAATTTCCTTTTTAATCGGACTCCATACAGTGAAAACAAGAAGGTTGTTCAATTGATTAGTATCAGCGGCCAGTAAGTAGGCATCTTTAAAATTTTTATAGATGGTATAGTTTCTGTAAATAAAATATCCAACTGTGGCACCTGAAGCATAAACGATGGGCATCTTCCAGAATTTTTTATTGTATGCCTGACCAGTGCCTGGAATAACTGCTGATAAAATTCCTGCGAATTTGGGTGAATGCTCTTTCGGGATTAAATGAAATGGCTTTCTAAAACCTGTGTCTGCAGATTGTATAAATCCTGTCGAGTCCTTTTGGGCGAAACAATTTGAACAACCCAGGAGAAAAAAAATGAAAAAAGTTTTTTTCAGAAAATTCATTCTGATTAATTAACGCCCTTCAATAATTTCTGTTATGCGTTCAAGATCTTCATCGCTGAAATAAGAAATATATATTTCACCTTTTCCTCCTCTTAATCTTTTTAAATGAACTCTGGTGCCTAAATGTGACTGAAGCTTTTCCTGTATGCGCTTGTATTCATAAGGCAGAGCGGGTTCTTTAGGGGCGACTGTTTTCTTTTTGTTTGGAGCTGAATTTTCACGAACCATTTGTTCTACCTGGCGAACGCTCAATCCATTTTTAATTGCTTCTTTAAAAATATGAAGCTGAACTAATGGATTTTCAATGGTAATCAATGCACGCGCATGGGCCATACTAATGGACTTATTTTTAATTGCCACCTGGATATCCGGAGGCAATTTTAACAAACGCAAATAATTTGTGACTGTGGTTCTGTCTTTACCAACACGCTCGGCTAATTGTTCTTGCTTTAAATCGCACTCATCAATAAGCCTTTTATAATTGATTGCAACTTCAATACTATTTAAATCTTCCCGATGAGTATTTTCTATCAATGCCATTTCCAGCATTTCCTGATCATTTGCAATACGAACGAATGCAGGAATTTCTTTAATACCAGCCATGTGAGATGCTTTCAAGCGTCGCTCACCTGCAATTAGCTGATATTTATTTCCTGAAATTTTTCTAACAGTAATCGGTTGAATGACTCCATGTATACGAATGCTGTCAGCAAGTTCAGTTAATTTAAGCTGATCAAAATCAACACGCGGTTGGAAAGGATTTACTTCTATTGCCTCCAAAGGCAAAACAAAGCTCTGCCCCTGAGGAACTGAAATTTTTTCAGATTGATTTTTCGGGGTTTGAAGTGATAAATCAATATCATCAAGCAATGCGCGAATGCCTTTGCCTAATGCTTCTTTTCCCTTACTCATTTGGTTCCAGATCTAGTATTTTATCTTTTGTTCTGATTTTTGTCAAATCATTTTTTTGCAGAATCTCTCTTGCAAGGTTCAGATAATTAACTGCACCCTTACTATCTGCGTCATACATGACAACTGATTTCCCAACACTTGGTGCTTCACCTAATTTTGTATTACGGTGAATGATGGTTTCAAATACCAATTCCTGAAAATGCATCTGTACCTGTTCAACAATTTCGTTACATAAATTCAATCGCTGGTCGTACATAGTCAATAATATTCCTTCTATGTTCAATACAGGATTCAAACGATTCTGAACAATCTTAATTGTGTTTAATAATTTTCCTAATCCTTCCAATGCAAAAAATTCGCATTGCACCGGAATCAAAACAGAATCTGCCGCACTAAGAGCATTTACTGTTATTAAGCCCAATGAAGGTGAGCAATCAATAATGATGAAACGAAATTCTTTTTTGATTTCATCAAGAACACCTTTCATGATTTTTTCTCTGTCAGGATGATTGATAAGTTCTATTTCAGCACCAACCAAATCCAGATGTGATGGCAGTATATATAAATTCGGAGTATCGGTTTCAATAATGCAATCTTTAATTTTTGCTTCACCGATTAAGCATTCGTAAATACTCTTCTTCACTTTTTTAGGATCTGTTCCTAATCCTGAAGTTGAGTTTGCCTGAGGGTCAGCATCTATTAAAAGAGTTTTGTATTCAAGCACTGCAAGACTTGCAGCAAGGTTAATTGCAGTGGTAGTTTTTCCTACTCCGCCTTTTTGATTTGCTATACAGATTACTTTTCTCATTCAGGAAATTGAAAATTTTATTTGTGTTTTCAACTTCGGTCAAAGATATGCGCAATGGACACCATGCATCGGTGGATAGATTCTTTTTATTCACAAATTATACACAACGCAAAAATTTAATAAAAAATTTTTCTACAATTTTTATATCTAAAAAATTTCTATAACGAATTCTTTATACCCTTTACAGTTTGTACAAACTATTTTGAGTTCAAGTCAATAATGATTGCTATAAAAAGAATTAATCAGAAATAATATAATTTTATTTCAATAAGGTTACATCACCTTTCAATTGCCCTAAGGTACCTACATCGCCATCATTATATTTATAATTAAGAACCCAAACATAAACACCTGTGTTTTCTTTCAGTCCATGATATGTCCCATCCCAAAATGCATTTTGATCAGTAGAAGCAAAAATTAATTCGCCCCATCTATTAAATATTCTGAAATCGTAGGAAATAAAATCACAAACAAATTTTGGTTGAAAGACATCATTCATATCATCACCATTAGGAGTGAAGGCAGATGGAACAAAAATTGTGCAATCACATATTTTAAAAGAAACATGAATAGTATCGCTTGATGTTGCACAAACATTTGTAACATCAACCCAATAAGTAGCAGAATCAGTTATCGAAATTGAGGGTGATGTGTACTGATAACCTGATATTAGAGAACTATTGTGCCACAAGTATGAAGCAGAAGTGTTTTGCGCATTTAAAACCAAAACATCATCTGGACATTTTATTGTGTCCTCTCCAAGATTGACAAAAGGTATAGTATAATATAAAACCGATATAGTGTCCGTAGCAGTACAAATGTTAATAGAGACAGAGACAAAATAATTCCCGGAAGAATTGACATTAAAAACCGAGTCAATTGAACCGTCTTGCCAAACATAAGCAGCACCTGGTTGTGTTGCATTTAGTAAAATGGATTGTCCTGGGCAAAGAATAGTATCGTTTCCAATAAATACGCTTGAAGCATTCACATAACTTACTACAATGCTATCCCGTACCGCTGCACAAGAACCAGTTGTTACATCAACCCAATATGTTCCTGATGAGGAAACTAAAAATGATGAATTGGTTGAATTGTTTTGCCAGCTATAATTTGAGGTTGTATAAGTTGCATCAAGCAAAAGCGTTTGGCCTGGACAAAGTGTTGTATCATTTCCTATATAAATAATTGGTGGGTTTACATATGAAACAATAATGGTATCGGAATTAGAACATGGTCCAAGTGTTACTTCAACCGAATAGGTGCCAGAAACTGAAACAGTGAAAGACGAATTTGTTGATGCATCCTGCCATAAATAAGTTGCAGCAGGTGTTGTAACATTGAGATTTAAAGATTGACCGACACAAAGAACTGAATCGTTACCGAGGTTTACCTGAGGTGGATTGTTAAAAGTGACAGAAATATTATCACCTCCGGTGCAACCATTAATATCAGTTACTGTAACTGAATAATTTCCGGTTGTTAATACATTGAATGTTGCAGTATTGCTTGCATTCTGCCAACTATATGTAGCTCCTGCTAATGTTGCATCCAGCAAAACAGGTTGACCTGCACAAACAATAGTATCATTTCCTAAATTTATAAATGGAGCGGAATTAAATGTAATATTTATATTATCACTAATAGGAGAGCAGTTTCCAATTGTAACACTTACAGAATAATTACCCGCTGCGTTTACATTATATGTTGGATTTGTTGAGCCATCCTGCCATATATATGTTGCTCCTGTAAATGAGGCATCGAGCAATAACGATTGACCAGGACATAAAGTAGTATCATTTCCCAGATTTATTGAATTAAGAGTTGCAAAGTTTATATTAATTGAATCAGTAGCTGTGCATCCATTGATATTAATTGTAACAAAATATAATCCTGTTGAAGCTGAGTTAAAAGTGGAATTTGTTGAGCCGTCCTGCCACAAATAAGTCGCACCTGCATTTGTAGCATCAAGTAAAAGACTGGCACCTACGCATAATGTAGTATCATTTCCTAAGCTAAATGAAGATCCACCTCCAATAATATTTACCACAATTGTATCATGTGCGACATAACAGCCACCATTTGAAACTGCAACAATATAAGTTCCGCTTTGCGTAACATTAAATGTTTGATTTGTAGAACCATCCTGCCATAAAAAACTTGCGCCGGCATTTCCTGCATCCAATAGCAAAGTGTTTCCATTGCAAAGTGTAGTATCATTACCAAGATTTACTGTTCCACCGCCACCTGAAGGTTGTCCAGAGAAAATGGAATAACTCGTCCAGGTTCTAGTGCCAACATCGTATAACCATGCAAGATTATTTGCATATGAAAACCGAAATCCATTATTTGTAACAGCTGTTGCAGGTAGATAAGAAGTTCCTGTATACGCGCCAGTAACTTTATTAAATAGTAAAATACTTTTTGCTGACCAATCTTCTATTCCAATCTCATTTCCCAAACAACCTGTATAAATTACACTTGTCCAGTTAATATTGCCTACTGGAACAGGTATTCCGGTCAAAGTATAAGTACCAATAAAAGCGCCGTTTGCTCTTGCATATCTATATATTGATCCATTAAAATAAAATATCATTTCATCGGCTTCACAATCATAATCACCACAGGATTGCGCATCAGGTTGATTTTGCCCTGGATAAATTAGGGTACCTGTATTTAAAGCATTTCCACTTCCATCCAAATCAGAAGTCCATAAACCAAAATTTGAATAACCAGTGCCTTCTACCTGATTTGTATTTGGGTTCCACCAAAGCCCACGAAAATCAAATCCGCCATTTGTCTGATATAAGGGAGTGCCAGCTGCATCAAATGTTTCATAAGGAAAACTCGGATTACCCGCAATAATTGCATAATACAAATTAAGGTTTGGATTATAAGCAACACCTGACGCATTTGTGCCACCTCCCTGCACATATGTTAATGAAATGCCTTGGATAGCATTTGTAAGAATAGTGCATTGAGAAAAAGTTTTTAATGGGAATATAAATAATGAAATTATAGCAAACATTAAGAACATTAACTTCTTAATACCAAAAGGACAAAATAAAAATCCGACTAACTTTTTCATGGCACGAAAATACATGCTCTAAAGAAAATTATGTTAATTAATATATTTCCATATTACCTACTGAAAGGTAATACTAATTGCCAAAACCAGCGATAGCTTTAATTTTTTCAATTAATATTTCGGCTGTAAATGGTTTTACCAGATAATCATCCGCTCCTAATCTTTTTGCAGTTCTTATAAGTTCAGGTTCATCTAATCTGGAAATTAATATTACAGGAATGTGCATGTTCTCATCATCAGCTCTTAAAACATTCAATGTTTCGAGTCCTGATAAGCCAGGCAATAAAACATCCAATAAAATTAAATCAGGTTTATTTGTTTTTATTGTATTGAAGGCAAGAATACTTTCTGAAACGGAAGTGACTTCATAATTTAGGCTGTTAAGTTTTTCAATTAACAATTCTCTAAGAAACTTGTCATCATCAACAATCAATATCTTCTTTTTCAAATCCATAAATTATCTCAAAAAAATTAATTGTAAAAACCCCAAACAAATATAAATCAATTGTTCTTGAAATTGAATCAATTATTTCCTAAAAAGAAAGACTAATTAGAGTCCTCTTTAATAAAATAATAATAGGCGGTTTGATATAATGGAATTCGCTTTAACATTGACATGGTGGAATTATATGGAGCTGCAACCATATTATCATTAACTACCCAATCCGGAATATTTCCACTAGCATCTAAGTGCATTTCCAATTCAATCTGTACGCTGTCACCAAGTAGTGGAGTAAGAACGGTAATAGATTGAAAATGTTGAACACGAACCATTCCTTCTTTATCAGGTATATAATCTGACATCCCTGTTTTAGAAAAGGTTACTACCAAAGTGGAAGGATCCTGAAAAACTTTAAAATGCGAAACCACATCGCGGTCGCTTAATGGCCATGGTAAATCTGTAACCTGATAATTATAAATCTCCTGATCATTAAGTGTTTTTAAAGTGGAGGTTCCACTGCATCCATATACCCATTTCGGATAATTTTTTGTATCAAATATTACAGCAACTATTGCAGCCAATGTTGACTTAACTTTATTAACTACCCGAACTTCTCTGAAATCAAATCCCTTCATGGGTCGTGAATAAACTTTAATTCCATTTTCATTCTTCTCTAATCGCCAATTATATACATCGCTGGTTGAATAGGAATTGGATGAGAAAAGAATCAAAAAGATAAATGCGAATTTCATTTTCAGTTTTTAACAGATTCGAAATCTGTACGGTTAAACAACGCGAAATTGTATTTTAGTTACAACAGTGAAATTACAATTTTATTTTCGGTAGTGTTTATTCAAAAGTAATTTTAATAAATATAATTGAAAAGTTAAGGTGCTGAACACTTGAATAATTTCTGTTGATTATCTTTTGTCAGGAACAAATAAATTTGATTGACTTTTTCACCGTGAAAAAACTGAAATTACTTTTTTTATTATTTATAATAATTCTATTTGTTAATTGCAACAGAGCCGATCCGAATGGTGGGTTAATGGTTTTTCGTTTTAATATATACAATGGACTTTCATCACTCGATCCGGCATTCGGTGCTGTGCAATCAAATCTTTGGTTAGATAATTTATTGTTCAATGGATTAGTTCAGCTTAATGAAAAGCTAGAAATTCTTCCTTGTATTGCAAAGAAATGGGAAATTTCAAAGGATTTAAAAACTTATACTTTTCATCTTCGAAATGATGTCTTCTTTCATAATGATGAATTGTTTTCAAATGGCAAGGGGAGGAAAGTAAATGCATCTGATTTTGTTTACACATTTCAGCGAATTATTGATCCAAATGTTGCTTCAAAAGGATCCTGGATTTTTAATGGAAAGGTAACAGCTGAAAAACCATTCAACGCAATAAATGATTCAACTTTTGAGATTCATTTAAATAATCCTTATGCTCCAATTATGGGAATACTCACCATGCCTTATTGTAAGGTTGTTCCCAAAGAAGTTGTTGAACATTACGGAAAAGATTTTCGCGCACATCCCGTTGGAACGGGCCCTTTTAAACTTAAATACTGGCGGGAGAATGATGCTTTGTTATTGTTGAAAAACGAAAATTATTTTGAACAAGATTCATCGGGAAAACAATTGCCTTACCTAGATGCAGTGTATATCACCTTTATTGAAAATAAGAGTACGGAGTTTTTAAAATTCAGGCAAGGTGAGTTGGATTTTATTTCTGATGTTGACCCATCCTTTAAAGATGATGTACTTACAAAGAAAGGTGAATTACAACCTCGATATCGTGGATTAATGGTGTTAGATAAATCGGTTTATCTGAACAGCGAATACATTGGTTGTAATTTAATCCATGATTCAAAAAATAATCCATTAACAAATTTGAAAGTACGACAAGCCATTGCTTATGGAATCGATCGTAAAAAATTAATTACATATATGCGGAATAATATTGGACTGCCAGCTGAGCATGGGTTTGTTACACCCGGTCTCGATAATTTTAATGCTGATAGTATTAAAGGATATTCATATCAACCTGAACTTGCCAGAAAATTATTGGATGAAGCTGGTTTTCCAAATGGAAAAGATTTCCCTGAAATAAGTTTATTGTGTTCACCATCAACTGAAGGAATTTGCAATTTTGTTGTCAATCAGTTAAAAGACATTGGCATAAAAATTAAAGTGGAAAGTATGGAAGGTAGAGCCATTGCAGAAATGAAAGTTAAGGGAACAGCAGATTTTTTCAGGGGAAGTTGGACTGCTGATTATCCTGATGCCGAAACTTTTTTAGCTGTGTTTTACAGCAAGTATGGTGCGCCGCCTAACTATACTCGATTTAACAACAACACTTTTGATGCATTATATGAGAAAGCAATTTCAACTGCTGACAATGCAGAGCGAAATAAAATTTATATGCAAATGGATCAACTTGTGATTAATGAAGCACCTGTTATTCCGTTGTATTATGATGTAGTATTAAGAATTTTACAGCCTGAAGTAAAAGGTTTTTTAAACAATCCACTTAACTTACTTAATTTAAAAACAACTTATATAAATAAGAAAAATAAATAAGTTAAGAATTGGTTGAATATTAGAATTTTATATGCTGGGTTTTTCAATAAGTTTATTTATAACAATTTTATCTATCTGAAAAGTTAATTGCTCTTTTGAGTCGTTGTTTAATTTAAGCCATCTGAAAGAAAGCATTTCTCCACTATTATTTTTAAAATCGAAAGGTATTTTAGTAATGGTAATTTTAAAATTAGTAATTGGTTTTACCAGATAATAAATACTGATGAGTTGTTGATTGGAATGAAATCCGGATAGTTGAAAAAAATCTGTTGTATAAAAATGTTCAACCACTTCAATTTCTTGTCCAAGTTCTTCCATCCATTCTCGCTTCAATCCATCTATTAAACCTTCACCCAATTCCAATCCGCCACCTGGAAATTTTGTGAACTTCATTCCGAATTCAAATTCATCTGCTACTAATATTTCTGAATTATCATTCGTTAATAAACCATATACTCTAATGTTAAATTTCTCTATCAAAATTTAGGGTGTTATTCTTGTTGTAAAGATGAGTTACTTGAATCGAATTTTTTTGAGTGTTATTGTTCTTACCAGTGTTTTGTCATGTCAAACTTTATTTGCGCAAAACGAAACAGCCTTTAAATACAAACCTGGTTTAGGGTATTTAAAATCTTTTGGAACTGATACTTACAATTATCTCAAAGCTCCATTAAAATGGAAAGGAGATAATATTGCGATTGCGACATTTATTGTTAGCTCTTCTCTATTGATTTATTCTGGCGAAGAAGCCATTTCTTCGGGAATACAGCAAATGAAATCAAATGCTTCAAAAAAGATTTCTTCAATTGTAGAACCACTTGGTCGAGGATATACGGTAATGGGCGGAACCGCCGCATTGTATGTTGCGGGATTAATTTCAAAAAACAAAAAAATACAACGCGCTTCTTTACAGGCATTAAAAGTTGAAGCCATCGGTTCAGTGATTGTTGGTGCAACAAAATTTGTTTCGCAAAGAGCCAGACCAAACCTGAATTTAGGTCCTTATTATTGGAGCCCATTAAAAGGAAATGATTATCATTCTTTTTTTTCAGGCCATGCTACTTATGCATTTTGTGCTGCTTCAGTGATTGCACAATATTCTAAAAAAAGATGGGTGGATGTTGCTGTTTATACTTTGGCAACAGCAGTGGCTTTTTCAAGAGTTCATGATTTTAAGCATTGGCCTACTGATGTTATTATTGGTTCAGCTTTCGGTATAACACTTTCGCATAACATTTTCAGAAATACACATTGGTAGTATTCTGTGATTCTTTCATTTAATTCTTTTTTTATTGTAACAACAAAAAATGCCATGTAATTATTGTTGCCGTTAATAAAAGTTAGCATTTCATAATATATATTTGATTTTTTTAAAAGAAATCAATTTAAAATAAATCAGGATTCCATGACTTTAAAAAAGGTAATTAGCAGCTTAGTGGTTTTTGTTTTTCTTTTTAATAATTCCAATGCACAGGTTTTAATTAATGAAGGGAGCAACAGGAACTTTTCTACTATAAGTGATGAAGACGGAGAATATCCTGATTGGATTGAATTGTATAATGCAGGAACTGATACAGTCGATTTATATAATTATTCATTAACTGATAACAATGCAATTCCTTCCATGTGGACTTTTCCGCATGTAAATATTTTAGCCGGAGAATACAAGGTAGTTTTCTGCAGCGGAAAAGATCGCAAACCCATTTCAGGGTTTACGAATGTGATTAATACCGGAAACTTCGTTCCTTCTATAGGATGGAATACACACAATTTTACAACACCATTTTACTGGGATGGTGTTTCAAATATTTTAGTAAATACTTGTTCATGGAGTTCAACCGGATACATCACTAATTCTGTATTCAACCAAAGTGCAACTTCGTTTCCATCAACAGCACTTGCATTTAACGACGGCAGTACGGCTTCATGCATGGCCAACTTTGGTACACCGGTTAATCAACGCCCAAACATGAAACTAAATGGAATGACTGTTGGAACAGGTACTATAAATAATTCCCCTACGGATTATCCGGCTCCTTATGGAAACTGGTACTGGAGTTCAAGGCACCAGATGCTTATACTCGGATCAGAACTTATTGCAGCAGGTTTGTCTGCAGGAAATATTACTTCCCTATCTTTTGATGTAGTTAGTACCGACCCAGTTAGCTATGATTATATTGATATTAATATGAAAATGGTTTCAACAAACTCTGTTACATCCGCTTTTGAACCTGTTAATCCAAATAATTATCTGCATACAAATTTTAAAATCGATGGCAATGGATTGGAAAGTGTTTATCTCTATTCTCCTTCTCAGGTTTTACAAAACAATTTGTTAGTCAATTGCGCTAACCTCGATAACAGCACTGGTTCATCTCCTGATGCATCAACCAATGTTGCATTATTTGGAACCGCTACACCAAACGCTACAAATAATTTATCAGTTGCATATGCAGGATACCTTTTACCTCCCACATTCTCTCTTCCTTCAGGATTTTATGGAGCATCAATTGGTGTGGTAATTACTAATCCAAATGGTGGTTCCTCATCTGTTCGTTATACTCTTGATGGTAGTGATCCAACAACTTCATCAACGCTTTATACCGGAAGTGCTATAAATATTTCATTCACACAAGTGTTAAGGGCAAGGGCTTTTACAAACGGAGTATTACCAAGTCCTGTAATTGTTGCGTCTTACTTTTTTGGAGTTAACCATGTTACTCCTGTTTTATCTGTTGTAACTGATAATGTAAATCTTTATGGAGGAACTGGGATTTTTGATAACTGGGGTTCTGATTGGCAGAAGCCAGCATATGTTGAATATTTTGATACTACGCAACAACTTGTGTTTTCGCAAAACAGCGGGATGCAAATTGATGGGGGAGCAGGTGGAAGCCGTTCCAATCCGCAACACTCTTTTCGCTTAGAATTGGACAATGATGTGCTTGGTTCCGGGCCAGTTAATTATGCTATAATACCTAACCGACCTAACAGAACAAAGTATAGTCAGTTTTACCTGCGCAATGGTAGTAATCAGTATTTAACACTTCCTTATAAAGATGCCTGTCAGGTTCGGCTAATGTGTGAAGAAACAAATAATTATTATTCAGCATGGCGACCAATTTCAGTTTATATCAATGGAGGTTACTTTGGTTTATATGAGTTGCGTGAAAAATTTGATGATGAATATTTTAAGGATAAAGACAATGCTGATAAAGATTCAATGGATATTTTATCAATGAGTTATTGGTATCAATTAGTGCTTCGTTCTTTGGTTGGTTCAGTAGACTCCTTCTGGTCTTCGTACAATTCATTTAGTGGTTTAAATCCGGCCTCTAATAATTATTGGGATCAGGCAGATCAATACATTGATCAGACTTATTATACTGATTATATAATTGGTGAATCATGGATGGGGAATGTTGACTGGCCCGGCAATAACATTAAACTTTATCGTTCTGATAAAACAAATTTCAGATGGCGCTTTGCGTTGATTGATCAGGAACTTGCAATGGGTGGCGGTAACAGCTGGACCGATTGTTATTATGACCACATCAATTACATGTTAACTCAAGACCCAAACAATCCATATATAAATATCTGGCTTCAGGGAATTCAGAATAATCGTTTCAGAGATTATTTCATTAATCGATTTGCTGATGTAATGAATACTTCATATAAAACCGACCGACTGCTTGCCATTGAAAATGATATGTATAATCAAACTGTATTTGAAATGCAGAATGAATTTGCGCGATGGGGAAATGGAAATGTGCCGGCACAAATGACAGATTTTAATAATAACCATTTATTATTTCGCGACCAGCTTTCACAACGAACAGATGTAGTTAGAGATAACATTGAAAATGGTTTTGATTTACCTCGGCAGGTTGATTTAACTTTGAATGTGTTTCCTGTTGGTTCCGGAAAAATTCACATCAGCACCATTACTCCTGAAACATACCCCTGGGATGGTGTTTATTTCGATGGACTGCCTGTAAAAATTGAAGCTATTCCAAACCCCGGATATCACTTTCTTCATTGGGGAAATAACAGCTTGTTAGCCGATACTATGAACATTGTTTTTAATGATACGCTTGCAGCAAATCAGATTTATTTTATGGCTTACTTTGCTGAAAACATTAACTCAGCTCCAACTGTTACAACTGATGCTGTAGATTTTTCGTTGTATCCGAATCCTGCAAAAGATAATTTGTATCTCATAAATAATAACAGTGTTAATTATTCCAATGCAGTTTGCCAGATTATTGATTTAAATGGCCGTATTGTTTTAGAGCAAAACATTTCCTCATTAAATAATCAAACTTCAATTGATATAAAATCAATTTCAGCCTCAGCTTACCTGTTCCGCATTGTTAATGCAGACGGAATAATTAAACAATTCAGGTTTGTTAAAATCAGCGATTAGTTAAGCTTATACATTTTTCCAGGCATAACCTTTATCACTCCTTTTAATTCAAGCCCAAGCACTGCTGCAGCGAACTGACTGCTGCTTAATTTTAATTGCAACATAAGTTCATCTACATGTATGTTTTCTCGCTCTTGAATAAGATTTACAGCCAATTGTTCATTCGGTTCAAGGTCAGGAAATAATTGTCTTTGTTTAAATGGAGCTATTTTTTTTTCATCATTCTGCCAGTTCATAATTTCAACAAACTCCGCAGCGCTCTCAATTAATGCGGCCTTGTTTTGTTTTATCAGAAAATTACAACCTGCTGAATACTGATCGCCGGTTCTTCCGGGTAATGCAAAAACATCTTTATTATAACTACTTGCGATTTCAGCTGTAATTAATGCTCCGCCTTTTATAGCTGATTCCACAACAATAGTTGCTTCACACAAACCTGCCACAATACGATTACGCTCAGGGAAATTATCTTTTCTGAATTCATCAGCGGTTGAATATTCTGTAAGTAAACAACCCTGATCAATAATTTTTTCAGCAGTGCTGTGATGTGTTCCCGGATAAATAGTATCAAGACCATGAGCAAGCACTGCAATTGTTTTTAAACCATGTTTAAGCGCGGCGCGATGTGCCGCAATATCAATTCCATAAGCTAATCCGCTAACAATGATTGGATGATATGGTGCTATTTCTTCAATGAATTTTGCGGTCCATTCTTTTCCATAATCAGTTGCATTGCGGGTGCCGACTATGGAAATAAACCGACCTTCATTTAAATTGAGTTCGCCTTTTTGAAATAACAGAACAGGAGAGTCGGGTACTTGTTTTAAACCAATCGGATAATTTTCATTGGTATAAAAAACAGGTTGAATTTTATTTTTATTTATAAACGCCACTTCTTTTTCTTCAGAAGTAAAATCCTTGTAATTAACTATTGCATCAGCAATAATGGGACCTATACCCGGTACTTTTAACAGTTGCGATTTGTTTTTGGCGAAAACATTTTCGACTCCGCTGCAATAACTTATTAAATTTTTTGCCAGCACATCACCAACCCCTGCAACACGGGAAAGTGCAATTGCATATTTTAATTTTTCATTGGTCATTGTATTGAATAGTGCGATAAAAATAATTTCATTTCAGAAATGAAAAAGAGATTGATTCAAAATACTTTTTTGCAACCCTTAGATGATTATTTTCACAGCGCAACAATTTTAGTTCATGAATAAAATATTTTCGAATTCAGTCTCCCTTGTAATTTTTGTGATTTTGGTTTTCAGTTTATGTGCAACTGATTTATTTTCTCAGGCATTTGACGCCAATCATCCACCGAATGAATACAGAAGTACGGGCAACACTTTGTATTGGAAGAATAAAATGCCGGTTGCAGGCTATTGGCAACAGGATGTTTATTATAAAATTGATGCAACCATTGATGAGGACTCAAGCATAATAACAGGTCGTGAAACTTTAAAGTACTGGAATAACTCGCCCGACACTCTTGCTTATGTTTATTTTCATCTGTATCAGAACATGACTTTAAAGGGCGGACCGCAAGCCAATCTTGTAAAGAGCAATCATGTAAAACAAAAATTCGGTAAATATGAAGAGCAAGGTTTAGGGTGTAAGGTGAGCAGTATAAAATCAGGCGGTGTTGAATTAAAAACCGAATGGGATTATACATTGATAAAAGTTTATTTACCAAAAGCATTGTTGCCTAACGACAGCGCTGAATTTG
>Ga0114969_10001016_pt1 | contig 23902 bp, 19 predicted proteins | sample M_130807_MF_Meta_FD_87316 | JGI IMG/M metagenome (GOLD analysis project Ga0114969, IMG submission 87316) | Freshwater microbial communities from Lake Montjoie, Canada to study carbon cycling - M_130807_MF_MetaG | ecosystem: Environmental > Aquatic > Freshwater > Lake | place: Lake Montjoie...
GTCACCCTCGCCGATTCTCTTATAATCTTTCGCTGTAGGAAGTAATAAATAATTAATTCCGTCAGTTAGAACAAAAACACTCATTTCAATTCCATGCAAAAATTCTTCAACCACCACTTTCTCACTTGCACCGCCAAATTTTCCATGAAGCATATCTTTAAATTCTTCTTCTGCCTCTTTCAATGTGTTGCATATCAAAACTCCTTTTCCAGCTGCAAGTCCGTCTGCTTTTAATACAACCGGAGTATTAAGCGTTTGAATGAACTCAATCCCTTTTTCATAGCCGGTTACATCAAATGATTGATAAGCTGCAGTTGGTATATTATGTTTCTGCATAAATTCTTTTGCAAATGCTTTACTCCCCTCTAATTGTGCCGCATCTTTTGATGGACCAATAACCGGTATACCTTTTAAATCTTTATCAGACACAAAAAAATCATAAATCCCCTTTACCAACGGGTCTTCCGGTCCAACAACAACTAATTCAACTTTTTCCTGAATGCATAATTTTTTTATCGCTTCAAAATCAGTTGCACTTACAGAAATATTTTTGCCGCACTGAGCGGTTCCCGGATTTCCTGGTGCAATAAATAACTGAGAACACAATTTGCTTTTAGCAATGCTTCTTGCAAGTGCATGTTCGCGACCACCACCTCCAAGTAATAAAATATTCATTCAAAATAATTTTGAGCAGTGAAATTAATTAAGCCATGTCTTTTGAAATATCAGCTCTTACCAACGCACCATCTTTTAAAATGGGAACCACATTTGTTAAGTCGGGGCGCAAACAATATTTAATGTCATTTACCACTCCGAATTTTGCTAGTCTTTTATAATGCGATGACTGCTTCATGTAATGCAACATGTTGCGGCGGGAATTGAGATATAATTTTTCTGCAGCAAATGCAGAATCACTATCTACTAAAAAATAATCTTTCAGATTATTTATGATTGCGCCTGCAAAAATGGTGTCTTCGAGATTGAATTTGTCGCGCCAACCACTACATAATAAAACAGTATCAGTGCTTTCATTCAGCAACCATCGTGTAAGCGCAGAAAAATTTAAAAATCCTCCGATTAAAATTTCTTTTGCATCACTCGACATTTTTATTGCACGGGTTCCATTGGTAGTAGTTAACACCAGTGTTTTTCCTTTCACCACGCCATCCATGTATTCAAAAGGAGAATTGCCGTAAGAGAAGCCTTCTACCTTTTGTCCACCACGCTCCCCGGCAAGTAAATGGTCGGGTTTGTCTTTATATGAAAGACATTCTTCAATACTTTCTACAGGAATAACTTTAGTTGCTCCCTGATCAAGTGCAACGGTCATTGTAGTTGTAGCACGCAACACATCAATCACCACTACTACCTTACCCTGCAAAGGATATAACGGAAGCAGATTAGGAGTGAGTATTACTTCGAGCGATGATTTATCTGGCACAGAGAGTTATTAAAAATGAATTATAAATCTGAACAAATTAATTTTTATAAAAAGGCAATTTCACCACCTGAGCGCCAATTTTATTATCGCGTATTGAGATGAATATTTTGCTTCCTTCCGTTACGTATTCAGCTTTTACATATCCCATTCCAATTGCTTTGTTGAGCGATGGCGATTGTGTTCCGCTGGTTACTTTTCCAATTGTTTCTCCGGCCTCATTTACTATCAAATAATCATGACGGGGAATTCCTCGATCAATCATTTCGAAGCCAACTAATTTTTTTGTTACTCCGTTTTTCTTTTGACTTTCTATCTGATTGCGATTGGTAAACTCTTTTGTGAATTTCGTAATCCAGCCAAGTCCTGCTTCAATCGGACTTGTTGTATCATCAATATCATTTCCGTACAAGCAAAAGCCCATTTCCAACCGAAGTGTATCGCGTGCTGCCAAACCAACGGGCTTCATATTAAATTCTTTTCCTGCTTCAAAAATTTTATTCCAGATTAAATCTGCATTTGAATCTTCAAAATAAATTTCAAATCCACCTGCTCCGGTATAACCAGTATTCGATATCAAAACATTTTCAATTCCTGCAAAAACTCCTTTCTTAAAAGTGTAATAAGGAATTTCAGAAAGATTTACATCGGTTAATTTTTGAAGCGCCTTTATTGAATCCGGCCCTTGCACTGCCAGCAAAGCAGTTTTATCACTGATGTTATGCATCTCAACATTATCAGTATTGAACTTTGAAATCCAGTTCCAGTCTTTTTCAATATTGCTTGCATTCACTACAAGCATCCATTCTTTTTCTCCGAGGCGGTAAACCAATAAATCATCAACTATTCCTCCTTTATCATTTGGCAAACATGAATATTGAATTTTTTCAGGTGAAAGTTTAGCCGCATCATTTGATGTTACACGCTGAATAAGGTCAAGTGCCTTTTCTCCCTTTAAAATAAATTCTCCCATGTGAGAAACATCGAAAACTCCGGAAGTGTTGCGCACAGCCAGATGCTCATCATTAATTCCGGTATACGAAATTGGCATGTTGTATCCGGCGAATGGAGCCATTTTAGCTCCAAGGGCCAAATGGAAGTGGGTAAAGGGGGTATCTTTTATCATAAGTAAGGGCGAAGATAACAGCAGATATTTCGAATAAAAGCCGAATAATAATTTACAGAGAAAGATTTATTTCCCGTTAATGATTTGTTCAATTACAGTGGCAAAATGCTGATGCTCCAGTTGATGAACTTTTTGAGCAATGGAATCTGGTGTATCATTTTCATTCAATAAAACATTTGCCTGAAATACCATTTCGCCTTTGTCAAACTCTTTATCGATTAAATGAATTGTTATTCCGGTTTCAATCTCATTTGCTTGCTTCACTGCTTCGTGCACCTTTATTCCATACATTCCTTTACCTCCGTATTTTGGCAGCAATGCAGGATGAATATTGATGATCCGGTTTTGGAATTCGTTGATTAGCAATGCTGGAATCAACCATAAATATCCTGCCAATACAATCCAATCAATACGGTGTTTATGCAGTTCAGATAATAGCCGTTCAGGATTTTTCTGATCATCTTTATTAATCATTAACACCGGAGTTTTCCATTCAGCAGCCAATTCAATAATTCCTGCTTTCGGATTATTGCAAATAATTAATGAAAGTCTTATTTCGGAATGATATCGGAAGTGCTCCTGAATTTTTTGAGCGTTACTTCCTTTTCCCGAAGCAAAAATGGCGATGTGTTTCATGGTTATAACCCGAATTCCTGTACAAATAATTGTTGAAACAATTGAGTTGCATTGCTTAACCCATCGAGCTTTTGCAATTCAAGTGAAGAAAAAATAAAATTCACTTGTCCACTTTGATTTGATTTAGACGCTATTACAGTTGAAGCTCCTGTCCACGGAAATAAAAAGTTTGTGCTTATTTTTTTTCCAGTAAGGTTAGCATTGTAAATCGGAACTGCTCCCGGAACCAGATTAAAGGGTTTTACATTACTGATGATACTGTTGCTTTTGAGATCAGGATATCCTGCCTGTTGCGCAAATACACTGGAAGTATCCTGAAGAATTAAGGCTGTATCGGAATAAGCAATAAGTGATTGAACAGGTGTGAAATCTAAAAAAGTTGATTGTTCATCAAACGATGAAGAAACATAAACTGCTTCAAACAACTTTCCACCGGCATTAAAAAAATTATCGAGTGTGCGCTGACCGAGAGACAAAGATTTTGAAGCATCGTTACTGAACCAGATTATGGTATTGAACAATGAAAAAATCCGGGACTGCGTTAAATTATCAGGAGCAAGTTGAGTGTAAACTCCGGTTTGTTGCTGAAAAATATTCAGCGTGTCAAATGAAGTAACCCCGGATGCTGTCAGGTTTTGCGAATAGAATGTTAAAGCAGTTGCACTTTGTGCAGGCGAAGTATATCCTTCGCACAACAAAGTGGTTGAAGATGGTTTCTTAATAAAAATTTTATATGAAGAAACGAAAGCTGACTTTGCCTCTGATTTATCAACTGCGCGGATAAAAAAATGATTGGAATCGTTGAGTATCATTCCATTCATTAAACTTGCCTGTGCAGTCAAATCATTGTTTGCAAAAACATTGCTTGATGGATTGTTGGTAGAAAATGTTGTAGCAATGAATGTTCCGCTACTTGCAGATATATCCAGTGAATATGGAATTTGCGTTGTGTCGTTCCAACACAATTCGTAACGCAATAAATTTTCATCACCATCGGGGTCAGTTCCTTTCCAGTAAAATTTCACAACCGGAAATGTAACAGACGGATTATTCGGACCTGAAAGAAACACAACTGAAGGAGCAGAATTTTTCACAGGCAATCCTAATCGTGCGGGAGTGGGGTCGGGTATATTGAGATTGTCGATGGCACGCACATAAAAAATAAAATCAACGGTATCTTTTCCGGCAGGAATAGATAGAATAAATGTGCTGTCTTGTTTTGTTGTAAAGTACCAGACTGTTGAAGTAGTAATCACACTGTCAAAAGTGAATTCGTATCCTTTTATAAATCCGTCGGCATCATCGCCCCACCATTGCAGTTCCACCTGTGCATTCATTCGGTCGGCACCTATGCGGATAATAGTATCAATAATGGTGTGGGTGTCGGGAGCGAGATTGTCTTTCTCAGTTCCTTTCAATCCTGTTTTGCAGGAATAGAAAAGTGTGATACTGATTAAAATAAAAAGCGATGAAAGAAGCCTTGTGTTCACAGGTGCAAAGTAAATCAACGAATTGAAAAACAAATAAAAGCCTCCTTAAAGAATAGTTATTTCAGTTTTCAGAGAAATAACTCAGGTTGATTCTCCCGATTATTCTTTCACAAACTTTTCAATAACAGATTGTGTTGAATCAAAAAGTTTGAAGAAATAAATTCCAGATGGAAGTGTGCTTACATCAAACCGATAATCAACACCTGAATAAATTTTTCCTGTTTTAAGCAACTCGCCAAGCGAATTGTAAATGCTTCCGGTCATAAAAATTTTTGTCGAAGACAATTTAAAATTCAAATTATCATTAACCGGATTCGGATATAGTGAAAATTTTTTTTCTGTCTCTATATCTTTCACTGAATTATAAACTGTGGTGCTTTCGCTGATAGTGTTATAACCTGAATTGGGCCCAGTGTTACTCGGTTGCATAATTCCATAATAGGCTGGTCCCAATACATATGGATATGCAGGGTCGTTATTAGAATCAAGTGTTACGAAATATGCATAAGTGCCTGACGGATATTCAGGTGTTACTCCGAATCGTCCGTTCAATGAATCGAGAGTACCAAGCCCCGGAACATGTTCATAGTCCTGAACATAAGCCCCAAGCGGATAGGTAGCGAGTGATGGTCCATAGTACTGTGGCTGCAGAATTGTTCCGTCGGGTAATGTAGTTCGGTCCAAAATGTTTCGCAAACGATAACTCGAAGTCATTTTTGTTATAGCACCTGTTCCATTGGTATTTGCATAAGTGTATGAGCCGTAAATGGGAAATCCATCGAATGCAAAACCAAGCAGCGGAGCATGTGAACTGCTATCTTCTTCATCCCATAAACATTCTGGATGAACATGCAGGTGATACTCGTGTAAACCATTCGGATGACCGAGGCACGAATCCATGGTTTCTATGTCGAGATGTTCGAAGAACACAGCATTCTGGTACCATACTCCGGAATCCTGATAAGTTTTTGCATCCATTGGATTGTAAATAGAAACTCCGTTTTTCCAGATGCCAATGTGCCCGAACCACGGAACCACAGGCGCGCCAGTATTGTGCTGCGGGTTCAGCGTGATTTTAAAAGTGAATGCCATATCCTGAGGAAACCACGGATTGTTGGGCCAGTCATATCCAACCGGAATCCACGATGCAATATCACTGCAGCTTACATACACATTATTAGTTGAGTACTGTACCTGCTGCACATTGGTTTCTATTCCGGCAAAACCAATTGAGTTATTGTTATTTATTATCCAAGATGTAATGGTTGGTGAAAGTTGCGCTTTCGAAATAAACGAAATGAGCAAAAAGAAAACCGTAAAAGATTTTTTCATGAAAAAGTTTTTACTACGACTGCAAGAAACGAAAAAGGTTTATTCAATAGCTTTCCAAAGCCGAATATTTAATCCTTCACCAGCTTCTTACAAACAATTTTTTCTCCATCAAATATGGTAACCACATAAATGCCGGCGGGTAAATCAGAAACGGGGATGGTGGTAGTTTGAACATTGCTAACTCTTATGCTTTTTACCTGCTGACCGAGGAGATTGAATAGGCGGATTTGATTTTCTGTTGGTGATAGATTGGTGATTTTTATTTCGGTGGTGGTGGGGTTGGGGGAAATAGAAATTTCTTTAGAATTAATTTCAGACGCTAACCCTGTGCATTCAACTACAATTAGATGAAGATGGACAATTGAATCAGTTCCAGTTACTGCTATTAGTGAATCAACATAATAGCCTTCTACTGTAAGTTGCATTCCATTAAAGGAATAGAATTCTCCTTCACAAATTGTTTGACTATATGAACTTACATAAGCATTGAATGCCCCTAACTTGACAACATTGCTTCCGTCTGCTTCCCCAACGATTATATACCCCAGATCATTGGTTTGAACAATAGATTTTCCATATCCAAAATCAACATCAATAAATTTTTTCCACATTGTATTCCCATTGCCATCAACTTTCACGACAAAAAAATCATGCATCTCTAATTGATTATCGAAATGTATATAGTCACCCCCACCAACAAAACCGCCATCGCTTGTCTGATAAACAGATCTAATATCTCCATCAAAACCTCCTGTTATCCAAACAATATGTCCTGCTGAATCCAACTTTGCAAAACCAATTATTCCTCCCCCTACAATGTATTCATTGTTATTGATCGTTTGAACAGACCATGCATCTCCAAGACCCCAATCATCCAAAATTCTTTGCCATTGAATATTCCCTGCCGAATCAAGTTTAAAAACCCAACCATCGTAACCAGTTCCTCCAATAACATCCCCATCTGTTGAGCGAATTTGTCCGGCAACAATAAAGCCGCCATCATTTGTTATATCAACTGAATGCCCCCAATCTTCATCGCTCCCCCCAAAACACTTTTCCCATTCAAGTGCTCCAGCACTATCTACTTTAACAATCCAGTAATCTGACCAAGGTCCTCCACCATGTTGACCAGTTACATCCCCATCCAACGAACCACTTGTGCCAGAAATTATAAAACCCTTGTCTAAACATTCACGAACACCACTATTCCATTCACCACTACTGCCTCCATAAGATTTCTGCCAAATTAAATTTCCCGCCGAATCACATTTTGCTAAATAATAATCCCACCCACCGTGCTCTATCAATCCGCTGTCTCCTGTTGAACTCGTTCCTGAAAAAATATATCCTCCGTCAGATGTTTGTTGACAAGAATATAATCGCTCAGATTGACCAATAATTTTTTGCCAAAGCATTCCACCTAATGAATTTAATTTTACAGCTATCCCTAAACCATCATCCCAATTCCAACCGCACATTATGGTTGCACCATCTGAGGTTTTCCTTATACATTCCAAATGGTCAACACCGTAAGAATGTTGCCATTGAATTTGTGGTTGAGCAGTTGAATAATAATTTATTGAGAAAACAATAAACAGTGCTGAAAAAATTTTCTTCATAAAATATTTTGTTTGATAAAAGTAAGTTGTTAAAGGATAGAAAACTCACAAACTATTATAAGCCAGATTTTGCGAGAGCCATTTTTCTATTACATCAATGCTCATGTTCTTTCGCTTTGCATAATCTTCGACCTGGTCTTTCTCAATTTTTCCGACACCGAAATATAAAAAGCCAGGTTTAGCGAGAGCCATTTTTCTATTCAGGTAGCTCGTCAAAATCTACATGAGCATAATATTGATTTCCCTTTGCCGCAAGTAATTCATTCATATCAAAATTGCTGCTGCCGATTTGTTCTGTAATTATTTTCTGCAAATCAATTTCGAGACGAGGTAAATCTTCTTTAATGATTTCATAAGTAATGAATCGGTCAATGCCAGTGTAGTCATGTGCAATTCTGTTTCTGAAATTTTTTATTTTCTCCCATTCTATTCCTGAATAAATATTTTTCAGTTCATCGCTGAGTTTTACTGATTGCTCACCGATGTTCATGAGCAATGCTAACGAAGCATTAAAATGCTGCTGGTCGTTCGCATCAAAAAAATTAACGGGGTTTTTAAATTGGTCTGAATACAAATGAATCTTTCCTGCTGATTCAAGCATGCGCAACAGGTAAACCAAATCGTTTTTAATTTCTGGTTGCATACTTCATGTCCTTCCTTGCGCGATAAATAATAATAGGGTCGGCAAATTTTTCAATCATTATATCAACCGGCAATTTCAATTCGGTTTCTAAATAATTTTTCAGGGATAGAAATTTTTTGAAATCGTTTTCATTTCCTTCCACTAATAAATCAATGTCTTTAAATTTTTCGCCGCGCGCAAATGAACCGAACACACCAATCCTGGTTAAATCGTATTGCTGAAACACAGCGTTATCGCGAAGAAAATTTTGTAAGCTATTGAAGTCGGTCACTTGCATTGCACAAATATAATTTACATGGAAGTCATTATCTACAAACTATTATAAGCCAGATTTTGAGAGAGCCATTTTTCTATTACATCAATGCTCATGTTCTTTCGCTTTGCATAATCTTCCACCTGGTCTTTCTCAATTTTTCCGACACCGAAATATTTTGATTCGGGATGGAAGAAATAAAATCCGCTGACGGATGAGGCAGGATACATGGCGAAATTTTCGGTGAGGTGAATGCCGGCGGTTTTTTCGGCATCGAGCAGGGCAAATAATTTTTTCTTCTCGGTGTGGTCGGGGCACGCAGGATAACCCGGCGCCGGACGAATGCCCTGGTATTTTTCTTTTATCAACTCTTCGGCGGTGAGCGATTCGGTTTTTGCATAGCCCCACAATTGGGTGCGGACGAGCTTGTGCAACAATTCAGTGAATGCTTCGGCGAGCCGGTCGGCAAGCGCTTTTATCAGAATGGAATTGTAATCGTCGTGGTCTTTTTCGAAATGCGCAATCCATTTTTCAATTCCGATGCCGGCAGTGCAGGCGAAGAAGCCGAGGTAAGAAGCCCCCCCACCCCCCGAAGGGGGGATACCTATTGCTGCTAAATCTTCTCGCGAAGGAATGAAGTCTGCGAGTGAGTAATAGGATTCTGCTGCCGCCTTCTGATTCTGCTGACGAACGAAGCAGAATTTTTCTTTCACTTGTGTTCGCGCTTCGTCGTCGTAAATAATTACATCATCATCGTTGACGGTTTCGGCAGGATAAAATCCAACTACTGCATTTGCACTCAGCATTTTTTCTGCAATGATTTTATCGAGCAACTGATTTGCATCGTTGAATAGTTTGGTTGCTTCTTTTCCGACCACATTATCAGTGAGTATCGAAGGATATTTTCCGGCGAGTTCCCATGCCTGGAAGAAGGGAGTCCAGTCAATGAAAGGGCGCACTTCCTGCAACGGAAAATCGGTGAACACTTTGTTGCCGATGAAGGATGGCTTTGTGGTTTCGTGATTTTTGAAATCAACTTTCAGTTTGTGTTCGCGCGCAAAGGGCAGCGACACAAAATTTTTATCTCTGCGTTTTCCGAGATGCGTTTCGCGCAGTTCGTTGTATTCTTTTTTTATTTTCTGCGTGTATGCTTCCTTGGTTTCGTCGCGCAATAAATCGCCGACCACCGGCACACCGCGCGAAGCATCGAGCACATGCACCACCGCACCGCTGTATTCGGGTGCCACTTTCACGGCAGTATGAATGCGCGAAGTGGTGGCGCCGCCAATGAGCAACGGAATTTTAAAACCCTGCCGCTCCATTTCTTTCGCCACATGCACCATCTCGTCGAGCGAAGGCGTGATGAGTCCGCTGAGCCCGATGATGTCGGCTTTTTCGCGCACGGCTGCTTCGAGAATTTTTTCGCAAGGCACCATAACTCCTAAATCTAAAATGCGATAACTGTTGCAGGCGAGAACAACACCAACGATGTTCTTACCAATATCATGAACATCACCCTTGACTGTTGCCATGAGAACGAGTGGAGCAATCTTCTTCGCAGATGCCCCATCTAAATCTTCCTTTAAAGCCCCACCTAAATCCTCCCCTAAGGGAAGGACTTTGGCGTCACTTGTTTCGATAGCGTTTGAGTTCTGAATTGAATCGAGTGTGTTTAACTTTTCTAAAATTTTTTGGAGAACACTATCAGTATTTTTTAAAACATCAGTGTTGGTGAATCTGATAATAGTGTATCCGATTGATTGAAGCCAATCAGTTCTGATTGCATCGCTCTCTTTGTTTTCAGGAAGCTGATGAATGCCGCCGTCAATTTCAATCACTAATAATTTATCAAGGCAAACAAAATCAGCAATGTATTTTCCGATGATGTGTTGTCTTCTGAATTTGTAATTCTCTAATTGTTTTCCTTTTAGTTGAAGCCATAATTTTTTTTCTGCTTCGGTCTCATTGCTTCTATTTTGTTCAGAAAATTTTTTCAGTGATTCGTAAACCAGTGGGTCAGCAGTCTGATATTTCGGTTTAACGCTTTCAGAATTAGTTGCGGCAGTCCCCTTCCCTTGGGGAAGGGTTAGGGATGGGCTTTCAGGAGCGACTGGGTTGAGAAAAGGTTCGAGATACGCAACGGCTTTCTTCATCACGCGCGCACTCTTCACCACCTGCGGCAAAAACATTTTTCCGGAGCCAAATAAATCACCCACCACATTCATTCCATCCATCAGCGGACCTTCAATCACGAGTAGCGGTCTGCCGAGTTTCACACGCGCTTCTTCAATATCCACATCAATGTATTCGACAATTCCTTTTACGAGTGCGTGACGCAGGCGCTCTTCCACGGGAGCATTGCGCCATGCTTCGTCGCGCTCAATCACTTTGCCCTTCGATTTTATTCTGTCGGCATATTGAATCAATCTTTCTGTGGAATCATCTCTTCGATTCAATAACACATCTTCAACTAATTCTAAAAGTTCTTTATTGATTTCGTCGTACACATCAATCATCCCTGCATTCACTATGCCCATGTCGAGCCCCGCCTTGATGGCGTGATATAAAAATGCGGAGTGCATGGCTTCGCGCACGGCATTGTTTCCGCGGAACGAAAATGAAATGTTGCTGATACCTCCGCTCACTTTCGCATGCGGCAGATTTTCTTTAATCCATTTTGTAGCGCGGATAAAATCGTTCGCATAATTATTATGCTCTTCCATTCCGGTTGCAACGGTGAGAATGTTCGGGTCGAAAATGATATCGTGCGCAGGGAACTTCACCACTCTGGTGAGAATATCATAGCTGCGCTTACACACTTCAATCTTGCGTTCGAAAGTATCTGCCTGTCCTTTTTCATCGAATGCCATCACCACCACCGCAGCACCATAACGACGAACTTTTTTTGCAACGGCAATAAATTTTTCTTCACCTTCCTTCAGCGAAATCGAATTCACAATTCCTTTTCCCTGTAAACATTTCAAGCCAGCTTCAATCACACTCCACTTTGATGAGTCAATCATCACCGGAACTTTTGCAATATCAGGTTCAGCAGAAATGAGATTGATGAATTTTTTCATCGCGGCTTCACCATCCAGCATTCCTTCATCCATGTTCACATCAATCACTTGAGCACCATTCTCTACTTGCTGTCGTGCCACTGCAACTCCCGCTTCATAATTTTCAGCAAGAATCAATCGCGCGAATTCTTTGGAGCCGGTGATATTGGTGCGCTCACCGATGTTCACAAAATTGGTTTGCGGTGTAAGTATGAGCGGCTCTAATCCGCTTAGTCGTAAGTAGGGTTTAATGATTTTCTGTTCTGACATTATTTTTTTACTAGGAGTTATAGGAGTTTTGATAGGAGTATTAGGAGTTCTTTTTTCTTTTTGAAAATTTTATTTCATTGATGTATTGTAGACGCGCTTGATTCCGTCTTTCAGGGATTTGACATTGAAGTTTATCAGGAGTCCGAATTTTTGATTAGTGAGTTTCAGATAAGTTATGACTTGTGCGATATGAACATCATTCAGTGCTTCAACAGATTTTAGTTCGACAACAATTTTATTTTCTACAAACAAGTCAATTACATAACCTGCATCCAATTTCACATCATGGTAAATTAATGGTTGAGGTTTTTGCCGAATCACATTCAAACCTTCTTCAACTAATTCATAATACAAACAAGCTTCGTAAGCAGATTCCAAAAGTCCCGGACCTAATTCACTATGAACTTTAAAAGCACATTTCAAAATCTGTTGTGTCAATTCTTCATCTACCATAACTCTTATGACTCCTTTGTATTTACTCCTAAAACTCCTAGTTAATTGTATTAATCCGCAAGCACTGGTAACTTCCTTGGTGAAATATTTTTTACTGTTTCAGCAATTGCTTTGATGTGTGCAGGAGTTGTTCCGCAACAACCACCAACGATGTTGAGGAAACCTGCATCAGCAAATGATTTGATTATGGATGCCATGTGTTCCGGACTTTCATCATACTCACCCATTTCATTCGGTAATCCTGCATTCGGATAAGCGCTCACATAACACGCTGCAACATTGCTCATCTCTTCAATATATGGTCGCATTAAATCGGCACCGAGTGCGCAGTTTAATCCGATGCTGATTGGATTTGAATGAACAACTGAATTGTAAAATGCTTCTGTGGTTTGTCCGCTCAGTGTTCTTCCGCTTGCATCAGTGATTGTTCCGCTGATCATCAATGGCAATTCAATATTGTTATCTTCAAAATATTCCATGATTGCATAGAGCGCAGCTTTCGAATTCAGTGTATCGAAAATGGTTTCAACAATAATGATGTCAGCGCCGCCATCAATCAATCCGCGAACTTCTTCACTGTATGCTTTAACCAATTCATCAAAAGTTATCGCACGATAACCCGGGTCATTCACATCGGGGCTGATGCTTGCCGTTTTAGAAGTTGGTCCTAATGCACCAGCAACAAATCGTGGCATGTCCGGATTCTTTGCAGTGAATTCATCCGCAGCTTTGCGCGCAATTTTTGCGGAGGCAACATTCAATTCATAAGCAAGATGCTCGAGATGATAATCCGCCATTGAAATGGAAGTGCTGTTGAAAGTGTTGGTTTCAATTATATCGGCACCTGCTTCTAAATATTTTCTATGAATAGCTTCAATGATGTGCGGTTGTGTGAGCGACAACAAATCGTTGCAACCTCGCAGCGAACTTTCATGAGATTTAAATCTTTCTCCCCGATAATCCTCTTCGTTCAGTTTATATTGCTGAATCATGGTGCCCATTGCGCCATCAATAATCATGATGCGCCGGTCAAGAATTTTTCGGAGTAGTTCGGTTTTGTTTTCCATGACAAGAAAAGTTTTAGTGAACGAATTGCTTCATTCGGTTTTTAATCTTCTTATCTTGAAAGTGAGGAGTGAAACTTAGATCCATCCTTATCTTCACCTTTCGCTGTTGCTACTTGGTTAGGAGTTGGCACCCACCGCGATGGGTTGCCAAGACTTCATCGGGCCTATTCCCTCAGTCTTTCTTGATAAGACTGCAAATATAATTTGAAAACTTTGACTTCAAGAATTCATGAGACTATTCTTCATTTCCTTTCTCTAATTACATTCATCCCACCAAATTAAAAACCCACATGAACAGAAAATTTATTTTCACTCTCCTCACATTCTTCACTTTTCACTTTTCACTCTTCACTCAAAATGTTTTCGCACAAACCGAAGCAAGACTCATGCGCTTCCCAACTGTGTACGACAATCAGGTGGTGTTCAGTTACGCAGGTGATTTATATACTGTAAACAAAAGCGGGGGAACTGCAAGAAGATTAACAAGCGATGTTGGTTACGAAATGTTTTCAAAATTTTCTCCCGATGGAAAGACCATTGCTTTCACAGGGCAGTATGATGGTAACACCGAAGTGTTCACCATTCCAAGTGAAGGAGGTGAACCAAAGCGATTGACTTACACCGCAACTCTCGGTCGCGATGATGTGAGCGACCGCATGGGTCCCAACAATATTGTGATGACATGGAAAGACAACTCGCACATCATCTATCGCTCGCGCAAAGAATCGTTCAATGATTTTCAGGGGCATTTATTTATTGCGAATGTGAATGGCGGTCTGAGCGATGAACTACCTGTGCCGCGTGGTGGCTTTTGTTCTATGTCTCCCGATGGAAAGAAGATGGCATTCAACAGAATCTTCCGCGAGTTCCGCACCTGGAAATATTACAAAGGCGGAATGGCAGACGATGTATGGATTTATGATTTCGATACCAAGCAAACCACCAACATCACCAACAATCTCGCGCAGGATATTGAACCAATGTGGGCAGGCAACGCGCCAAATGGCGACGCAAGCAAAATTTATTTTCTCAGCGACCGCGACCGAACAATGAATCTTTTCTGTTATGATTTAACTACGAAGGAAACACGCAAGGTCACCACTTACACCGACTACGATATCAAGTTCGCTTCTCTCGGAAATAAAGACATCACATGGGAGCGTGGCGGATTTTTATATGTAATGGATCTGGCAACTGAAACAATTTCGAAAGTGACTGTTACACTCGAAGGCGATTTCCCCGATGCACGAACCGAGTGGATTGACGGAACAAAATTCATTGAAGGTTGGGATGCCTCTCCCGATGCAAAAAGATTGGTGTTCGTATCACGCGGCGATGTGTTCACTGCTCCTACTGAAGAGGGAATCACGCGCAACTTGGATAAGAGTTCTTCTTCTCACGAGCGCAATGCCGTGTGGAGCCCCGATGGAAAATGGATTGCTTACATCAGCGATGCAACAGGTGAAGATGAAATTTACATTCGCTCACAAGCAGGTGATGATGCGCCGATTCAAATCACAAAAAATGCCGACACCTACAAGTTCGAACTCGCATGGAGCCCCGACAGCAAAAAGATTTTGTGGGGCGATAAAAAATTGCGCTTGCAATATGTGAATGTGGATACGAAGGATGTAACACTCGTGGAGCAATCACAGGTTTGGGAAATGCGCGATTTCAGTTGGAGCCCCGACAGCAAGTGGATTGCTTACACACGACCCGAAGCGAACAGCAAAAGCAAAATCATTTTGTTCGGCACCGAAGCAAAAAATAAAATCGAAGCAACAGATGGTTGGTACGATGTCGGCTCACCGGTTTTCAGTCGCGATGGAAAATTTTTATTGCTGACTTCGAGTCGCGATTTCAATCCATCGTTCAGCGGAACCGATTTCGAAATTGCTTACAACGACATGTCGAAAATTTATATGCTGCCTCTTTCCGCCGACACAAAATCTCCGTTCGCTCCCGTAAACGACGAAGTGGAAATCAAGAAAGACGAAACTGTTACAGATGCAAAAACTTCTTCAACAAAAACTTCCAACACAAAAACTTCAGATAAAAAAGAAGAAACTGTTACAGTAAAAGTTGATGCCCCCGGAATACAAGACAGATTAATCGCACTCCCCGGCGATGCAGGCAATTACTGGAACATCGAAATGCTGAACAACAAAGTTTACTATCAAAAGAATTCGCTGGGCAAGGATGCGCAACTTTATGTTTATGATTTGAAGAAGAAAAAAGAAACCGCCATTGGCAGCTACGATACTTACCGCATCACCACCAACGGAGAAAAAATGGTTGTCACCAAGAGCAGCAATTATTATGTCATTGATGTTCCGAGCGGCAAAGCAGATGTGGATGAGAAGGTTGACATCAGCGGACTGAAAGTGTATGTCAACCACACCGAAGAGTGGACACAGATTTTCAACGAGAGCTGGAGGCAGATGAAATATTTTTTCTATGCGCCCAACATGCACGGTGTTGACTGGGATGCCATCAAAACAAAGTATGCAGTGCTGGTGCCGTATGTGAAGCACCGCGTCGACCTCACTTACATCATTGGCGAAATGATCGGCGAACTCACAACAGGGCACTCCTATGTGGGCGGTGGCGATATGCCGAAACCCGAACGCATAAAAATGGGATTGCTCGGTGCGGGTTATGTGCGCGATGCAAGCGGCTACTTTAAAATCACAAGCATATTGCACGGCGCAAACTGGAGCGATGATTTGCGCTCGCCGCTCACTGAAGTTGGAGTGAATGTGAAAGCCGGAGATTTTATTCTCGCCATTAACGGACAACCCACCAACAAAGTCACCGACATTAATCAACTGTTAGTGGGCACTGCCGATAAGCAAACCGAACTCACCATCAATTCCACGGCGAGCAACACCGGCAGCCGAAAAGTTTTAGTCGTTCCCATCGCCGACGAAAAACAATTGCGCTACTACAATTGGGTGGAGCACAACATTCATTATGTTGATTCCGTCAGCAACGGAAAAATCGGTTACCTCCACATTCCCAACATGGGTGTGGATGGGCTGAACGAATTCATCAAGCACTACTATCCGCAAATCACACGCAAGGCACTCATCGTGGACGACCGCGGAAATGGCGGTGGCTTTGTGTCGCCGCTCATTGCCGACCGCCTCAGCGAGCAGTTGGTTTACTTCAGCATGGTGCGCAATGTAACAGTAGGTACCACCAACCCCGAAGTTTTTTATGGTCCCAAAGTTTGCCTCGTGAACGAATACTCGGCGAGCGATGGCGATATATTTCCCTATCGTTTCCGCGCGCTCCACCTCGGCAAAATCATAGGCAAGCGCACATGGGGCGGCATTGTCGGCATCCGCGGCTCCCTTCCGTTTGTCGATGGCGGCTTCATGGACCGTCCCGAATTCACCAGCTACACAGCCGATGGTTTCGCCATCGAAGGTCACGGCGTTGACCCCGATGTGGTGGTAGATAACGACCCCGCAAAAGAATACGCCGGCATTGATGAGCAGTTAGATGCCGCCATAAAAGAATTACTCGACGAACTGAAAACACAGGAGAAAAACATTCCACCCGTTCCGCCATTTCCGGATAAGAGTAAGTAGAACTGTTACACTGTAACAGTGCCGAGCTGTCACACTGAGCTTGTCGAAGTGTTGCTGAATGATTTTTGTTTTGGAAAAAAAGATTCATCTCTTAAGCCCACAACTAATTCCCGAAGCAAAGAAAAATCTCTTGAGCATCTGAGCGGGTCTCCGTTAGCGGAGCGCACAGCTCTTTATTATTTTTTTGATGGAGCGTCAACTAACAGTCAAAGTCAATGCTCAAAAATTAGGTTTTGGTCTCGTTTGAAAAGGTCAATGAAACTTTGTTTTTTGCACGATATTCAAAAGCATTTTTCAATAAATCTATATCTATATCAAGAAATTTTTCGGCAACAGACTTTTCCATTGCTTCAAGTTTTTCAGTTGTATTAATTGCTTGGTTCATTAGTTCTGTCAATTCTTTAATTTTTGAGAGGGGAAGAAAAAATCCCTTAATCGCATGGATTCTCATTAGTGCTTTAAACTTTTTCTTCTCGACCATTTCTTTAGTAATTATATCCGAAGGAGTTTTAAATTTCTCGTCTTCGATTGATACATACAAGCTTGCGTTCTTATACCGATCTGTCTCTTCAACTTTCATGAAATCAACCATAGCCTCATATTTCAATAAAGTAGAAATTTTTCCATCAATTGTTGAAAGTAAAATAATCTCCAATATAATTGACTTAAGAGTTTTCGGGTTATGCTTAAAAAATCCTTTTTCCTCTAAATATAAATTTGTGATTTCAACACCTTGGTAATAATCTGAAATTGAACTAAAGAGAATTAAACCTTTTCCGGTCTCTTCTATTGAAAGTTGAAACAAGGTGTAAGCTCTTGAAAATCGTTCTGCATTTTTTAATAATGTAGCTTCTTCAAAAAGTTCTTCAGCATTTTTAATTGATAAACGAAAGCCTTCTTCAAGTTCTATATCCTTCAAACTGAAAAGAATGTTATTTTTTTTGTGTGTTGTATTTCTCATCTCTCGCTTCTGTTTGATGTTTTCATCCACTGGTTTTATTTCACTTCAATAATAATTCCTTCTTGCAATGCGATATAATCTAAACTGTCCTTTTTTCATTTGCGTTCATTTATTCTTAACTTTAGGAGTCAAAACTCAATCTAAATTTTTTTTCAATACAATTTTAGTCTCAGCAGGTTACGATAATAAGAACCCTGCGTTTAATAATATGTAGTGTTCACTTCGTGAAACTCTATGGGACAAACGATGTAGTTGTCTTTTCTTCTAAAACAAATTCAAAAAAAATTTCAGGGGTCAATTTTTTTTTTCCCCTTTAAACCCCAATATGCAATTAAAAAACAAATAATTGTTCCGAAAATATGACCTATAAGCATCGCGGAGTTATTCAATACACTATTCAATTTAAGGATATCATTAATCCCCGCTATCAAGAATAGGACGCCAAGAATTTTTTTAAGGATTAGTAAAATTATTTTCATTCGTTAATAATTTTTCATAGTTACTGTGTCAGTATCTTGACTTTAACCTCCTCGTTTTTCTGATGGCACAAATAAAAAGTTGCAGATTTTTTATTTATTATAAAATTCATCTACACATTTCAACCCAAGCTTTTTACATCCTTCTATATCTTTATCGGCTTCTTCGAATGAAGAATATTTTGCTTCAACTTTATTAAAATAGCATTCTAACATCTGAGCCTTGTATTTGCCTAAATTTGATAGATCTTCACTTTCCATGAGCATATAAAATTTTTGCTTATCTAATTCAGACCATTTTCCTTTTTTACTTATAGAATTTATAATTTCATTGTAGCATTTAAAGCCAAGACTTTTGCATCCTTCAACATCTTTATTGGCTTCCTCGAAAGAACTATAATTTGCTTCAACTTTATTTAAGTAACATTCTATCATTTGTGATTTGTATTCCCCTAAATCAGTAAGTTCAACGCTATCCATTTGGTCATTAAATTTTTGCTTATCTGATTCACACCATCGTCCCTTTTTACTTGTGAATTTTATAAATTCATCGTAGCATTCAAAACCAAGATTTTTGCATCCTTCAACATCTTTATCGGCTTCCTCGTACGAAGTATAATTTTCTTCAATTTTATTTAAATAACAGTCTATCATTTGTGACTTGTATTCCCCTAAAGCTGAAAGATCAACACTTTCCAATTGGCTATTAAATTTTTGCTTATCTGATTCCGTCCATTGACCTTTTTTGCTTCCATCCTTACAATTGTAAAAGGCGATTAAGGTTACAAATATTATAAGCAGCCAAATTATCTTTTTGTATTTCATTATATTTCTTTTTTAGTATGTTGATGTTTCTCCCCCTCACGCCCCCACCTGAGTGTTTTCACCAGCAGGTTTTTTCGCGTTCACAAACTTAACTTTTCTCTCAAACAAAATCACTGAAGAAATTTTTTCTCTGCGCCTTTGCGTCTTTGCGGTAAATTATTTTAACAGCAATCAATAAACACAATTGCGGTTTTTGATTTGATGGGGAAACAAGTTGCGAGTTTCGGGTTTGGAGTTTCGGGTTCGCACAATCTCAAATCCGAAATCATCAATCTAAAATCATTTTCTCCCGGAGTTTATTTTATAAAACTTCAACTGCACGATGGAAGTTGGGAGGTGAGGCGGTTTGTGAAGGAGTAGAACTCTCCCAAGTCAAGCATCAGTCGGAGCGGTTTCGCATCCACCCTCCCTTGAAAAAAAAGGGAGGGAGTTTATCAAAACAAAAAACTCTTTCGTTTATCTCTCGCATTCCTCCCTTGCTAAAGGGAGGAAGGATGTGCTTCACTCCGAATTATAGTTAACGCAGGAGAGTTTTTGTTCTCAGGAGTTTATTTTATAAAACTTCAACTGCACGATGGAAGTTGGGAGGTGAGGAGGTTTGTGAAGGAGTAGCGTTTGATTATTAAATTTTACAAGTGCTATCTTTGAAAAAAATTAATTATGAAAGGACTCACTATAATGACCGATGAGAAGAGCGGAAAAAGAATTGCTCAGGTTGATTTAACTCACCTCAGCAAACACAGCGAAGAAACAGAAGATTTATTGGATGTGCTTGTTTCAGAGGCACGCAAAAACGAAAAAAATATTCCGTGGGATGAAATGAAAAAAGACCTGAAGAAAAAAGGGAAGATGTAATTTATTTGTATGTATAAAATTTTATTTAAAGAATCAGCTCGAAAAGAATTCTATTCACTACCACAAAAAGTTTTAATAAAAATATCAAGTGCCATTGATAATCTTCAGCAAAACCCGAGACCGGCTGGAGTAAAAAAATTAAAAGGGCAAAGCCATCCGCTTTATAGAATCAGAATAGGAGATTACAGGATAGTTTATTCCATTGATGATTCGGTTCATATTGTGAACATCACATGAGTTGGTCACAGAAAAGATATTTACGACTAAAGAAAATCTATTGTAATTCGTGTCTGTCCTTTTTGATATTTCATTTTTTACTTTTAGATTTTCACTTTCATGAATCACCTCGCCCACCTCATGCTCGCACGCAATAGCGATAAACTGATGCTCGGTGGTTTTATTGCTGATGCAGTGAAAGGAAAAAAATATCTCGATTATGAAAAAGAAATCTCCAATGGAATTCTGTTACACCGCTTCATTGATAATTTCACTGATACACACACTGAAGTTTCTGAGCTGAAAAAATTACTGCGACCACAATTCGGGTTATTGTCAGGTGTGGCAATTGATATGATATACGATCACATAATTGCAAAACACTGGAACGAATTCAGTACTGATTCATTGGAAACATTTTGTAATCGTGCTTATCTGGTTTTTGAAAAATATGTTTCCATTATGCCTGAGCGAAATCAGCAAATGCTCACCTACATGCGCAAAGAAAACTGGTTGCTCAACTATGCACACATTGAGGGAATGACCAGATCATTCAATGGCATGTCTCGTAGAATCAGAAAAGGAGAGTTATTAATTCATGCGCCGCAGTTCATTCTCGATAATGAAATTATTCTGAAAGAAAGTTTCTTTCGCTTTTATCCCGAGTTGATGAAAGCATGTGAGGAAGAAAAAATCAGATTGAAATCTCTTTAATAAACCACAGAGTTGCTCAGAGTTTATCACAGAGGTACACGGAGTTTTTTTCACTGAGATACTCTGTATTTACTCAGTGTTACTCTGTGGTTAAATATTTTCATCTCCCGGTTCGTAATAAATCATCTGCAATAAAGTTTGTCCTACTGCTTTCATGGTTGCGCGATCAATCAAATCCATTTTATCTGATTGCGCATGCCAGTGCGGAGCGAAACCTGTTTTTGTTTCAGCACTAAGATTGATGATGTCAATTGTTGGAGTTCCGTTAATTGTATTCACATAATAATGATCATCAGTAATGGTTCCGGCGCTTTCATTCACAAAATAATTTCCGAAGCCAAGCGATTGTGCATGATTCCAGAATTCATTCACCACACTGGGTGCATACTTCATTGAAAATGCTTCCTTAGGGAATCGAGCATTTACTGCACCGGTCATGTCCAATAAAATTCCATAGAAAGCACGATAGTTTTTGGTGTGCGGGTTTTTAGCCCAGTATTGCGTGCCCAATGCATACTGATCCGTTTCATCCCAATTGGTTTCAAATTCAGGAGGACCATAATCTTCCACATCGCACAACAGAATATCCACTCCGACATTTGGTTTTTGTTTTTGAAATTGTTTGGCACACTCAATTAAAATTCCAACACCACTCCCACCATCATCAGCCCCGTCAAATTGTTTTTTTGGTTCATTCGCATCACGATCGCTCCATGGCCTTGTATCCCAATGAGCGAGTAACAGAATTCTTTTTTTTGCTTTCGGGTTTATACTGCCAATAAGATTGATCATTGGCTTTTCGCTTCCATCATAAACTTTCACATTCGCTTTCTGCACATATACCGTATCGCAATATAGATTCAGTATTTTTTCCAAATAAGCGGCGCATTGTTGTTGTGCTTTTGTTCCTGGAATCCGCGGACCAAATTTTACCTGATCATTACAATACTTATAAGATGAGTCGGCATCAAACTCAGGAACCTGAACTGTTACCACCGGTTTTGGTTTAATGGTATCAACTATAACATGATTCGGATTATTACACGAAGAGCATGAAGAAAACTGTGAAGCAAAACTTCCGATAAAAACAATCGCAATAAATAATCTGATTACTGCTTTCATTAATTGTATTTATAAAAAAGCCACTTTACAACCTCGCGTAAAGAATTCTTTTTCCCGTACATCAAAATTCCGATGCGATAAATTTTTGCTGCCATCCACACAATTAAGAGAAATCCAACTATTAGTGAAATCATAGAGGCAATTACCTGCCACATGGGGGGTTCAAATCCAATTCGTCCGGCCATGACTATTGGGCTGGTGAGCGGAAATATGGAAGCAAACACCGCAAGTGTGCTGTGTGGTTCATTCGGTACATTCATCATTATGAAAAATGAAATGATAACAGGAATAGTAATTATTAAATTCAAAGAAGCATCAGGTTCATCGCCGGTTGCAGCGCCAACTGCCGCAAATAGCGAAGCATAAATAAAATATCCGCCAAGAAAATAAAACAGAAAAATAAATACCAGCCATGGAATATTTATTGTTGAAACACTTTCCTGAACTTTACCATAAGCATCCCAACCACCCATTTGTTGCTGCATTTGTGCGCCACCCATAGGCATCATTTGTTGTGCCTGTTGCATCTCCTGAATCTGGTTCGAATACATGGAGCCTAAAACAAAAAATATTCCTCCGATTAAAATTATCCAGAGTATAAATTGTGTTAAACCTACAAGTGCAATTCCAATAATTTTTCCCATCATCATTTCAAATGGCTTAACACTTGAAATAATTACTTCGGCAATCCTGTTGTTTTTTTCTTCGAGCACTCCGCGCATTACCATACCACCATAAATAAACATGACGATGTAAATGATTGTACCCATGATAAATCCAATACCACTTGCCAATCCGGTGTTTCCTTCTTTTTCACCTTTTTCACTTACAACAATTGTGTTAAGCGATACACTTTTACTTAACTGATCAACCAATGCAGGAGATATATCAATTTTTTCAAGCTTATCTGTTCTGATAATATCAGTAAGCATATCTTCAATACTTGACTGAGGCCCGAGCCCCAATTGTTCATCAGAAAAATATTCAATTCCTTCGGGTGTGTACATATTAAAATCTGCAGGCACATGCAAGATTCCTGAATACCCCTTTTCCTGAAATTGCTTTTTTAATTCCTCAAATTTTATATCGCTGTAAGAAAATTCAAGGTGATCTTTATTCTCCATTTTGTTTTTAAATATTCCTGTTTCATCAGCTATAATAATTTTTTTTGTTTCGTTTGAAACGGAAGAAAGAAACAACTGAACAAGAAAAATAGATGCAAAACCAATTGGAGTTAATATGGTTGTGATAATGAATAATCTTTTGCGAACCCTTGTGAGATATTCTCGTTTTATAATGATTAGTATTTTATTCATGTGTTGTGGTTGTTACTTGTTGAATAAATATTTCGTTGAGCGAAGGTAGAATTTCGTTGAAGCTGATAACATTGCAATCCTGATTAATTAAACTGCGTAACAGATCTTTTGGCTGTGCATCGTCAGCAACTTTTATAATCATTTCATGATCATTAGTTGATTGAACCTTAAAACGAAAATCGCTCATGGTTGGCGCTGCACCTTCAAACTTTACTGAATAATTATGCTGACGAAAGCGATGGCGGACCTCATCAACTTTTCCATCCAGAATTATTTTTCCTTTATTGTATAACACAATACTCTCGCATATTTCTTCGACCTGCTCCATTCTGTGAGTAGAAAATATAATAGTAGCTCCCTCATCACGAAGCCGCATAATTTCATTCTTAATTAAATCAGCATTCACAGGATCAAGTCCGCTGAATGGTTCATCAA
>Ga0114969_10001018_pt1 | contig 23898 bp, 47 predicted proteins | sample M_130807_MF_Meta_FD_87316 | JGI IMG/M metagenome (GOLD analysis project Ga0114969, IMG submission 87316) | Freshwater microbial communities from Lake Montjoie, Canada to study carbon cycling - M_130807_MF_MetaG | ecosystem: Environmental > Aquatic > Freshwater > Lake | place: Lake Montjoie...
CCCCTTACCACCTGAAGGGGTGGGTCCAGAGGTCACGGGAGTCACACCCCGGATAGCCACCAGATACCCCCTGGGGATGAGTGCCTGGGTGCCGTGCGGGGTGAGAACGATCACCCCCGCGGTGCCGCTGTCGTTGCGCAGCATCACAAACAACGAACCCCCCGGGTACTTCCCGAAGGGTTGCGTCGTGTCCTGGAGTCCGAGCAAGGTGCCCGGCTCCCAGCCCATCACTCCTCCTCAGCGACCGCAACTACCTGGAAGCCGCTTGCGTTCAGGGAGAGCCAGGTGGTAGCGCCCGATCCCCCGAACCTGTTCTTCGTGGTCTCGAGGCGACGGCAACCGAGCAGATCCTTGTCCTTCTTCTCGATGGTGAGCTGCACCATCGCGTCGACGCAATGCTTGAGCTTGTTACTCCCAGCGAAAACTCCACCCTTGGTCACCTGCCCGATGACGATCGCGTTGGTGTAGTTCTCCTTGCACCAGTTGGTGATCTGCTCCAAGCTTCGCTCGGCCGTCGCAGTGGTGATGCGGCCCGTGGAGAAGTGGCCGTCATCCATGCACTGGAGGGAGTCCACGATGAGCATGAAGGGCTTGCCCTTGTTCTTCTCGAGGTTGCGGAACTTGTCCGCCTTCTTCAGGAGCTCACCGACCTCGTTCTCGCTGCCGACCGCGAACCCCTTGCGGAGTCCGAGACGCTCACAGGCGGCCTTCACCTGGAAGAGCGACTCCTCGGCGGTGTTGAAGACCGCGACCGCACCGGAGCGGGTGAGGTGGTCGGCGAGGGTGAGCATCATCGTCGTCTTGCCGGCACCGGCCTCGCCGGTGAAGATCATCGAGGCGGAGGGCGTGAACCCCACACCGCCGATCGCGGCATCGAAGAAGTCGAGGCCGGAGAGGAACTTGTGCCGCATCGCCTCGGGGACGACGACATCGTTGATGTTGCTGCCGAACTCGACGGAATCAGTGGCGACCTTGAGACGCATTCAGTACCTCGATTGATTGGTTGGTTGACTGGCCGTTGGTGTTCCCCACCAACAAGAATACTATACCACAGGACTTGAACCCTTGCACGCTTGCCGTCGGAGCTTCACCCCCAGTGGGTGTGCTGGTGACGGAAGGTGCTGGGGTCGTAGATGTTCGTGAAGGTGAAGACCTTGAACGACTTGCCCGGCCACGCCTTCTTCAGACGGTTGACCACCCCACGGAGGGTCTTGAGATCACGGTCGATGGAGCGACCCCCACTGCCGACGGGCTCGTCGATCCAGTTTGGCGAGTAGGGATTCTCGGTGACGTAGGAGTAGTACTGCATGTTGCCTCCGTTGGTTGGTCCGCTTGACTATCCAGTTATACCACGGTTTCCGGACCGTTGCATGCCTGCTGCTCGAGGGGAATGACACTCTCAAGGTACGTCCACCTGGGTCCGACGTCGAGCATATCGTTCCAGAGGATCCGAGCCTCAGGTTTCATGTGCATCATCGACCGCATCTCGACGATGAGGCCGATCGCATCAGGATTGTCCTCGTTGGGATCCAGGATCGGATTCGACCTTGGACTGACGAGATCACCGAGATGGAAGACCGGCATCACTCCAGCTCCGCGCTCGTGTCGTTCCAGTCGCCGTTCGGGTCCTCGTCCACGTCGGTGCTGCCGTCAGCCTCACCAAACTCGAGGCGATCGACCGCACCGTCAGCTCCCATCTCACACAGCATGTCGAGCATCTCATCGACCACCATGTCGGCGGGGGCATCGACCACCGTGATGTCGTCCTCGAAGAAGAAGATCGCGAACCCGGACTCGTCCCAGGCGGGCCGGCAGCAGTAGACTGCCCGGTCCACCTTCATCTCAGGGGGCATGAGCTCCCAGCCCCAGTCCTTGGCGTTGCGGGAGACGCCCTTGACGACGAATCGACCCGCGTAGTCCGGGTGGGAGACCGTGATATCGAGCCGGCCGCGGAACCGATTGAGAACGCGCTGGGTAAGATCCATTCCTTCCTCCTGATGATACAGTTATACCATGGTCCACCGCCGGTTGCACGGGTGCGTCACCAGAGAGCCACCTGGCGGACGACCTCGGGGGCCTCGTCCTCCCCGAAGACCTCGTCCGCGATCTCCCGCAGCAGGTCGGCGGCGTGCGCAGGGTCGCCCCCGCGATCCAGGTACTCGCTGACGAGGGCGTTCAGGTGCGCTGCGAAAGTTCCGTAGTCCATGTTCACTCCACCTCGATGAGGTCGCCGAAGGTTCCGTCGAGACACCAGTCATCACTCATCGCCTCGCCGCGGGCGATCATCACAGCGAGCTCCTCCAGGGTGTTGTACCCCTTGACCTTGCAGTCCTCGGAGAGGCTGACTGGGTAGACCGAGGCGTTGTAGTCCCCGATGGTGCCGTCCCGGTAGGCAGCCTCGAGCTCCTCGTAGGAGCTGAAGTCGTCCATGCTGCCGATGATGTAGATGAAGGTGCGCATTCCGTTTGCTCCTTGGTTGGTTGTTCCTGACTATCCAGTTATACCATGCCGGGCGGGCCGTTGCATCAAACCGGCTGGATGCTCCCGAAGTTCCAGATCGGGGTCGGAAGATTCGTGCCGTTCTCCATGACGATCATCCAGAGACGCTCACCGTGGGTGACGGCCGGTCGCTCAGCGATCCACTCAGCGACCGTGCTTCGGAGACTCTTCCTCTCACCGAGCTGGTAGCCGAGGAAGATACCCTCGATCTCGGCCCCGTACTGTGAGGACCTGACGAGATCCCCGGGATTCGGGTGGAACTTCGTGGACTTGTACTCCCTCATCGAGTTCTTGATGAACTCATCGACGAGAGCATCCTGGGCACCGACCACCTTGTCGGTGTACTCGTTGGGATAGCACCCGAAGACCGCCTGCTTACGTCGATCCCAGAGGCGGGTCGCAGGGCTCTTGCCGTTCCACGGGTTTCCCGGGGAGGTGATCCAGCCCGCGGTGCTGAAGTTGATCCCGGAGTACCGGACTGCCTCCCGGAGGAGCTCGGTCTGGGTGACCCCGGGGTTCGCGATGACGAACTCGCAGGCTCGGCGAACCGCGACCCCGCTGTACCCGCCGGGAACCTTGTAGTCATTGACGATCAGATGTTCCTTTGCCATTCCGCCCTCCTGATGATACAGTTATACCATGGTGGTCAGCCGGTTGCATCGGTTCCGTCGTCGACCAACACTGGCACGACGTTCTCCCAGTCGACATGGATGGGCTTCGACCTGCCGTGTGGGAGCACGTTGTACTTCGTGCCCTTCCGGTTGAGAACGACCCCCTGCAGCTCGTGGAGCCGGAGCTGAACGAGGGTCCCGGGCTCGATGCCGTTGTAGTCGTAGTTGCGGACCTCGGGCGTGTCAGCCTCGATGAGCTGGATGAGGTTCTTCGGAGCGAACCACTGATCCTTCCAGGAGGGGTCACGGTCAGGCCCAGCGCGGAACCAACCATCGCTCCGAATCTCGTAGACGTACATGCTCTTCATCATCCCAGCACGCTGGGACACGCGGACGACGGCTACTTTCATTCTTCTTCCTCCTCGAGGCGAACCTCATCGCAGGGTCGGAGATCAACGGCATTGCAGAGTGCGATGCCACGGGGTCCGAGCACCTGGACGATGCTCGAGGTTGTCACCACGGGTGGGAGCTGGGTGACCATGTAGATCGCATCGAGACCGAACTGGACTCGGAGCCAGGACCCCTTCCGCGCCGTGTAGGCCTTGCCGACCTCGAGGCGGACCGTGGGACCCTGCTTCTTCCGAGCGACCGGGCGGTCAGTCAGCATTCGTACACCGGGCTTCGGCATTCCTTCCTCCTCCTGATGATACAGTTATACCACAGCCGGCCCGGGATTGCACGGTTTCAGGAAGGCCGCCAGCGTGGGCTTCTGGGGCCCCGGGGTGTGTTACCCCACACCTAACCGCAAATCGGGGGCCCTGGCGCCCTCTTCTCGGACTCCGAACCCAGGAAAGCCCAGGAAACCGTGGAATATGTGGGGCTTGCGCCCCATTCCACCGGCCCCCGGGCGGCCCCAACCGGCCCCTCAGGCGGCCTGGGACTTCTTCTCAGGGTGCTTCATCTTGATGACGACGTCCTTGCTGTCGACATCCTTGAAGTAGAGCTCGTTTCCAGGATCGAGAATCCAAGCTCGCCGCTTCCGAGAAGAGCTCGGCTTCGGAGCGCCGCCGTCAGTGAGGATGATGAAAGCGTCGATGTCTTTCTGGGAATCAGCAAACTTGGTCGGTGCCTCGAAGTCCGTACCACCGCACCGGGTCCGCTTCGGGGTGACTGCCGAGCCCCGACGCCAGACGAAACCGTTCTTTACGTCGACCTCGGTGTCGAAGTAGTAGACCTTGAAGGTGGCCTTCCGGGAGAGCGATGCCAGCTCACCGAAGAAGAGCTCAAGTGAGGAGTCCGGCACCGAACCGGACTGATCGACAAAGATCGCAATACTCGGAAGGTAGTTGTACGTAGTTCCGGGCTGGCCCATCGGGTCCTTCTTGGAGGAGCGGGTCCAAGTCTCCTGGCGATCCTGGCGGTGGGTGAACCCGACGAACTGTCGGAGAACGGACTGCCAGGGGATCTCACCGCTCACGAGCTTTCGGATGGCAGCCTGCATCTCGGAGGGCACCGTACCCCAGGAGTTCGTACGGTCGGCCTTCTGGGAAGCCTCCTTGAGGACCTGCCGGACCTTGCCCTCGGCGAGCTGCCGGTCCTCCTCGCTGACATTCTCGGAGTCACCCCAGCCCTCGTGGCTGTCACCCCCACCCATGGCTTCGGCGAGCTTCTCCATCATCTCCTTGAAGGCCTCCTCGCTCTTCTTACGCTCGGCCTCCATCTCCTTGACCGTCTCGTTCTCCATGAGCTTCCCGAAGTACCACTCGGTGGACTCGCCCTTCGGGAAGGAGGCGATGAGCTTCGAGAGCGCCTCGTGGCGGGCGATCTCCTCTTCGGTGCGCTCGGCGGCCTGCTCTGCCGTGAGCTTCGGGAAGGGGCGTCCGGGGATGAGGCCACCCTCAGGGAGCTCGTCCTCGGGGATCATCGAGTTGATTGCGAGATCGGCGGCCCAGTTGTGGACCCAGTGAGGATCGTATCGACGGGTCGTCGTGTGAAGCAGGATGAGGTGAAGGCTCTCATGCTTCAGGAGCCCTCGGACCTGGCGGTCGGAGAGGCCGGCGCAGAACTCACGGTTCCACCACATGGTGATCTCGGAGCCCTTCTGGACGACGCCCGCCGTGGGGATCTCGTCGGTTTCGATCTTCGTCAGCGAGCGGATGATGTCCGCGTAGAACGACTCGTTCCAGGCGAGGGCCACCAGGTGGCTGTCCATGTCGAAGTCGCGCAGACGGACGGGGTCCACGACCTTCTTCGTTGCTGCCACGTTGGGGGTCGTACCCGCGGTGCCCTGAGTCTTGGTTGCCTTTGCCATTTGTTTCCTTGCCTCCATTCAAGTAGACTATACCATAGCGCCGGCGGGGTTGCACAGGACGCGTCGGGGAGAAGGTGGACCGGCCCGAGCCTCGAGGGAACGGAGGAACGGAACGGAAGACTCGGGGCTCAAGGGCCGGTCCACGAAAGTGAAAGGGTCTGGGGGTGTGGGCCTTCTCCCACCAACCCTCGGGGATTGCCTCCAAACACCCCCAGACCGAGACTAAAGTAGTAGCTACGAACGCGGGCCCAGAGTGAGGAGAGCAATCAGAAGCGATCCAAGGCTCTCCGCGCTTACTGGGCCCGCCGAAGGGAGGAGCGTGCCCTCACCGAAGATGTCATTTCTTGACGCCATTAGCCTTTGTTGCGACCTCGAGGATTCGGGGCTGGATGAACTTGTGGAACTTCACGGTGTTGGCCTGCTTCCCGGAGCTCACCGAGGACCAGAGGGCCATGACCTGCTCGCCGCTGACGGCCTGGCCGAAGGCACCGAGATTCTGGATCTGAGTGAGGGTGAGCTCCTTCTCCTTGCAGAGGTTGCCAACCTTCTCGATGATCGCCAGGACCTTCTCGGCGGGCAGCTTGGCGACCTTCTTCTCGAAGCTCTTCCAGCGGTCCACGATGTCCTCGGCCGAGATCACCGAGTCGTACTCCTTGATGAAGTTGACGAAGGCGATCGCAGTCGGTGCACCAACGTAGCCCATCGCGATCGCATAGAAGCCGGCGGGCAGCGAGTCCTTGTCGGAGCCACCATGCTGGCTCGGAGCCAGGCCGTTGTCCATCAGCGTCCGGGCCAGGCGGGCCCAGCTTCGCTGGGTCGGCGTGATCGATCCGGGCTCGACCGCCTTCGTCGGGCGAAGGTGCTCGGGGTGCTGGCGGATGAAGTCCACGATGAGCTCGTCGAGACCCTCACTGACCGCCCAGGTGAGCCAGTCCTTGTGGGTGGGGACGAGGTCGTAGGTGACGAACCGGTCCAGGAGAGCCGGATCCATCTCATTGACGTTGTACTCCGGGCTGTCGTTGATCGCCGCGAAGACGAGGGTCTCCGGGTGGAGGCGCCACCCCTTGACCTCACGGTCGAGGACGAGCTGGAACGCGGAGTTCTGGACACCCGGCGTAGCACGGTTGATCTCGTCCAGGAAGAGGATGACGGGCTCAGTGCAGGCCGCGTGGAGCCAGTCGGGGGGAGCGAACGAGGTGACCCCCGTCGACTTGATGAGCTCGTGGTTCGGGACGCCGACGAGGTCGCCTTCCGTGAAGAGGGAGAGGCGGACGTCGAGGAGGCGCTTGCCGGTGCGCTTGGAGACCGCGGCGGGGACAGCGCTCTTGCCGATGCCGTGAGGGCCGCGAAGGAGCACCGCGTCCTTGACGAACTGCAGCACGATGTTGAGGGTCGCGAAGTCGATGGGATTCGAGGCAGCCATGATTGAACTCCGTTCCGTTGTTGTTGTTTCCGTTGGCGTTCCGCACCAACATTCTAGTTATACCATGCCGGTCCGGACTTTGCATGAAACCCGTTTGGACCGGACCGGCCGGTTGGTGCCGGAGGGTTCCAACCTCCGCACCAACAAGAAGACTATACCACGGTCAGCCGGCCGTTGCACCGGTTCCCCCGGCGAGGTGGGCCGCCGCCGAGGAGATGGTGCCATGGAGGAGCCGGAGCTTCTCAGCGTCGGCGGTGTACCGAGCCGCTCGGTTCTCGAGGCTCTCGATCTGATCGCTGAGGTTCTTCAGCATCGACATGTTGGCGATCGAGGCCGCGATCTCACCACCGCACCCAGCGAGCTCCGTCCGGAGCTCCTCGATCCGGATGCCCTCACGGAGGGTCCAACCGAAGAGGGTGAAGGCCCACTGCTTGGCGGACTGCGCCGAGCCCGTTGCGTAGCAGACCGTTTCGTAGGTCCGACCATCGGTGACCTTCCAGACGAAATCGGGAGCGTCGACGGAGCCGTTCTTCACACGCTGCACGGAGCTCGAGCACCGGTCCCAGAGCTTGTTGCTCCGCATCGTGACCCCCGCGGAGGAGAGCCCGACACCGCGATCCTTGCTCCAGTTGGGACGTTGACCCCAGCGGGCAACGACGTAGTCACGGGCGTGCTCCGGGCGGATGAAGCCGGCGCGGATGACCTCGATGTCCTCGACGGGTCGGTGCTTCTCGTACTTGCCGCGAAGCAGGCGATCCACGATGTCATCGACATGGGCGTCGGTGAGTCCAAAGCTGGGGTTACGTTCAGTTGCCATTCCTTCCTCCGTTGTGGATACACTATACCATGGACCGCCGGCCTTTGCATGCCTGCCGTCGGAGCCTCAGCCCTTCGGCTTCCACTCCCAGACGGTGTCACTGCTGTCGATGTACTCGACCCGCCCATCGAGGCACTTCCGGTAGGCGTAGTCCTCATTGCGCTCGGGCCAGGCGTCGTGGAGCCAGTGCTCACGCTCCGAGCGCTCGTTGTAAACCTCGAATTCACCGGGACCGTTGAGGCAGCGCATGCCGCCCCGACGGAGAGCCTTCTCCACCATGATGACCACATCGGCGTGGAGCATCTCATGGAGGGACGGCCCGATGTTGCTGGGGTAGCCGTCGAAGTGGCAGTAGACCCCGACATATCCGCCGTCAGCGGTCTCGTATCCGATCGTTGAGCGGGTGCTCATGGTTCACTCCCCTTCGTTGAAGTTGTAGATCATGCTCTGGGCGTCCTCAAGGACGACCATGCTCTTCGCCGTGTGGAAGACATCGCCGAGGGTCGTGCGGGTGGTCCAGGCGGGCAGCTTCGTCTCCGCGATGAGGCGGGCGAAAGCCCAGAGGTCGTCGTTCTCGAGCGCGGAGATCTGACGCAGGAAGGCGAGGGCCTCGTTGCACATCGCGCGGTCGAGCAGGTCGTGGGTGGTCTCGTTCTTCATGATCCGCTCCGGTTGTGTTTCGATCTTACCATGCTGCCCCGCCGGTTGCACGGGCTCCTCGGGGATGAGGTTGCTCTCGTGGGCAATGTGACAGCTCTCCGCCACATTGTCAGGACGGGCGACGGTGTAGTATCCGGGGTCGAGGATCCCGATGATCACACGCCGGCGACCCGAAAGCGGGCCCTGGCCCTTCATGATGACGTGCTGGTCGACGCTGAACTTCATGATTGATTCCTCCGTTGTGGATACACTATACCATAGCCTGCCAGGGGTTGCACACTTGCCGCAGGCGGTTCCTACCGTCGGGGTTTGGTCCGCCCGTCGGGCGCCTGGATGTTCGAGGGGTGGACGTGTCGGATGCCTTCATGGAACAGGACGTCCAGGCATCCGGCGCGCATGAGCCACGACGGGCCGGTGGCAGGACCGATCACGATCCCGACCTCTCCCTGCCCGTCGACACCCTTCCTGATCTGGACGAGATCACCGGGATTCATGGCTTCCTCCCGTTGAGCTTCTGGACGTTCGAAGGGTGGACCTGGCGGCGCCTGTCATTGAACAGTACCTCAAGGCATCCACCACCGAGTGGGTGGGGACCGAGCACCATCCCGATGTCGCCGCCGCCGAAGACGTTCTTGTTGAGTTGGATGAGATCACCAGGTTTCACGCCACTCTCCATCATGTGTCCACTATACCACCCCACCCGAGGGGTTGCACCCGGGCTGCAGGAGCTCCAGGTCGTCAGCGCCGACCCAGATCCAGTGAGGAGCCCCGTCGACGAGGAGGAGGGCAGCGGCGATGCGCGCGTAGTCGGGCACCGCGGCGCTGGCGGTCACGGTGCTGACGGTGATCCCGGCGGCGGCGGCGGTGCCGGTGAAGGTCGTGACGGCTTCGGCATCCAGGAGGAGGCAGATCCGGCCGGGATTGTTGTCCCAACCTCGACCATCATTCCAGTAGAGCTGGGTCTTCAGCTTGATGAGGCCACCCTTGTGGGACTGGAGATTATCGAGGAAGGTCACGCCAGCGCACCCTTCATCCAGCTGAGCCACTCGATCTCGCAGCCGGCGTGATCCGCCGGGTTGATGATCGCCTTGAATCCTCCCTTCCGCAGGGTCTCCAGCATCTCCTCACGGACCCCCTCCAGTCCCGTGGTCGAGGTGATGACCACGGGCTTCTTCTCCCAGTTCTCCGTCAGCCACCGAGCCCATTTCCGCCCATCCTGATAGGGCATGTCGTGGAGGGGCTGGTCGACGATCCAAGGCACGGTGGGTTTCCTGACGGTGACGAGATCACCCGGCTTCATTGATACGCTCCAGCGAGAGATCATCGAGCCAGCAGGTCCGATCCCCGAAGGTGACAAGGACGCGCCACCTCCCGTCCTCGAGGACGGTGCCCAGGGAGCCGGACTTGATGAAGAACTCCTTACCGTCCTTCATGCCCCAGAATCCGCCGTCCGCGTCCGGGGCCGCGAGCGCCGCGTGGGTCTCCAGCGTGACGTGGGCGCTCCATGGGTGGATCACCCTGACAAGGTCACCACGATCAAAGTTCATCGACGGGCTCCAGAGCATCGTAGTACACCCACTTGGTCTCCCCGATGTCGGTGAGGATCTCAACCTCGTCGCCGTAGATCCGGAGCACGACCGCGAGCGGCTCATCCTCCCTGACGATCCGTCTGGCGAGATCACCCGGCCTCATTGACCACGCTCCGCAAAGCTGACGGGCACGAAGTAACCGGTCCGGTCCGGGATCGTCCCAACGTTGCCAGCCCAGGTGACGGTCGAGACCCAGTCGAGCACCTTGTGGTCGAAGTGGCGACCGATGACGAGGACGTGCGTACCCTCAGGGCACCGGGCATTGCCCCGAACCGCGCCGGGGTGGGTGGGACTCCAGATGTCCCCGATCCAGGGAAGCCGTCCGTATGCCATGTCGCCCTCCTTATGATGCCAGTATACCATCCCCACCCGCCGGTTGCACGAACTCCGCCCGGACCCAGACCGACCTGCTGTGAACAAGGACCCTCATCTGCGCGCCGACGACATCATGCTCCACGACCATCGCCAGGGAGCCGCCCTCGATGTCAACCGACCGCCAGTGGTTATCCGAGTTGAACCAGGCCCCGATGACCGGACGGCCCGATGGGTCCATCACCCGGACGAGATCACCCGGCTGCATCGACGCGCTCCCACCGAATGCAGAGGTCGGAGATCCATCCGGACCCGCCCTCCCAGACCACCCGGCTCTCACCATCGCCGGTGTCGGTGTCGACCATGTCGCGCTCAACGATGAGGAGGAGGGTGCCCGGATGGATCCATATGCCGGCGCCGACCATGATCCATCCGGGTGACCGCCAGAGCTCACCGACCTTCGGATTCATTGACGGCCTCCAGGTTCCTGAGGACTACCCAGGTGGGATGCCCGTCGATGAGGACGAGGGTGTCGCATCCAAATGAGGAGAACTCCATCACGACGCCGTGGGCGGCTGATCCATCGTTGAAGACCGGGACCCGCTCGGCCCAGTTTCCGGAGAAGCGTTGGGCCACCCTGACGAGATCACCTACCTTCATGTCGCCCTCCATCATGTGTTCACTATACCATGGCCCGCTCGGGGTTGCACGCCTGCCCGCCCGGTGAGGGGGGTCCGACCGGCCTGCAGGAGGCGCTATATATAAGGCAAGGTCCCACCCCTGGACCGTCCATCCGGGAGGCGAGCGCAGCGAGGCCGCCGGGGTGGCGTGACAACTTGTCAGGCCGGCCGTCCAGGGTCGTGACAGGTTGGCAGGAGGCGGGCCCCCGGGACAACTTGACACGCCGGGGTTGCCGGACCCGTGACAGGATGTCAGGAGCCGTCCTCAGCGTTCATGGATCAGCGATGTCTTGCTCCTCGATGCCGCCGGCCCCCTCACGGTCCTGGGGTCTCTGGGACCCTGTGCCTCTTCTCGGGGATGGTGGTCTTCGTGGTGCGGGGTTCCTCCCAGGGACGAGGTGCCGGTCTCGGAGGGAATCCCGGTCCTCGTGGACCTGGCCCGTGCTCGGAGTTCACCCTGGCGCTCCGAGATCCCCTGTTCCCTTAGACTCGGCCCATTGTCAGTGAAGGGGGACGGGGCTCGGAATGGGATGTGAGGGTCTCGGAGGGCCCGGGCGACGGAGAGCCGCGGCGGTCCACAATGAAATATATGGCGCTCGGAGCCGATGTGCAGCGCCGGGAGAAAGAAAAATCATCCAGGGGAGCCGCGGCACGGAGGGTTGGGCGTGCTCAGGGTGGGGTATCCCGGAGTAGAGAGGGAGCAGTGTGACAGGGAGTTGGGGTTACAGAGGCGGGCGCTCCGAGTGTCACGTTACAGGGGGAGATATGTGACACACCGACTGTCACGAAGGGCTGCCGGGGCGCGCTGTGGGCAACGATTCTCGGAGAGCGCGGCGGTGTCTCACAGGGGGTTTGGCGGAGCCCGAGCGGTGGGCAGGGCAACAGGGCGCGGTGTGAATCTGCGTGGCGGGGCGGGCAGAGCCCGCCCCCTGCCACGGGCGCCGGCGATGGTCCGCTTGTCCCCATCCCCTGTGCGGGTGGGGGCACAAGTGTGACATCGATGACACACTTATGGGGCATTCGGGACGAGGTCAATGTGGATCGCGTAGCAGAAGACGATCTCACCCCCTGCGAGCATGATCTCCCAGCGTGCCGCCATGTCCACGCCGCCGCCGGGTCGGACGAGCATCGCGAGGGTGCCGCTCGGCAGGTGGTCGTAGCTTCCCCCCGGACGGCGCCAGATCGGGACCCGGGCAAGGGCGGAGGCAAGGGTCGCGGGACTCTGGCGGAGGGCTCCCGGGATGTACCTCTCCCTCTGCTGGAGGAGGACAAGGTCGCCGGGGAGGAGCGGGATGGGGGAGCCGAGTGTGGTGCTGGGTTGGGTGCTGTCCATGGACCGATCATACCATATGGGGAGCCGGGTTGCACGGGAGTGGGATCCAGCCCGAGTCCCATGGTGATAGGAACGGCTTCCTCCCTGGAGGCATGCTTACGAGGTGGAGCGAGGGTGTCCCATCCGGTGTCAGGACGACTATCACCCCATCGAGCAGCCTACCGAACCTCTCATCCTCCCCTGTCGTATCCGGTAGACCGAGGACAATGAGGGGAGTCCCATCGCTTGCTATTATGAGATCACCCGATGCGGGAGGATTTGTTTTTTGACCGTCCGCGGGCGCCATTTCCTGCCTCCTGATACCTCTTCCTTTAAGTATGGAGGGGAGGGAGCGGAAGCGGGATCAGGGCGGACGAACGTACATTGCCCAGCACTTGACCTTTTTGTTTACGGCCGTCGGCGGGCTTCAGTACGGGCTTGTTGCCGACTCTGGGCCTGGCGGACCGTGCTCAACGTCGAGGCGGACCGTGCTCAACGTCGAGGATCTCCTCCCAGTCGAGGATCCATCCGTTGATCGAACGTCGCCCGAGCTCCCGGGCCTTCCAGGTCCTGTGTGTGCCGTCGGCGATCCAGAGTCCGTCGGGATACCTGACCGCGATGATGGGGGTCTCTATGTCACTCTCCCAGGCACGCCGCTCATAGGTGCCCTGGTCAGCGTCGCTCGTGTGCTGCTCATCGCTATCGAGGTTGTTGGGTGCGAGGAGACGGATCGGGATGGAGTGGGGAGACTTACGACCATCAGCGTAGTCGTGGAGGTCACCCACTCGCCACGTCCCTCGAGCGTCCCCGAACTCCTGTTCCCTCCATGGGATCGATCCCTCCGTGATCCGTGTCCCTCTCATTGTCTGAGCCTCCTCGAGAATTTCTCAATCTCCTCCATGTTACCCGACGCCAGCAACTTGCTGCTGCCGTGGATCTTGAACAGACCGTCAGGATCAGCCCCCGCCTCCATCCCAAGGTCGAGCCACCTGTCGATGATCGCTCGGTTGGGGTATGGGGCTGAGATCTCGTAGGCGTTCGATATCGCAGCCCATCCCAGCTCCTGCAGCATATCTTTCGCGACATCGCTGGCGATCCATGGGATCTCACGATAGACCACCTCAATATTTTCGGTGCGAGGCATCCGCGGCGGGGACACGAAACGCCCGAACGTGGAGGCCCAGACTCCGAGTTCGGCCTGGATCGCGTCAAGCAGCTGATACCGCATGCCAAGGTCCACAAGCTTGTGAGCCGCCCACTCACCGTGCTCGGGCATCCTGGGATCGTAGTGGTAGGCCCCCTCTGGGTCGATCCAACCCTGGGAGTGATCCGTCGCGTCGCTTGTGATCTCTTCCCTGATGATACGACGCAGCTGCCCCTCTGTGATCCGCATCCCCCTCTCCTTGGCATTTTTATGTATGGCTGCCCGTGAGACTTTCTCAGATAATGTTGGAGGGCTCGATCCGGGCGATGATCTCCCAATCGTCCGCAAGACCATGGGCAGCGATGACAGGCGTCCCTGGCTTGAGGGTGATCGTCTCGACCGTCTTCCTGCCGGAGATCATCGATCCGTCGTAGGCCTCGGCCGACACGGTCCAGCTTGCCCAGACCCCGACCCCGGTGCGTCCTGTCCGGGTGATCGTCAGCGGCGCACGGGTCGGGGTCTTTCGAGCAGCATCTGCAAGCATCTCGTCGACCGCAGCTCGGCAGCAGTGGAGGGACCCCCCGCGAGGGCAGCCCGTTCCGTCCGTCATCCAGTCCATGATGTCCTCGGCTGCCTCCCTGTTGCCCGACACCCGCGCGCGGAAGTACTCTGTTGCAAGGTCGGAGAGACGCTCGAAGCTCTCATCCGTGAGCCGGCCTGCTGGGGTGCGGTGGTAAACGATGTAGAGGAGGTCTCCCCACAGCATGATGAGACCCTTCTCCTCGACGTGATACTCTTTTCCGGCTGCAGAGACAAGGCGCATGTACTCCTCCAGATTGGAGCCCTCTGGTCTTGAGATGTTTATTGAGCCCTCCTTGAGGGCTAGCTCATCCCTGATAAGTCCCCGCAGCTGACTCTCTGTGATACGCATTTGATCTCTCCGCATTTCTACTTATGGTCGCCGTGGGATCAGACGAATCTGACGAGTCCAAGCCGCTGCAGCTCATCGAGGACTGGAGTACCGCCGCCCTCCCGCCGGTACCCCTTCGACAGTGATGACGGAACCCAGTCATCATCCCAGAGCATCGCGCTCCACTGCTCGCAGTTGTCCCTGGTGGTGGTGGTGAGCGTGTTATAGAGGTCATCGAGTTGGGTCTCCTCCATATCATCCCGTTGCGTGTGGTAATAGTCCCAGATCCTCTTCGCGTCTGCTGAGACACCGCCCCTGTCCGACATCAGGGGGTGTGGGTGGATGACATCGATCATGAGATCGTAGAGCAGGGGCCCGAGCCCGTTGATGACCGTGTATGCCCAGTAGATTTGCCAGGCACCGTCGCAGGGTTCGCTCGTCTCAGCAGATCCCAAGCTGCCGACAGCCCCGTCACCACGAAAGGCGCGGATGTCAGCGGAGTCATTTTTTTTGCTCACCTCAAAACGAAGGCCCATCCCAGCTGCGGTTGACGGGGTTATGGCAGCCTCACGGAGGAGCGCTTCCCTGATAAGTCCCCGCAGCTGACTCTCTGTGATCCGCATACTTTGTCCTTGACATTTTTATATATGGTCCCGTCGCTAGTAAATCTCCCATTTCATTCGCTGGCACGAGATTCTCAGTGTATCTTGATGGTATTGTGGATATAATACTAGCATGTGCGGAATTGTAGGTTACATCGGCAAGAAGCAGGCAACCTCCATTCTCATCGAGGGTCTCCGTCGTCTGGAGTATCGCGGATACGACAGCGCTGGAATCGCCGTTCTCGATGGCGGACGCATCACAACATCGAAAGCCCTGGGGCAGGTGAAATTCCTTGCGGAGCAGCCATCCCTCTTGGGAACACTCGGCATCGGTCACACGCGGTGGGCGACACATGGTGATGTCACGCTCCAGAACACCCATCCTCACGCTGACAGCTACGGCAGGATCACCGTGGTCCCACTCCAGCTCCTCGCCTACGAAGTGGCGCGGCTCCTCGGTAAGGACATCGACCGACCACGTAATCTAGCGAAGTCTGTCACTGTCGAGTAGCTCTCAATCCGTCCGTGCCCTTACTTCACGCAGCACTCCCGAAACGGTGAACGGTTCCACGGGGGTCCACTCCTTGATCTTGCTCGCGAGGAAGGGTTTCACACCAGGTCCCGCCAGCGCAGCGGTGATGTGTGGGTTGCCCGTCTTCACCGGGATACCGGAGGGTGGTTCGACCCTCCATGCCGCGACGCCCGTTCCCTGATCGACGCCCCAGCCGATGACCCGGAGCTCGACCTCCTCACCGAGGCTGTCCCTGAGGGAGTCGTTCGGCTTCAGGGCGCCGACCGTGAGGGTCATGTGGTGATTGAGCTGCTCGTTGCCGTGGTTGGCGATGTTCGAGAATCCCCATCCGTCGAGGTCCTCGTCGTAACCGAGCTCGCTGATCATGCCTCGAAGCTCATCGACTGCATCAGGATCGAGAACGATTCCCGTGTACAGGACGGGAGCCTCGTCGCTCTCACGGAGCACACGACCGGCTTCCTCCCTGATGATCTGGCGCATCTTACCTTCCGTGATTCTCATCCAGCTCTTCTCCAGTCTCTATTTATGGTCCTCGTCGTGATCGTCGATCAGCACCTCAAAATCATTGTAGAGCAGCATGACGCCGAGGGAATCCCCACGCCTGAACCTCTCATGGACCTGCTGACGATCGGGGAAGAAGAAGAATCCCCTGCCCGTGATCTTCGAGTCACCGCTCCAGAGTCCGTTCGGGTAGTCGCGCTCGTCCCAGTCGATCTCGGTTAGGATGGCGAGATCGCCCTCGAAGATCCCAAGGTTGGGCCAGCTCTTCTTCAAGCGGACGAGATCACCGGGTTTCACAATGCGCCTCTGTCAATGTCTCCAGGTGTTCGATAGGGATCCCGTAGAAGATCTCCCCATTCAGGAGGACGTCAGCCAACCCGTGTGGCTCAGAGACCTGATCGAAATACAGATCGACGCTGATGATCACACCGATGGACCCAGATCTCACACGGGCCGGAGGCCAGGTCATAGCGGATTCTCCGCTGAGCGTGACGAGATCACCGGGCTTCATCGATCACCTCGAGGTTCCCGATCCAGATGTTCGCAAGCTTTCCGCCCATCATCACTATCCAGTGTTGGTAGTCTGGTTCGCGGTTCCTGTGAGCGGGCAGAACCTCTATGACGACACCGACAACTTCAGGGATGTGCCGCCAGCTTCGGGGTTTGCCTTTCAGCCTGACAAGATCACCCGGCTTCATTGAGCACCTCACATTCATAGAGCCAAACGAAGCCGACATAGTCGTCCACCATCACCCGAGCATAGCTCTCGAAGTCAGGACCATCACGCTCAGCTCCAAGAAAAGTCTCGAGAACAACCGCGAGAGTACCTGACGGGACATCACGTCCCCCGGGTGCTCCATTCTCATCCGGAACGACACGAACGGGGGTTCCCTTGTTCCTGAGGCGAACGAGATCGCCACGCTTCATGATTTCCGCTCCTTACCGTACAAGTATACCACGCGGGCTGCCGGATTGCATGGCTTCAGATTTTAGGCCGCCGCAACCACCGCCGGGGCAGCCGGGCAACCTGCCCACCCCACACCACCATCGCGGTATCACCGTCGACTCCGATGACGACCACAATCTCACCGAACGGGACCCGATCGGCAGGGAACATCGTCCTGCTCACCTTGAAGAGGAGCGCCTCAACATCCTCGAACGGTGGCTCCTCTAGGACAGCGATCTCGCCCACCCTCGGTGAGAGCCACCTGATCTGGTACCATCTACGAATCCTGTCCCTCAGCATGGGGGATGTCCAGACTCCGACGATGAGACTGACCGTCACCGAGGCAGCGGTCAGGATCGCCATGAGATCCTGTTGGATCACGGCTCGTCCTCGACCTTCTTGGCCAAGATCTCGCTCACCCACCAGAGTCCCCCATCGAGGAGGATCTGCACCTTCTTGACGCCACTCGGTCCTACCTTCCTGAGCCTGATGTCCATGACGATAGCGGGATGTCCGCTCTCCCAGTCGTGGCTCCGTCCGGGAGAGGAGAAGGTGGGCTCGAACTCACTCCTCACGACCACGCCCTCCCTACCGGTGACAACGAAATCCCCAAAAGCTAGCTGACTCATACCAGAATCATAACGCTGGATTGCTGGCATTGCACAAGTGTGTCAAACATGACACACTTAAAGGTTCACTTCTGCTTCGCTCGTTTGATGTTTCGGAGTGGAACCCGGTACTCTATCGCGTCCTCAGGCTCGTCCTGAATTTTATCCTCATCGCTGCCGTGGTAGGCTGGTGGCTTGGGAAGAGGCTCCCATTTGACATCGAATGTATCGTCACCGTTATCGCGGATGATCGTTCCTTGAGGAACCTTGCCACGAGTGTGGACCATCATCTCGGAGCTCACCTTGGAGGGTCGAACACGATCTCCCTTCTTGAGGGTTGAGATCCCCTCACCCTCGTCAACCCGGAACGATCCTGCGAGAGTTGCAAGCTCTTCCTCCAGAAGCTCTGTTATCTTCGCTGCAAGCGGAACCCAATTCTCCTCGATCGACTCGTCCATCTCGATCGCCGAGATCTGACCCTGGGCTTTCTTTCGAGAGGTGTTGCAGTTGCTGTGCTTCTTACCCTTGTTATCGGTGTAGCTCAGAACGTACGAACCAGCGTCGCCGTCAGTCTGCTTGCACTTCCGCTTCCTGATCGTGTAGGGCATGCGTCGATCGCTCCTGGCAGATATCTATTGTTTAGAAGTCCAAAAAATGATCGATCGTTAAATCTCGGGAACAGATCCGGTGGTGGGAGTCACGGGATGCGTGGAGTAGTACTCGGGATCAAGCTCCCAGCTCCACTTGGGGTCCCGGACCCCACAGCCGGGTGCCCCCTGCCCGCTCGCCCAGATTCGCATACCGTCCCGTTCCATGCGGGGAACCTCCTCGTCCCACCATTCGGGCATGAGGGAAACCTGGCTCATGATGTTCGGGTACCACTTCGTGGCATCCGCCAGACCGAGTCCATGTCCGACAGCATGCAGGAAGAGCATATCACCTCCTGAGTCACAGAGCTCGGGTCGGACGATGACATCGATCGTCTTCCCGCCTTCCTCGACTCCGGTTGCGATCTTGCCGTGGTCGGCGGGCCAGCTCGGGGGCTCCATGCAGCTGAAGACGAGATCAGCCTGCTGCTCGGGAGGGACATCACGTGGCTCGAACATGCACCCCATCGAGAGCTGCCACTCATCGAGTGCATGCTCAAACCGAAGATTCCGTTCGGGACTTCCGCCCCAGCGAACAGTCCACGTGAGATCCCCATGCGGGGGGGAGGCATCCCAGGTGGGCTTGTGTAGGGACCACTGCATACGTGGATCGTCGGTTGAACATGCGAAAAGGAGCGTGATGAGTAGAGTGTTCATACCCTAATACTATCACGCTCCTCCCGGGTTTGCATGGGTCTTGCCCGTGCCTTGCCACTATCAGACGCCGGGTACCTTCGGTGCAGAAACATCGCCGACCTTCAAGGCACCACCCTGGCGTGTCATGCTCTTGAGGTACGAGACAGTTGCCGCAGGATCTCCCTTCCAGCTCGGGTTCTGCTTCTTGCGATCGGACCACCACTTCGCGAAAGCGCCGAAGTCCGCCTTGGCGCCAGTCGAGCTGGAGTAGGCTTCCCACGCAGCTTTGACCTCCGCGCCGCCCTTCGGGGTCTTGGAGAGGTAGGTGTTCCAATCCTTGGTGGGAGACTTGCCCGGAGCGGCGGGGGCAGTCGGGGAGCTGACCTCCATCTCGCCCGGGACGCCCGAGACAGATCCCGCAGCCTCAGGCTTCGCAAGCACTCTCTTCGTCTCGCCCTCAACATCGAACGAAGCCATTGAGACGATCTGCTCGATGAAGCCCTGGGGATCATCGAACGACTTGACAAGTGCGTCCGTCGGAGAGGGCTGCATGTCGATTCCGAGAGAAGCTCCTCCAGCCTTGTCCCAGCTGCTCTCCAAGTTCTTCGATCCCGCAAAGATAGCGAGGATCGCGCGGGCCTTTCCCCCGGGGGTCAGGTTCATGCCCTTAACAGCGATGATTCTCTGGGCGAACGGACTCTTCGATCCCGTCTTCGCGAACGCGTAGAACCCGGTCGAAGCCCGGCTGCCAGCGTCTCCGTTCTTACCACCCGGGAGGGTGGCGACCGACTTCTGGACCTGCTTCTCCGCAGCCCTGTAGTTGGAAAGGTATCCGTTGAAAGGGTCATTTTTTAGAGCAACCTGCTGAATCTTCGTGCCATTTGGCAACACCGTTGTTGCGTTGGCGTCGTAAGCAGCCTGCACCATGTTCATACCCACACCGGTACCTTCGCCTGCCTCACGAAGCACGCGGCGTGCCTCCTCGCGGATAATCTTTCTGAAGGTAGATTCATTGATACGCATTTAACATCTCCAATTTGATAATTCAAAAAAATCTAGAACGCGCTCGAGGCAGTCCGTTGAGACTCCCATGCCTCCGTGACTCAGATATGCTCACCTCAATCTCCCCACGAGCGACCTGATCCAAGTATCTCGAAAGTGCTCTTCTGTCGGTGATACCTGAGCTTGTGGGCTCAGGGGATGTCTCCGCGGGAGTCTCAGATGATGTGTCGGACGGCGGTGGGGGCGTCGTATCCGGAGCTTCAACGCCAGTTCTAGCAGCATCACGAGCTGCGGTCTCTTCCGCAGCCCCCGCAAGAAGGGTGTTCATGATGCTGTCAGCTGGATCGACGGTGTCATCGCTCATGGCACCGTCAGCAGCTCCCCCAGGGTCGACGTCGGGAGCCTCGAAACCGTCCGAATCTCCAGAAGAGTCAGCTGGCGTCATCAAGCTCGTGGATGCGGGAGCGTCATCAGCGTCCGTGACGCCAGAAGGTTCCAGAGGAGGCGTTGCGGGAGGAGCTTCAGGAGGAGCTTCGACGGGCGCTGCTGGAGCCGTCGGGGACGGTGCGGCAGGCTTTTCCACAGGCTCATCTCCCTCGCCCTCCCCAGGGGAATCGCCGATGCTTCCTAGCGCTGAGTCGCCGAAATCCATTTCTCGAAACAGTTTACCCGTCGAGATGACAGCCTCATCGCTGATCTCAAGCAGATTCTTGTCGGACGATTCGTTGAGGTAATCGACCAACCCGAGCTTCCGCTGCTTACGAGCAGGACGTCCGTGAGAGAGTTCCTCAAGGATTATCTTTCGCAGATCACGACTATTCATGTTGGTAATTATACGTCCAACCCTGAAACGTGTGATCCGATACGAATGTTTCTGGAGCTGAACCAGCCTTTATTCGCCTCAAGGGCCCAACGGCAGGGTCTGCTCGACATGACATGATTTTCGTCGTGAGGATCCATGTCCTCGATGCCAGCGACCCTTCCCTCATCGTCGATAAAAGCGATGGAGAGGGGAACGTGGGTGTCCTTCATCCAGAAGGATAGGTCCTGCGGGTTCTCGTAGCAGAAGAGCATTCCGCAGTCCGGGTCGAGATGGGTTCGATGCATCAGTCCCATCTGCTGCTCTTCTGGTGTTATCGCAAGCTCGACTGTGATTGGGTATCCGCCAACACTCAGGGACCTCGTCTCTGGCCCCTGAGTGAGCATCTCTCTTATCGTTTCACGAATCAGTCTGATCATACATCAGTATGTATATCTCAGACGACCTTCGCTCCACGGCAAGTGAATGGAAGAGCAAGTGACCAGTTGTCAGCCTTGATGAGCTCCATGATCGCGTCCTGGCGGTACACACACTTCTGAACCAGGGGGTTGCTGTTCGCGGCGAGCCAGGCACGACGAGCGTTGAGGTACGCCTTGATCCATTCCTTCTCGTCGCCGCCGTTCTTCGGCGACTTCTGCGGAAACGCTGCGCGATGTGTTGCCACCCGACCAGGTCCCGAGTGGATGCAGGTATCGTAGATCACAAGGAGTCCGAGGGCAGTGGTGAGACCGATGTCCTTCGCGTGATTCACTGCTGGGAGGAAGTAGTTCGCGTCGAACACCTCATCCTGCGCTGCATGCATCACTGGATCGGCCCCAGCAGCCTTAAGGAGGTTCACCAGGTTGGTCACCTCAGGACCCCAGGGACCCTTGGGCGGCACCTTGGTGGATGCGTTGGAGGCCAGCAGGGGAAGGCAAGCCTCGAGTTCCTTGGCATGCTTACCACCCTTCTTGATGTATGCCTTCACCACGAGGTCAAGCGAGCCCGCCTTGTCGGTGCACTGGTGTTTCCCATAGCTTATTCCGGCGCCGTCGGCCAGGATGGTGCAGGTAGCGTAGGACGCTGCGGTAGGGATCTTTCCTGTCTCAAAGATTGCAAGAACGCTATCGATCGCGCGCTTCTGATCCGGTGTATACTCCATCTAACTTTCCTCCAAATGGGTTCGTCCCTAAGTATTTGGAACAGTTTGTTTTTCTCGAAACTTCTTCAGAGTTCCGTTGATGAGAGCATGCTTCGAATCGTTATAGAGGAACACCTGGCATTCGACCCAATCAACGTGAAGGTCGATCGTCTGCCATCCGAGGTAGACTCCGAGCACGGAGGTTGGAACGTAGATCCCGCCGACCGGCCTGTCTCCCTCGAGCTTCATGATGTAGGCTGGGTTCTTACGGGCAGCGATGACTTCGATCAGATCGCCGATCTTTGGGTTTCCTCGTTTCCGCTTCTGAAATAACATGCGAGTTCGATTCTAAGTATGGTCTGAGGAACCCGTCCCTCTTGCCGTTGGGAAGAATAACATCGATTCTGTAGCCCTCGATGCCGATGACGATGAAGGTGCCCAAACGTCCCACACCGCTGGACCACGCCCTGAGCTCCCCGATGGAGGCTTTATCCTTCATCCGTCACCACCTTTAGGTTGCCCCAGCGCTCGCCCATGAATGAGCTCTTGGAGCATTCGATGAGACCCCAGGGCCACAGAACATTCACGAAGTTTTCGTTAACATCGACCACCAGTCCGAAATCATTCGGGTTCATAGGACCTGACGCGAAAGCGACGAGATCGCCCAGGACTGGAGCTCTATGCTCCATAGGCCTTCTGAACCTGCTTCCGGAGATCCTTGAGATCCTGGCGGTAGAAATCCTCGGGGGACGTCTTGCTCACGCGGTCGCGCTCCTTCGTGGTCTCATCGAGCTTCTTCTGGAGCTCCATGTATTTCTCGTGGGTGAGGGACCAGATAGGCATGCTGAGGAGGAAGTCGTAACTCTCGTCCTGCTTGGCGATCCCCTCCTTCTCGATCGCCTTGATGATATCAGGCTTCTTCTCGTTCGCAACGACGATCCGGCCCTTGATGACAGCGTCAATGAAGCGTGCTTTCGCGTCAAGGATGTCGAGCTGCCGGGTGAGATCGGCCAGGAGCCGAGCCTTGCGTCGGCCATAGTATCCGAGACGGAACTCGACGAAGTAGCTGACGATCTCCTCAGCCCGCTCGAATACCTTCAACTTGCCGTTCTCATCAAGGGTCGTCAGGTTCTCACCCTCACCCTCACGCATCTTCAGGAGGTCACCGAGCTTGTCCTTCTTCTGATACTCAGCTAGTGTCGTCCGTGGGAACTTCAGGACGTAGTTGACCCGGTCCGATGAGTGGTCATCGTAGGAGGAGAGGATGCCCTTCTCAACGAGACCGTCGAGGTAGCTCTCGTACTTCTCGTACGTGAAGCTCGGCGGGATCTCCGTCACCTCCACGGTCGAGGTGTTCTTGATCGTGTACGTTCCTCGGATGGCCCAGCTTCTGGGACTGTCGGGGGACCGCTCGAACGTGCCGTGGAAACCCTTGATCCACGGCCGGAGGTCTCGGATCTTCTTGCCATCGAGCGCGTCGGTGCATGCGTCGATGAGATCCAACGGGTGCCGGTTGAGGATGTTCGTCGCGAACCCCACCGCGATGCCGGAGCCACCGTTGAGGAGGACCGTTGGGATGATGGGTAGGAAGAACTGCGGCTCGATCTCCTCACCCTCCTCGAACTTCGGGGTCGTGAGATCGAAGTCCTTGTAGAGGAGCTTGAAGTTCTCGTTGAACTTCACGCCGATGTATCGAGGAGCGCCAGCCTCGGGGGACCGCAGGCTTCCGAACTGACCGATGCCCTGGAAGATGGGCATCGAGTTCTTGAACTCCTGGGTCATCCCGATGATGGTGCCGTCAAGGGAGCCGTGGTGGAAGAACGAGATCGCAGCGGCCTGACCACCGAGCTGGAAGACCTTCATGGGCTTCTCATTGCCCGTCTTCCAGAGCCGGTTCGCCGCGTAGGCGATCTTCCGCTGGGACGGCTTGAAGCCATCAACCACCGACGGGATGGCGCGGTTCTCGATCGTGTAGACCGCGTAGCCCTTGTACTCATTGTCGAAGAAGTCCTCGACCCTGCGGACCGGGACGCTGATTGCCTGTTGGGTTTCCATACTCATATCATACCATCCAGCTCGTTAGGTTGCATGATTTACTCGTCGACCTCAGGCACGCTTTCACCGAGGATCTTCTGCTTGCGGGTCGCGGGATCGCTTGCGAACCAAGCGTTGAGGGTGGGAGTGAGCTCGCTGCCACCGGAGATCGAGAACATCCG
>Ga0114969_10001024_pt1 | contig 23829 bp, 20 predicted proteins | sample M_130807_MF_Meta_FD_87316 | JGI IMG/M metagenome (GOLD analysis project Ga0114969, IMG submission 87316) | Freshwater microbial communities from Lake Montjoie, Canada to study carbon cycling - M_130807_MF_MetaG | ecosystem: Environmental > Aquatic > Freshwater > Lake | place: Lake Montjoie...
AAGATTATTGCTTAGATTTAGATTGAAACCATTTTATTGTATTTTCAAATCCTTTATCAAAATTAGTTTCTTCTTTCCATCCTAATTCATATAATTCATTTGATTTTATAGCATATCTATAATCATTAAAATTTCGGTCTGTTACAAACTGTATCCAATCTTCAACTTTATCATTTGGTTTTAAATATTTGATTAATTTATCAGCTATTTCTGATACAGAATATTCATTATTAGTACCTATATTATATATATTGTTAATAATACCTTTTTGTAATATTATTTCAATAGCTTTAACTACATCATCCACATAAATGAAATTTCTTCTTGTTTCACCTTTACCATGTATAGTACATTTTTCATTATTTATTAATTGATTTATAAATTTAGGTATTAATTTTTCAGGATATTGTCTTGGACCATAAACATTATTTCCTCTTGTAATTATAATTGGCATTTTAAAAGAATAATAATATGATCTAGCTATAAATTCTGCTCCAGCTTTAGTTGCTGCATATGGATTTGTAGGATTTAATAAACTTTTCTCATTACATCCTGTATGATCAATATCTACTTCTCCATAAACTTCATCTGTTGAAATATGAATAAATCGTTTTATTTTGTTATAAACTTTGCAACATTCTAATAATGTATGAGTACCTAAAATATTATCAATTGTAAATTCTAATGAATTTCCAAATGAATTATCAACATGTGTTTGTGCTGCAAAATGAATAACTGTATCAATATTATGTTCATTTAAAATATGTACAACTAAATCTTTATTTTTTAAATTTCCAATAACTAATTTATCATGATTTACACCATTTTTATCAGAACAATAATCTAATTTATCAAAATTAATAATTTTTACATTTGGGTTTTTCTCTTTGTAATAATTTATAAAATTTGAACCTATAAAACCACAACCACCTGTTACTAATAAATTAGTTGGACTAAACATTTAATATAAATAATTAAATATATTATATGTTTATTTTTAACCTTAAATTATTTTTTTATCTTCATTGTTCATTATTTAAATAAGCATATTATAGGACCTATAAACACTATTAAAATAATTTATTAATTCTATAAATACATTATTATTTGGGAAATATTTCTCTATTTCTTCTTTAAGTTCAATATTTAATTTAATATAATCATTAATATTAACTAAATAATATGGAAATTTTTTAAATATTATTTTGCTATTATTAGTATTAAAAATATCTGTTAAAGTTTTAAATAAATATAAAATATATAATTCACAAGTATTATTTATACAATTATATCTTTTAATTTCTTTAAGCAATGTTTGTTTAGCACGCAATGCTATTTTAGCATTTTCAATTATTTTTTCATCTGGTGCTCCTTGCCAAGCTTGTTCAGATTCTCCAGGTGGTCCACACATTTCAACTGGATGACATATATAATTTGCTAAATTTGGACGAGTTGTTATCATTAAATTTTTAAAATATATATCTATAATATTATCAGGAAATAAATTTCCACCATGTTGATTTATTAAAAACATATTTATATTAATAATATAGCAATTTATTAACATCATAATATAATCAATATTATTAGCAAAATTATTATTTTTAAAAGTATACAATACTTTTAAATTAAAATTTTGTTTTAATAAATATAAAATTTTTGTTTTGTTATTAATGTGGTGTGTATCTGTCAAAGGAAATGTAGGTAATGAATATAAATATTCATCATTTGATTTTATTAAATCTGATAAAATTTTTGTTTGTTCAAAAATAATAATATTATTATTAATATATTCTTTTTTAATATGTGTATATGTAAATGAATCTAAAAATATCATAGATTTTCTTATATATGTAAAATATATATCAAGTATATTTTTTATTTTTTTAAATTTAGATATTTTAAACAAATTTAAATATTTAAAAATATCATTAAAAAGATTTTGATTATTTATTAGATAAATTTTTAATGTTTCTTCATTTTCAAAATCTTGGTTTAAATATAAATATTCACGGTAATGTTTTTTTAAATATAAATATTCACGGTAATTTATTATTATTAAACAAATTAACATAAATATTTTTAAAAAGTAAATAATTTTATTATCATCATAAATCTTATCTTTATTTTCATAAAAATCTGGTAATAATTTATTTAATAAATATTCTTCTATAGATAATATATTTTTTATAATTTGAGATTGATATATAACTATATTATCATCTATTGATGGTGTTTCAATTGTTTTGTTTTTAAGATCTGTTAATTCTTTTAAAAGATTTTCTCTTTCTTTTTCTAATTTTTTATTTATTTTATTTAAAGCTTGTACCGTTTCTTTATGGTCTTGTTTTGTAGCAAGTTCATTCCATGTTTTTTGTAATTCACTTTCAACATATATTATTCTTTTTTCAACATTTATTTTTATTTTTTTAATATTTTGTTGTTCAATAATTTTTGTTAATACTATATCAGATTCGTTGAAATTAGTTTTAAATATTTTTATTTTATCTTTTATTTCATCATATTGATTACCATAATATTTTTGACCATTACGAAATACATTCATACCTGTACCAGCACTTTGTTCTTTTAATTCTAAATATTTTGTTTTATATTTAATATATTTATTGTAATGTATGTCTTGAATATTCATATCCATAATAATATTTGTATATATATATATTATATATATAAAAATATATATATTTTTAATAAATATTGATCATTTTTTTAATATTATATTATTCCACTTTAAGTATAATTTCCTAAATTACAATAATTACAATAATTCATTTCCAGCTTTTATTCCACTTTCAGTATATTTTTCTAAATTACAATGATTCATTAAATTAAAATAAGTGTTTATAACTATTTTTAATGAATCAAAATTTGATATTTGTTTATTTTTATCTGAATTTAATAATGTATGAATTTTATTTTGATCACTTGATAGTTTATTTTTATCATGCGATGAATTATCTATGCAACTATTCGTAATAAGATTAATTATTTTATCTAAATCTGATGAATCAATATTTTTGTTATGGTTTTTTATTTCATTTAATATTATTACTAATTGACTATGCATGATTTCAATATCTTTTTTTGATGATTTTCGTTTAGATGAATTTTTATCACCTAGTATAGCAGTATTAAATGGTTTAAAAAAATCATTCATTAGTTTTACAGCCTTTTCTCCATAATGTTGATTTTCATTATTAACATACTCTTTAGCTACTACATGTGCTACATGTGCTACAGGTGCTACAGGTGCTACATGTGCTACATGTGCTACAGGTGCTACAGGTGCTACAGGTGCTTTTGATTTAGATTTTAACCAATTAAATATACCAAAACCACCACTTTGTTCTTTTAATTCTAAATATTTTGTTTTGTATTTTATATATTTATTGTAATGTATATCTTGAATATTCATATTTATATTCATATTTATTATAATATATTTATTTTAATAACTATTTGTTTGATATTAGTTTTATCATAAGTTTTATACTTTATTTATTCTTGAATATAACTTATTTATCATAATTAATAATTTATGAAATTACACTCTTGTTATTAATAAATTTGTAGGATTAAACATATAATATAAATTATTTAATATATTATATGTTTATTTTAATACTTCTTAATAAAAATTATTCTGTTTGCATTGTAAATAATGGTATTGTAGATTCTATTTTATTTTTAAACATATTAAAATAAAATATTATAATATTATGTAAACTACATAAATCTTTATTATTATATTGTTTCTGTAAAAAATTTAAATTATTTGAAATAATAGAATTATCATCTAATGATTTCTTTTTTATATTATTTTGTATATTATTTTCTATATTTATTATTTTTAATTGTAAGTCATTTTTTTGTAAAATATAATTATCATAATATTCTTTTTTTTTTGAATTATTGTAGTTGAAATTGTTTATACTAGTTCTAAATTTAATATATATATATCTTGATTCAATTAAATCTTTTAATATTGATTCAAAATTTTTTTTTATTGCTTTACTACCAAAATCCCAAGAATTGTTATAATAACTTATTAAAGATTGTAATATTTCTTTTAAAATCTTTAATAAGTCATCAATTTCCTTTAACAGATTACTATTTCTTAAATCTGCATTACTAATTGAACTATTTTTTTTTTGAGGTTTATAATGAAAAGTTGTTCCAAAACCATTAATTTTTTCTACAATTACTGCATTATCAAGAAATTCATAATTATGTTGAGTAGGTATTATAGATGCAATATTTTCACAATTTCCTCCTAATTGTTCTTTTAATTCTAAATATTTTGTTTTGTATTTAATATATTTATTGTAATGTATATCTTGAATATTCATATTTATATTCATATTTATTATAATATATATTATATATATTTTAATAAATATTGATCATTTTTTAATTAAAAAGGTGTTGAAATCTAAAACGATTAAAAAAGGTTTTGAATTCTGTTAATACCGTATTTCCCAAAAAATATCGTTCAATGTCATTTTTTAGTAATCCACATAAGTATGAACTTTCATTACTATTCTTCATATCATATACTTTATATTTATATTCTATAGAAATATTTTTATTAAAAATACTTTCTAATGTTTTAAATATGTGGAAGATATTGTATTTATTTTCATCACAATTATATGATGTCATTATTAATTCACAATTAAAATTATCTATATTTTTACATTCAACCTCATGGTTTTTATTTTTGTCATCGCTACCATCGCCAAGGCTACCATCGCCAAGGCTACCATCACTGCCACTGCCACTGCCATCGCCATCGCCATCGCCACCATTTTGTTCTTTATTTGGATTTTCAAATAATAAATTTTGTAGATATAAATTATGATCAAAAGTATTTATTTCGTTTTTAATTAATATAAACATATTAATAATAATAAGATAGCAATTAATTAACATCATTATATAATCAATATTATTAGTACGATTATTACCTTTAAAAGTATACAATACTTTCAATTTGAATAATTCTTTAATAGAATAAAATATGTCTATTCTATTGTTTGTCAAATCATCTCTATTATATATTCTTTCTAATTGCTTACTAATATCACTTTCTATTTCCTTACTAATATCACTTTCTTTTTCCTTACTAATATCACTTTCTAATTGTTTGGCATAAATAATTTCTATTTCTTTACTAGTATCAATTTCTAATTTTGATAAAATAATGTCAACAATAATATTATTTGTAAAAATAATTTGATTATTTTCAATATAATCAAATAAACATTTATTTTCTTGATATTTTTCTTTATTTTTGTAATTTATATACCATTTTTCAGATTTATATGTAAATGAATCTAATTTTTGTATTGAATTATTAACATTTTTAAAATATATTTCAATTATTTTTCTTAATTTTTTATAATTTAAAACAAATTTAAATAATTTAGAATTTAAATTATTTAAATTTGTTTCAATATTTTTTTCATATTGTTTAATTTTTTTTTTAATACTATCCAAATATATTGGTTTATAATTCTTTATTGAATAAAAATATTCACGATAATTTATTATTGTTTTACTAATATCTTTAAATATTTTAATAAAAACAATATTATTATTAATATTAATTGTATATAATTCTGGTAATAATGTATTTAATAAATAATCTTCTATAGATACTATATTTGTTATCATAGTAGTTTTATATTTATTTTTTTTCACATGTTTTGATATGTAATTTGTTTCATTATTAATTTCTTTTTCTAGTGTTTTTTGTTCTTTGTACTTAGAATCAAATAATAATATTTTTGTTTTAATTTCTTCATATTGATTTCCATACATACTTTCACCTATACCGCCACTTTGTTCTTTTAATTCTAAATATTTTGTTTTATATTTAATATATTTATTGTAATGTATATCTTGAATATTCATATTTATATTTATTATAATATATATATTATTTTATTTTATTTATTAAAATGTTGAACAGATATTAAACATTCTAGACCATCTATAATTTTATCAAAATAACATGTTATAATATATTGTAAACTGCATAAACCTTCATTATTATTCTTATTCTTATTTTTAAAAATATGATCTAATGTAGTTATTTTATTAATTTCAGTATTAATATTATTTTTTAAATTAAAACTGAAATTATATTTTTTTATATTATTAATATTTTCATTAATTGTTCTTTCGATTACTTTTATTTCTTCTCGTATATTATTTAATTTTGCATTTATTTCATTTTGATCCTTACTTGTACTTATTGTATAATTATAAGATGTATATTTTATTTTTGATTCTGTTAATTTATCAAATATATCTTTAAAATTTTTAAAATTATGGATATCTTTTAAATTGGTTAATATTTTTATTAATGGATCGTATATTATATAAATGTGTTCTTCTTGTTTTGAATTTCTTTTTCGTGCTTCTTCTTGACAATTAAAAATAATTTCAGATTTTCCATCTTTATTTTCTTTAATAATATTGTCAGTTAAACTATAACGATGATTATTTGATTGTCTAGGTTCAATTTTACATGATGTATATAAAAAACCACCACCATTTAATTCTTTTAATTCTAAATATTTTGTTTTGTATTTAATATATTTATTGTAATATATATCTTGGTTATTTATATTTATATTCATAATAATATATTTAACATATTTATTTTAATAAATGAATAATGTTTTTAACAAAATCAATATATTTATGATTATTAACTAAATCTTGATATCTATTTTCAATTATTTCATTATTATAATTTTGTAATACTTTTAAACATTCAAGTGTAAAGTCATTATTAATAAAATTAATTAAATTACAATATTTTTCATCATACCAAGGATCATTGCTTTTATCACTAATAACTAATATTTTATTAGCAATTAATGGTATTATTCTATGAACTTCTAAAATTGTTTTACCAGAATAATAATGAATATTTAATCCTATTTTTGTTTTTTTATATAATTGTTTTAAATCATCACCCCAATAATTATTACTTATAACTAATTTATCTTTTTTTTTCCCATATATACTAATTAATGTTTTTAATTTGTCATATCTAGAATTATTAATAGAACCGCAAAATGAAAAATCAACAGTTTTATCAGTTTTATCAAGAGTTTTATCATTTTCCATATTTTTACTATATCCTAATGGTAAAAAATGTGCTTTAATATTATATTTTTCTAATTCTTTAATATTTTCTAAAGAATAATCAAATACTATTTCTGCTTTAGCTAAATTCTGAAAAAATATAGGTTGCCATTCTTTTGTTGTTATTAATTGTTCAAAATTATATGATATATACCGTTTTGGCAATAATGTATTTTCATGTGTTGTACAAATTAAATAAATATTTTTGTTATCAACTAAAGAATAAGTTTTGACAACTTCATGTTTTATATCTAGTTCAGTTAACGCTTCGTGTAACGCATTAATAATAATTTCAAAGTAACAAGAATTATTTACTAGTTTTAACATTTATATTCAATATAAAATATTTTTTTAAATATATTTATTATTATTTTATATTATATTATTAATAATAATATACAATGAAAAATATAACACTTTTTAACAATATTCAAAAAGAAATGATTTTACAATTTACTAATCGTTATGTTAATAAAACTAATATTGATTGTAATAAATTAAAAGAATTTTTTATAAATTGTACATTTAATTATGCAAGTATTCAAGATATTAAGAATGATATTATTAATTCATTAACATATGCAATAGAAAAATATTTAGATATGAATGTGTTAAATATATTAGAAAATGACATAACACTTTTAAATACAATAGGCAATAATAACACTTTTATTAAATATACTTTAATGGAAAATAATAATATTAGAAACAAAATATATATTGAAATTGAGAATAGTATTACAAATGAAAATATATTTGAAATAATACAAACTATAAAAAAAAATTTAGTTACAAATAATTATGCTTTATTATTTATTAAAGAAGATTTAATTATTAATACTATTAATAAAATTATAAATGCATTTGTACAATTTCAGACTAATATAAATAAAAAAAATACATTTTTACAAATTATTATTAATATTATTAGTATAATTGGAATAATAATAATTATTATTTTATTTATTAAATTAAAAACTCCAGAACCTACGGGAGAACAACAATATATGCAACAAAATTTAGCACCTGAACAACAATATGAATAAAGAACTTTTACATATTATGTTAAATATTTGTAGTTATAATATATTATATATAATAATATAATTATTAAAACAAATATCACAAAACAATATTTAATAAATTGTTTATTAAAACTGTAATATCTAAATATTTGACCATATTTTCTATTTAAATAAATAACATTTTTGTTTAAAATGTATTTATTTATTTTTTGTAATTTATTTGGTATTATTTTTAAAATATCTGTAAAACCATCTGAACTTATATAAGTAAATTGTTTATTAATATTTAATTTCTTCATAATATTTTCATTATATCCATAACCAGTAGCACTATTAATAAATGAAAAATAATTAATTAAATTAATTATTAAATGAATTTTACTTATATTCATCATAAAATTTTTATATTTTTCTTCGCCTTTTATATGTATAATTTTTTTAGAATATAAATTATATAATTCTATATTTGGATACACTTCAAATACTTGTAATAAATATCTATTTTTTAATTTTTCTGTAAATATTCCACGATGTAACAATCTTGCATTAAATATCACTATATCACCTCGTTGAATCTTAATTTGTTTTATATTATTATATAATTCAAAAGTTTCATATATATTATATGTTGGATTATGATGTGATTTAGGTATAATTTCAAAAATAGTATTTTGTAAATATGTTAAACATGTAAATATTGGATATATATTTTTATTATTATCATAACATATTATATCTCTATGCATTGATGCTGCATCAGAATTATTATTATTACTTAATCTGAATTTTGTATATTCAATATTCCAATTTAATTTTTCATTTATTTTTTTTGTAAAGATATTATCAATAAATGATTTTAATAATATATAATCTATTAATTCATTATTTATACTTTTTTCCATTTCATATAATTCATTTTCATTTAATCCATTTTTTATAAGTAAAAAACCATTATCATATAAAGTTTGATGATTTTTTTTATTCATTTATAATAATATTAAATATTAAAAAAAAATATTGAAAAATAAATATATTGAAAAAACTATTAACCATATAATATATAAAAATTACATTTGATGAGATACCAATATCATTATAACATTGATGATATGAAATTTTCAGGATTTTATGAATTAAACAAATCAGAAAATATAATAGATTTTTGTAAATCTATTATATTTATTGAGTTTGATAATAAGAATAAAATGTTTATTGATGTTAAAGGATTAGGACATATTATTATACCTTATGACAAATTTATTGAAAATAAAAATGAGGATTTAAAAAAATATTATGAATTATCATTAAAATTAATGGAAAATAAAAATTATATTATAGAAAAAAATCACAATGGAAAAGTAGATTGGTTTTTAGATTGTGCATATATAGTAAACAATCTTAAAACTAATACTAATCATATTGAACGAGGTAATTATTACTGTTATTGTAATATTGATCCTTATATTTTAAAAAAAATGAAGGTTTCTTCAGATGAAAATATTGAAAAATATTTTCATCAACTTTCAATATTATTATCAAATGAAAATATTGAAAATTTATCATGTGTTAATAATATTATCAATGTATTACCATATGTATATAATATTATTGCCATGTATAGAAAATATTCACAAACAAGTTATTATGATAAAATAGAAAAACTGATTACTAAATATTTTGAGAATGAAAACTCAGACTCAGATTCAGACACAGATTCAGACTAATTAATTAATAAACATTTATTTTATAAAATTATTTTCTATTCTAAAAATATATAACAATGATAAATAATGATATAAAAATTTATTCAATTTTACAATTAATAAATCAATTACAAATAAATCAATTACGACAACAACAACAGCAACAACAGCAACAACAGCAACAACAGCAACAACAGCAACAACAGCAACAGCAAGTAAATGTATCTGAACCAGTATCTGAACCAGTATCTGAACCAGTATCTGAATAATAATTAATTTAAGAAATAGAATTATATTAATATTAATAATAATATTAATATAATGAGTAAAAATAAAGAAGATTTTAAACAATATGGAGGTTCTACACCCGAACTATCAATTAATGGATTAAAAAGCTATGGACGATTAATAGATATTTATGACGGTGATACTATTAAAGTAATATTACCTACATTTAATTCTTATTATAAATTTACAATACGTTTGGATGGTATTGATACATGTGAAATTAGAAGTAAAGATAAAGTTTTACAAGATAATGCAAAAAAAGCTAGAGATAGATTATTTGAATTATTAACAAATAACAAAGTTAATACAAAAAATGATATAAAAAATATATTAGAATCTGATGTTTATTTAGTATGGGTTGATTGTTTAAATAAAGATAAATATGGTAGAATTTTAGCAAATATTTATAAAGATGAAAATACAACAAAAAGTGTTTCTGAAATATTATTAGAAGAAAAATTAGCTTATAAATATGAAGGTAAAACAAAACTATCAGAAGATAATATTAAACAAGAATTAAATATTTAAAAATTTATTATATTTTAATCACTTTTGCACCAAACAAAATAGCTATTATACATGCTACCAACAATAAAATAGCTAATCCTACTCACCTACCACCACACATATTTCTATTCATATAACTAGAAGATGTAGATATAGAGTTCATTTTTCTTTTATAATATAATAAAAGAAAAAAAATTGAGAATTATTTTATTTAATGATTTTAATATGCAAATAATACTATTTCAATATGATTTCTAAAAGAATAGCAAAAGATATAAAAGAAGTTAAGAAAAAAACATTGGAATCTTTATGGAAAATGCTAAAAAAAGGTGCTTTCTCATTTAAATCACTTGATTTTGAAGTTTGTAAAAAATTTACATCACGAACTACATATGAAATATGTATTATAAATAATAAAGATAAAACACGAAAAATACTTGGAGTAGGAGTAACAGATAATCAAGAAATTCTATTAGAATTATCTAAAACATTTAATATTAAAACAATTTTAGAATGTACAATTGATTGTGGTTATTTAAAAAAATGTTATACTGATACTGATTCAGAAATTGATTTTAATGTTTTTCAAGAAGCAAACATAACATGCAGTCAAAATATGGGACGAAAAAATCCAGAAGAATTAAAAATAGATTTAAAAAAATATTCTGGAAAATTAGATGGTTTTTTTGATCAGTATCAATTTAGAAATAGTGATAATTTATCCACTCTTAAAATAACACTACCATTAGATATTAAATATATTGTTGAAAAATATTCTTTGACTTTTGCTTTGATTTTGGCTTTTATTATGGGATCTCACGAAAGATTAGGTAATATGTCACTTATATCATTATTAGATAGTGATATACTATCTTTTATAGTTTTTAACTATCTTCCATAAGCATTGTTAATTTGTTGAATTATTTCAAGAGCACAATCATTACAATTTTTAATTTTATCTTTTGATTTTTTAAATATCATTATTTTTTTAACATCTTCATATTTCATTCTTTCAATTATAGGACAATTATTATTTTTATCAAGTAAATTTCTATCTGGATGAAAATGTAGTGATAATTTTCTATACTCTTTATTATCTAATTTATTATTATTTATAAAAGTTATTTCACAATCTTCTTTTTCTTCTTGTTTTCTATTTTCTTCTTTTTCACTGTATTCTTCTTTTTCACTGTATTCTTCTTCTTTTCTATTTTCTTCTTGTTTTCTGTATTCTTCTTGTTTTCTGTATTCTTCTTGTTTTCTGTATTCTTCTTGTTTTCTGTATTCTTCTTGTTTTCTGTATTCTTCTTGTTTTCTATTTTCTTCTTGTTTTCTATTTTCTTTTTGTTCAATATATTGTTTTCTATTTTCTTCTTGTTCTTTATATTCTTCTCTGTGTTTTTCTTCTTGTTTTATGTATTCTTTTTGTTTTATTCGTTTTGTAGGTGTTAATTTTTTTATGAATTTTCTAATTTTACCAAAAAACGATTGTTTTTTTTGATATACCAAGCCCAAAGGATAATAAATAATTCTAGAATCACCAGTATTTAAATTTACTATTATAAATTGAACACTATTTTCTTCAATTTCTGATATAAATATAAAAGAAATATATTTTGTTTCATTGTATATAAATAATAAATAATATTCTGTAGATATAGGTAAAAAATTTAATATTATTGTATTTTGTATATTATTTTCATTATTTTTATTATATAATAAAGGTAAAATATTTTTTTGCCATTCTTCACTATTATCCCATTCATTACTTACATCAGATTGAGTATAATATAGATTATGAAAATCTTTAATAGTATTATATTTATTATATACTTCTATAAGTTTAATATTATTAATATTTATAATATTATTAATTATTTTTATATTTATTTTTTCATTTGATTTAGCTCCCTTATGTTTAGGCAAATTTAATAGCAAGCATTTTTGTTTTTTATTATTGTTAATATTTATTATTTCATGATCAATATCATCATAAATGTATTTATATTCATTTAAATTACTTGAATTACTTGAATTACTTGAATTAATTTTACCATCTGATATATCAATCCATTCATTTTCTTTTGAACCTTGAACTACATATTTTTGAAGACTTATTTGACCTCCTTCTATTTCTTTTATTTTTTTTTTTAATTTTATATATTTATATTTGTATTTTTTAGCTTTTTGTTTATAAATATCATTCATTTATATATATAATTTATAAAAAATTTATAAATTATATTATTTATTAAATAGTTAAGTTAAAGCGTCAATAATATTATTTAATTGTTCTAAAAAAATATCTTTTGTCAATGTATTATTATAAAAATGATTTTCAAAAATTATAAATAATTCATTTAAAGAATTAGATTTTATTACTTTTAAGTCCAGATTATATTCTTTATAATCTTTAAATTTATCACAAATAACTTTTGTTAATGCATAATAATCAATATCTTTTTCAAAATTTCTTATAAATAATTTATAAATATTAAACAAATTATTAGGTACATTATCATTTTTTAATGATTCAAATACAATCTCTAAATTTTTACAATAAATACCACCTATATTATTTCTAGAAGACTCATCTAATTTTTTTTCTTTTAATTCATTTTTTATTAAACATTCATAAAAAAATTTTAATAATTGTTTTCGTGTTGATTCTTCGTTGAGCTCAAAATAACATTTTATTATAGGAGGGACATATGATGGATAATTTTTTACAATTTCTTTAATTTGGTCTTTAACTTCATCTGTAGTTACTCCACCTGGAGTAACTACTTCTGGTTTTGTTATAATACTAATTTTTTTTGTCATATCAAATACTATTTGATCATCCTTAATAATTGTATTATCTATATTACCAAGAATCTCTTTATTATATAATTGTTTCAAATTTGTTTCACTTTCTATATTTGTTTTTATTGATTTTAATATATTTTTAAATTCTGTTCTTTTAGTATTTTTAACTTGTTCTTCAGCTACTTTTGGATCAACTATTGGTTTTTTTGATAACCAGTTACCAAAATAATCAGACCATTCCCACCCCCCTTCTAATTCTATAGATCTTTTTAATTCTAAATATTTATATTTATATTTTTTTGCTTTTTGTTCATAAATATCATTCATTATATATTATAACTAAATATAAAAAATTTTATATATATTTATTCTTCTTATATATAATTTGTCTGCTAATAAAAATTAAAAAGTTATATCACCCATCTAAGCCATTGTTGTTAACGCCATTGTTGTTAACGCCATTGTTGTTGAGGTTGTGGTTGATAGTTTATAGAAACTTCATTATTATTTTCATATTTTATATATCCGTCTTTTGTATAGATTCTATATTCATAGATTTTATCTTTTTTATCTTTTTTTGATTTATATTTTAGATTATTTCGCCTCTCAAATATTTTTTTTTTAATATTTTGTATATAATTAATATTATTATCGTTCAAACAATTTATAATTTCATCTAAATATATTATTAATTCTTCTGGACCATCAATATTATTATATAATACATTTATTGCTAGCATTTTTATTATGTTATTTATGTTTAAATTATTTTTATTATTAATTCTAATTAATGGTGTACTATTATTTATAGTAAAAGGAACGAATAATTCACATATAATTAAAGTTAATGCATATATATCAATATTTCTTGCTATTGGATTCATTACAAGATTAATATAATCTTTATTTGAATGAGGATCATTATCTGTTATTGATTCAAAAAATTGACTATAATCTATATATGTTATTTCTGCTATAGATAATAAATTATAATGTGATTTAATATGTAATGGATGAATTCTAGGAATGTTTTTTTTCCAATGTTTTTGATTATTTAATTCACCTATTAATTCTATTCTAGACATATTATTATATTTTGTAAAAATAGCATCAAAAGTATGTAATATATCAGGGTAATTTCCATTACCAGAATATTGGAAAATTCCTGGCATAGACACATTATTAATAATCCTTAATTCATTATATTTCTGCATAAAACCAAAATCAATAATAAATATTTTATAATTTTTATCTATAGTTATATTTCCTGTTTTTAAATCACCATGAATAAAATTGTTATCATATAAAATTTTCTGTATAAAATTTTGAATACATAATATTAAATTTTTTAAAAGTATTATAATTTGAGTTTCTGATAATTGTGCTAATACAATATGATCTTTTCTATCATCATAAAGTTTATCAAATGCTGTACCAACTTTTGTACTTATAATATAACCATATTGTGGAAGTGATTGTTTGTATTCATTATAAATTATTCGTTTATTTTTATCTTCTATACATTTTCTTAATTGTTGAACTGCTTGAGTTTTATTCCTAATATTGTTAAGTTGGTTCAAAAGTTCTCTAGATGTCATAATTGCTGCAAATACCATTTTAGATCTATATAATGCTTCTGGATCAATATTTTCAAGTTTTACAAATTCTTCCTTTTCAGTTTCAAATGCTTCTTTGCTATAACTTATTAATTTACCAACATATTTTTTATCATTAAAATCATTAAAATTAAAAGTTTTATTACTTGTTGGTTCTGGGTATTTTTGATTTTGTATATTACTAAATAGTAATGGTGGTGATATTAAACAACCAAATCCACCATCACCAACATAATCTAAATTATTAATTTGCATTTGAATATTATCATATATTTGTTGTTGAAATTTTTGTTGTTGTTGATATTCTTGTTGTCGTTGTTGTTGTTGTTGTTGTTGATATTCTTGTTGTCGTTGTTGTTGTTGTTGTTGTTGTTGTTGTTGTTGTTGTGCTCGTGGGTCTCGTACTCGTTGATAAACTTGTTCTCGTCGATTTAGTGCTTGTTGTTGTAGTTGTGCTCGTGGGTCTACTCTGTAGTCTACATAGTCTCCGTATTCTCCGTAGTCTCCGTAGTCTCCATGAAAAACGTGTTGTTGTGGGTCTAGTGCTAGTCGGGCTGGTGCCTGACGATTATCTGGATAAAAATTTGGTGCTTGTCGGGCTTGTACCCATTGGTCTCCTTGAATTTCTCTTGCTCTTTGTGGGACAACTCTTCTATTATAATTATAATCATACATTGCAGCATTTAGTAGTGGATTACCTCCTTCGCCAAAATATTCTTGTTTTAATTTTAAATATTTATATTTGTATTTTTTAGCTTTTTTTGCATAAAAATTATTCATAAATTTATATATATATATATATATATAAATTTTTTTTATTATGAATATATAATAATGCTATTGTAGATATATATGTAAATATATATATATATATATATTTAGATGTTAGAGGTTTTGTTCGTTTTTTGTTAATGTTTCTATCTATAATCTATTGCTAGTCTTTATTTTTATTATCTTTGTGGAAAATATTGTACTGGTCTTTGTCCTCTTACTGGTCCTGGTCTTTGTCCTGGTCCTGGTCCTGGTCTTTGTCCTGGTTCTGGTCCTCTTACTGGTCCTAGTCCTCTTACTTGTCTTTGTCCTGGTCCTGGTCCTGGTCCTGGTCCTGGTCCTTGTCCTGGTCCTGGTCCAAGGTAATAAACTGGTGGTCGTGCTTGTTGATAACCTGGTGCTTTTACTGGTCTTTGTCCTGGTCCTTGTCCTTGTCCTTGTCCTGGTCCAAGGTGATAAACTGGTGGTCGTTCTTGTTGATAACCTGGTGCTTGTGGAAAACCTTGTTGTTGTTGAAAACCTGGTGCTTGTTGATAATCTGGTGGAAAACCTTGTTGATAACCTGGTGCTTGTTGATAACCTGGTGGAAAACCTTGTTGATAACCTGGCGGAAAACCTTGTGGAAAACCTTGTTGATAACCTGGTGGAAAACCTTGTGGAAAACCTTGTGGAAAACCTTGTTGATAACCTTGTTGATAACCTTGTGGAAAACCTTGCGGTTGTTGATAATCTTGTGGTTTTTTATAATAACCTTCTGAGATAACTTCTTGATAACCTTGTATTAGTTGTAGTTTTATATAATTTTTTGGTTTATCATAAGGAGTTATTTTTGGGTATCCTGTTTCACTATATTCAGATGTATACCCGTTTTGAGAAAAATTTTTATATGGTTTAATTCCTTCTTTATTTTCTGGATTTAGACGTCTTTTATATATATCTTCTGTAATTTTTCCTGGTTTATATTTATTATCCAAACAATTTATAATTCCATCTAAATATATTATTAATTCTTCAGGACCATCAATATTATTATATATTGCATTTATTATTAGCGTTTGTGTTATTGCATCTATTTGTTTGCATTTTTCAAAATCTAAATTAAAAAATGAATGATTTAGATAATATGGTTGCATTAATTTTTTATTAAACAGAAAATATATAAAATAACTTAATGCATAAATATCAATATTTTTTGCTATTGGAAGTATAAAATTTGTATAAATGTCACTTGGTAAATAAGATATATTATCATCCCATGAAAGAAAAAAACATTTACAATCAATAAAATTTAATTTTGTATAAATTAATAAAAGTTGTGCGACAAAAGAAAATTGATTATTTAATTTTGTATTATACTCATTATTTAAATTTGCTATAAATTCTGATTTTGTAATTTTTTCATTATCAACAATCTTATAATCAATATCAAATTTAAAAATTGAATATAATATTAAAAATATGGGTGAATAATTATAATTAAGAGAATAACTGAGAGTATTAAAATTATTTGTATTTTTACTTACAAAACCAAAATCAATATAATATACATTAAAATTTTTATCTAAAGTTATATTTTCACTTTTTAAATCACCATGATACATTTCATTATCATATAATTTTGTAATTAAATCTTTAATACTATTTTTTAAATTTGTTAAAATTTGTATAATATCTTTTTTATGACATTTTTCTAATTTAACACTATCTATTTTAGAATTATCAATTGGTATATTATTATCATTTAAATATTTACAATTATTAAGTTTATCAAACGATGTACCGACTTTTGTAATTATAATATAACCATATTTATCTAAATTACTTACTGTTGTATCATTAGGATTATATGTAATCCATTTACTTCTTTCAATTATAAATTCGCCATTATTATCAATATCATAAATTAATCTTTTTTCTTCTAAACAATTATTTAATTTTTCGGCCTCTAAATTTTTAACTATTTTTTTAATTCCTTTTGTAAGTGCTTTTTTAGTCATTGATGCTGCATATATTAATTTACATCTATATTTTCCTTCTTCATCAATTATATTAATTTCATCATATTCTTTTTTTTCTTCCATAAATGAATCATAAGATAATAATTTACCAACATATTCAATACTTTTATAAATATTTTCATCAATAGTTTTATTATTTTCTGGATAAATTTGTTCTATTTCTTTATCTTTTTCATCCATTGATATAAATTGAACTGGTGGTGATATTATACAACCAAACCCACCATAGCCAATAAATTTAAATTCTATAATTTCTTTATTTTTTTCATTTTTTTCATTTAAACCAGCACCAATATATTCATTTTTTAATTTTAAATATTTATATTTGTATTTTTTAGCTTTTTGTTGAAAAATAAAAATATCATTCATTTATATAATATATATAAATGAATGATATTTTTTTTACAGATAAATTATGAATTTATCTGTAAAAAAATATATTACCATCGTAGATAACCTGGTGCTGGTGCTCGTGCTGGTGCTCGTGCTGGTGCTGATTGATAATGATAACCGTGCATTGGTGGAAAATCTCTTGCATCAACTGGTGCTCGTGCTGGTGCTCGTGCTGGTGCTGATTGATAATGATAACCGTGCATTGGTGGAAAATCTATTGCATGAACTGGTGCTAATGCAATAACTTGTTGTCTTGGTTGTTGTCTTGATTGTACAGAATATGGTATTATTACTTCATTATATTTACTCCATGCTTCTGAATATCCTTCTTTATAAAACATTTTATATGGTTTATTTTTTTTTTGACGTCTTTCATAAATTTTGTTTTTAATATATCCTAAATCATTATTATTCAAACAATTTATAATTCCATCTAAATATATTATTAATTCTTCAGGACCATCAATATTATTATATAATGCATTTATTAATAATATGTTTAATATAGTATCAATATTATTTTTTTGTTCTATATATTCATTTTGATTAAAACAAGTATTATTTTGTGTTGTTTTATTAAACAATTCATATATAAATAAACTTAATCCATAAATATCAATATTTTTTATTATTGGAAAAATATAATTTTTATAAATTTGTTGATAAGGATATTCTGTATAATCATCCAATGATTTAAAAAAATCTGTATAATCGAAACTATATTTATCTAGTAATGATGGAATAAAAATATCAATTATACCTGGAAGTTTTCTGTTAAATCTGATATTTTTATTATAATTAAATAATTCTATTAATTTATATTTTGTTATATTAAAATTTGGATTTATTATATGAAAATAAGTATATAATATATCAGGATATATATAATATGCGGATATACCTTTAAATTTTTCTATATCCATTGGAACAGTAAGATCTCTCATTAAACCAAAATCAATAAAACATACTTTAAAATTATCTTTTTCATCTAAAGTCATATTTGGAAATTTTATATCTGCATGAATCAAATTTTTTTCATATAATTTTGTAATTAAATCTTTAATACTTTCTTTTAAATTTGTTAAAATTTGTATAATTTGTTCTTTATTAAACTTATTTAATTGAATCTTATCAAATGATGTACCAACTTTTGTACTTATTATATAACCAAAATTGAAAAATCGACCATTATATCTATTATTATTTGTTATATTTGTACTATATTCTTTATTTATATTTACAACTCTTCTTAAACAAGTGTCTAATTTCTCATAAGTTATATCTTTTTTAGCAATTTCAAAATTTGTATCCTTTTGTAATACTTCATTATTTTGAAATGCTCCAATATATGCTGCAAATACTAATTTAGATCTATGTTCTCCTTCTATATCAATATTATTAAGTTTTATTAATTCTTCGTATTCATCATAAAATGAATTATAACCATCTGTTTTAAAACAATTTAATAATTTACCAACATGATCATTATTATACATATTAGGATTATCATTACCAGATATTATCAATCCATATGTAAATTTAAATGGTGGTGATATTAAACAACCATAAGTACCTTCACCAAGATATTTACCACCTACTGCATTATATTCATTTTTTAATTGTAAATATTTATATTTGTATTTTTTAGCTTTTTGTGCATAAATATTATTCATTAATATATTATATATTATATATTATAAAAAAATTTGTTTTTTTAAGTTTATTAAAAGTTTATTATATGTACACTGTAGAATTTTTTATAATTAGTAGTGCTTCTTTTTGATATCTTTGTGCTTCTTTTTGATATCTTTGTGCTTCTTTTTGATATCTTTGTGCTTCTTCTTGATATATTTGTGCTTTTTCTTGATAAATTATTATTTTTTTAAGTAGTTCATCGTATATTTTTTGTTCCTTAATAGTTGATTCATTTTCAAGTTTATAGGAATTTATTTCTTCAATACCTTTAATCCATTTTTTTGTATATCCATCATTATAATAATTATAATATGGTTTAGATTCAATGCCTTCTTTTTCTAGTTTTTGACGTCTTTCATAAATTTTGTCTTTAATATATCCTAGTTTATAATTATTATTCAAACAATTTATAATTCCATCTAAATATATTATTAATTCTTCAGGACCATCAATATTATTATATAATGCATTTATTAATAGCATGTTTATTATAGCATCAATCGTCTTTTTTTGTTCTATATATTCATTTTGATTAAAAATGTTTGTATTATATTCACTATTAAAAAACAATTCATATATAAATAAACTTAATCCATAAATATCAATATTTTTTATTATTGGTTCAATACATTTAATATAAATTACATTAAAAGGATAATTTGTATAATCATCTAATGATTCAAAAAAACAGCTATAATCAATATTATTTATTTTTATTTTATTAAGTAATGTTTGATTATATTTTGTTTTTTTGAATATTTGTTTTAAATTTTTATTAAGATTGAATAATCTTATTAATTCAGATTTTGTTATTCTAGTATTTTGTTTTATTTTTATAATATGAAAATAAATATATAATATATCAGGATATAAATAATATTCATATATATTATTAAGTTTTTCTATATCCGTTTTAACAGTAATATTTCTCATTAAACCAAAATCAATAAAACATACTTTAAAATCATTTTTTTCATCTAAAGTCATATTTGGAAATTTTATATCTGCATGAATCAAATTTTGTTTATATAATGTTGTAATTAAATCTTGAATACTTTCTTTTAAATTTGTTAAAATTTGTATAATTTGTTTTTTATTAAACTTATTTAATTGAATCTTATCAAATGATGTACCAACTTTTGTACTTATAATATAACCTAAATTGTATGATTTACCTTTTTCTTTAATTTCATTTGCATCATTTAGTTTTGTTTGTTTTTTATTTATTTTATTATTTAAACATTTGTTAAAAATTAATAAATGATTATTAAAAATTAAACGATTATTTGTATATTCTGTATCTATTTTTTTATATTGTTCATCGTTAATATATGCTGCAAATACTAATTTAGATCTATAATTTGCATTTGGATCAATTGTATTAAGGTCGTTTAATTCTTTATATTCATCATAAAATGAATTAATGTATTCATTTCCAAACATTGAAATTGCATTACAATTTAATAATTTACCAACATATTTTTCATTATAAATATTATTATCTATATTATCTATCGGAGACTGATATATTATTTGTGTATTATCCTTAAAATCAAAATTATATGGTGGTGATATAATACAACCATATGCACCTTCACCAAGATAATTACCACCTACTGCATTATATTCATTTTTTAATTGTAAATATTTATATTTGTATTTTTTAGCTTTTTGTGCATAAATATTATTCATTAATATATTATATATTATAAAAAATTTAAATAATTATAAGTTTATAGATATAGCTTTTTGTAATTACTTAACATATAGAATAAAAAAATTGAAATTATTTTATTCTATTAAATTCATTAAGAAAATTTTAAATAAAGATGAATTCTGTTGTCAAAAAAATATTTTTATTAGATATTTTAGAAGCAATACCTGATGAAGATTGGCGTAGGAATTGGGTTTGTTATGGAAAGACTATCATGCTAAGGATGACTTCAAAAAATGCTCAACAAATAATTGATAAGATAAAATTACATGTCAATGTTTGTTTAAAATTTCATTTGAGAAATAAATTATGGAATTTAAATGATGAAATGTTTAATAAAATGTTGTCATATCTTTCAAAACATAAACATAATGTTAGTCTACAAATAATTAATAAAGGAATGATAGCAAATCATTTTAAAATGATGGAGAAGATTGAACTAGTAAATCTCAATCTTAGTTGCAATGATATTGGACCTAAAAACATAAATTTTATTGCATTTGCACTAAGACATAATACATCTCTGGTTACTTTAAATCTTAATAAAAATAATATTGGTAATATTGGTAATACTGGAGTAGTGCAATTATTGCATTTACTTACACAGTGTAAAAGATTATCTTGTCTTGAATTAAATTCTAATAATATAGGTGATATAGGAGCAACTGATCTTTCAAAAGTTATTTCACAATGCAATAATCTAACTTTTCTTGATATATCTAATAATAAGATAGGACCAATAGGAGCTAATAGTTTAGCAAAAGTGTTAAACAATTGTACATCATTAACTTCCCTCAAATTGTATGATAATATTTTAGGACCTGATGGAGTTGAAAGCATAGTAGCTAAGCTTACACAAACACAAAATACTACATTGACTGATCTAAATTTATCTTTTAATATGATAGGATCTGATGGGATGAAAAAAATTTTAAAAGTAATTCAACAACCTTTTTTAATAACTATTCTCCATTTATTTGGTAATAACATAGAATCTGATGGTGCTGTAATTCTTGCAAATATTCTTGTACAATGTCCAGCATTAATAAGCCTTAATATTGGGGCAAATCAGATAGGACCAAATGGTACCGAAAGCCTCGCAAGAATGTTTAAACATTGCACATCATTGACTTCAATTGACTTTTCTCTTAATAATATTGGTGATAATGGTGCAATAAGTCTTGCACAAATGCTAGATGATTGCGATTGCAATAATCTAGCATTAACTGATCTTAACCTTTATTACAATAAAATAGGATCAATAGGTATAATAAGTCTTGCTAATGGACTTAAACAACAAAAAGTACCTATAAAAAATCTTAATCTTGGAATGAATTGTATTGGACCAGAAGGAGCGATAAGCTTTGCAGAAATGCTTTTACATAATAAATCATTGTCTAAACTTGATATTACAAACAATAATATTGGCGATTTTGGAGCTTATCAATTATCAAAAGTAATTCCATATAATACATCTTTAACATTTCTTAATCTCATGCGTAATAATATAGGAGATGAAGAAATATTAAACCTTTCAAAAGTACTTGATAATTCATCAACCATTTGTAAATACTATTTGTAAATACTATTATTCTATAAAAATTGAATAATATATATTTTAAATATAATATTACATTTAATAAATAAAAATGTCACCTGTAACAATATTATCAAATGATTATATTATAAATAAGAAATATAAGAGCTTAGTAAAAGATATATTATCATATTCAGAATTACCATCATATTTTCTTTCTATTGATTTTATAATTTACTTAGGAAAAATTAATAATCTACTTATAAAACTTAATTTGTGTCCAATTGAATATGATTATTTTGAAACTTTTAAAAATATATTTTTTGTAAAAGATCCTATAACTAAAAATATAATAAATATTCCACTTACACCTATTGAAGAAATTTCAAATAAAATTTTAGATGTTTTATTTGAATTAGTAGAATTATTAAAAATTCCATCAGAAACACAAAATATGTTATTGTCTTTATTACCAAATAATTGTGAAATATTATTTAAAATATTATCTAATCTTGATGTTATTAATTATTTAGATATTAATTTTTTATTCAATAATTATAATTATTTATTGA
>Ga0114969_10001025_pt1 | contig 23822 bp, 20 predicted proteins | sample M_130807_MF_Meta_FD_87316 | JGI IMG/M metagenome (GOLD analysis project Ga0114969, IMG submission 87316) | Freshwater microbial communities from Lake Montjoie, Canada to study carbon cycling - M_130807_MF_MetaG | ecosystem: Environmental > Aquatic > Freshwater > Lake | place: Lake Montjoie...
ACGCGTCGCGACACTGACACCTCCGCGGCCGGAACCTCCGGCACCAGAACAGCTCACCGCGCAACCGAAAGGAACTGAGCGGCGGCCGGGTGTCAGGCGGTGAATGCCTCGGCGGGGATCTCGCGTTCGCCGGCGATGATGGCGCCCACGATGCGTCGGGCCACGGCGTCTGGTTGCAGGCCTTCTTTCAGGCGCGGCGCGGTGCCCGAGATCGGGCGGTCGGCAAGTCCGGTCTCGGTGTGCGGTGGGCGCGCGTCGGTGACGCTGATTCCGGCGGCCCGCAACTCGCGTGCCAGCGCCCGGTCAGCCGCGGTGAGCGCGGCCTTGGACGCAGCGTACGCGGCCATTCCGGGAAGCGGTTGCTCAGCGACGACCGCGCTGATGTTGGCGATGAATCCGCGTGTCTCGGTGAGCGCGGGAATAGCGGCCCGCATGAGCCATAGCGGTCCGAGGACATTGGTGAGGAACAGGTCCTCGATCACCTCGTCATCGGTGTCGGCGAGGGATCCGAACGCCACGACGCCGGCCGCGTTCACCAGACCGTCGAGGCGGCCATGGGCGCCGACGGCGGCGGCGACGATCTGCCTGCCCGTCTCGGCGTCGCGCAGATCTGCCGACACCAGCGTGGCGTCGATGCCCAACGACTCCAGCTTGCTCACGTCCCGGGCGACCAGAGTCAGTCGAGCACCGTGGTCGGCGAGTTGGCGTGCGATACACCCGCCGAGTCCTCCGCTGGCGCCGGCCACCACGATCGACGCATCGGTGAGGGAACGTTCCGCCACGCTCAGCCGACCCTCGTGGCGACGATGTCGGCCCCGCTCGGGACGACGTCATTGTTGACAGTGGCTGATTTCCTACCCTGAACTGCGGCTATTAGTCACTCCCCAAACTCGGTGCCGCTTTCGGCGATCGAAACAGCTGGACTGTAACGCAACTGAAACTCAACATTTGACGGATATTGGCCCGATACTCCACTATCGTACCGCTCAGTACTGAACCACGACCCCGCGTCGCTACATGAAGGTGAGAGATGATCCCTGATCTGTTAACAAAAGGCCAATTCGATACGGTGTACAACTTCCTGTCACTAGCGATTGCGGCCCAGCTGTTCACGACGATCTTTTTGCTGGCATCGCAGCGGCGGGTACTGCCCCGCTACCGGCAGGCCCTCGTGATCTCGGCGACCGTGACCGGCATCGCCGCCTACCACTACTTCCGCATCTTCAACTCGTTCAACGAGGCGTTTACGACTGACGCAGTGGGAGGCAACGGAACGTACTCGCAGGCAGTCGGACACTCCTTCAACGAGGGCTACCGCTACGTGGACTGGCTCCTCACGGTGCCGTTGCTGCTGACCGAGTTGGTGGTTGTTCTGGCGCTGGCCAAGAAGCTGCAGGCTTCGCTGCTGGCTCGACTGATCCCCGCCTCGGCACTCATGATCGCCCTCGGCTATCCCGGTGAGATCAGTGGCGACAATATGACCCGCAACGTCTGGGGCCTGCTGTCGACGATTCCTTTCCTCTACATCCTCTACGTGCTGTTCGTCGAGCTGACCAAGTCGCTCGACCGCCAGCCGGAGGCAGTGCGGAGCACCGTCAGCAACCTGCGTATTCTGCTGTTCGCGACCTGGGGCGTGTACCCGATCGCCTACCTCCTGCCCATCTACTTCGGTGGCGGAGCAGACACGTGGGTGGGCAAGCAGATTGGCTACTCACTGGCCGATATCCTGGCCAAGTGCCTCTACGGCCTCCTGATCTACAAGATCGCTCGCCTGAAGTCCTACGCCGATGACCCCGAGTTCGAGGCCGTCGAAGGGCACGTCGAGCACAGCCGCATCGCGGCCTGAGTTGGAGCCGGCCTAGCCGGTTACTGATGCCCCCCGGGAATTTCCGGGGGGCATCAGTGCGTCCGGGACAATTTCGGGAAAGAACTTGTCATACCCCCCTGGGATAATGACTCCCATGTCCGAGACAACCCCGCCCCAGCCCGTGCCCGACACCATTGATGTGGCCGATATGGCCGCCCTGGCAGACCCGATCGCCGGTGTGGTCGCCGTCGAATTATCGCGGCGAGTCGTCCAGCGCGGTATGAGTTGGGCCGAGCCGATGGTCTCCGACCTCGCTGCCCAGGAGACGGTGTTGCGCCAGGACGGTGGAATCGACCTGATGAAGCGGATCCTCGCGCAGCGGTTCTACCGCCGGGTCGACGCGGAGGTCTTCCAGCTACTCCGCCGATGTGTGCCGCTGGCGCACGCCGAATTCGTGCTATCCCGGGTGGAGGACGTGTTGCGCGCGCATTTCGCCGACATCGTCGAGACCGCGGCCAGTCATCTGCTCAGCCATGATCGCGATGTGGCGATCCAGATGACGGCGGTCGCGGCGACGATGGCCGGCCGCGAGGTGCACCGGGAGGTTTTGGAGATCATCGGGCAGATGCGTCTACTCGACGAGGCGGTATAGCCGCGAGACCTCAGCGCGGGGCCAGATAGCCCACCGGCCCGGAGGCCAGACATACCGTCAGGCTGGCCGTGGTGGAGGTTGCGGTGATCGCGTCGCCGGCGCCGGAAAGCCGGACAAACACCCGATTAAGGCCGGGGCGGACCGCCACCCGGGCTTCCGGCCCGGCGGGCAGCGCCAACTTCATGGTGCCCTCGGTGTTGGCCAGATAGTTGATCTCGGCGGTCCAGTCGGCCGGCAGCAGGGGGCCGTCCAGGGGCATCCGCACCGCCGCGTCCGGTTGAACCAGATAGCCGCACTGTGGCGCAGGCCCCGGCACGATCCGGCGCACCCACGTCACGTTCGCAGCGATCAGGTGGCCCGCAGTGTCCAGCATTCGCAACTGATCGGTGGAGTCGGCGAAGTTAGGACGGTTCTCAATCAGAGCGAACATGTGGCTGGCCAGATTCTCCGGTCCGACCACCCGCTGCAGAATCAGCGGGTCGACTTCCTGGTCGAGAAGCGGCGCTGATGATGCCGCCCTGGCAGCAGCCAATCCACGAACCGCGTTCTGCAGGTAGGCCTTTGTCGGGTTGTCCTGCCAACTGGTCAGGAACGTCCTCGTCGACAACAGGCTGCTGGCGACGAACACTGCGGACAAACCCGCCACAATCGCGGTTCGTCTTGCAGATGCGTTGAGCCAGTGTGTATTCGCGCGGTTGGGGGCGCAGAAACCGACTGCGGCCAGAAGCGCCAGCACGACCACCAGATCGGGGAGGTAGCGCAATGTCTGGGCCAACTCGAGAGCGGTGAACGCAGAGGAGCGCATCAAATAGATCGGTACCTGGCAGGCGACCACGTATCCGAAGGCAGCCAGCCAAAGGACCCCGATGTTCCGCTTGCGCAGCATCGACACTGCCACCGCCGTCATCAGGGCCAGCCAGCCGAGGACCATCGCCGCAACCGGCGGTACCGCCCACGGCGATGCCGGCGCCCAGCGTTGCCACACCCACGGTCCCCCGACCAGGCCGGGCACGATTCCGTGAGTTACCGAGCGCCACAACAGGTCCCACGTCATCGCCAGATCCAAGCTCCAGCGTCGCTGATCGACCACCACAACGTAGAGCACCACCCACCCGGCAGTCACCGCCAGCATTGCCGCCCAGAGTCGCAGCCCCCGGCGCCACACCGTCCGCAACGCCCCGGTATCTCCTTGCACGTGGCACAGCAGCACGGCCGTACCGAAGGCCACGAAGGGGATCACGGCGGACTTCTCGAAGAACAGCAGTCCGCCCAGATACGCCAGTGTGCCGGTGACTGCGTAGCGCTGTTGGCCGGTGCGTACCAGCATGATTGCGTCGCCACACGCCCAGGCCAGCGCAGCCAGCATTGGCAGACAGTTCAACGCCGCCGCCCACCAGGCGAACCCCGGTACGCCCAGGGGGGTGAACAACGCGAAAATCAGCGGAACCAGTAGAACGGGACGCCAACCCAGGATTACGTGCAAAGTCCGTAGCAGCGCCAGTGATGCGATCAGTTGCACCACAATAAGACTCACCGCGGGCCCGGCCCACACCAGTGGCGCCAGTCGGGTGATCGCACCGCCGAGCAGGAAGGCCGCCGGCATGACATGCCCGTCGTGATCGGTGAACAGATTCGCACTTGACAGTAGGGGCTGAGTTCCGGCCCGGCCGACCAGGATCAGATCGTCCCAGTAGAAATACCCGCCGAACGCCAGGACCGCTCGCAGGATCAACTGCAGCCCGATCAGCGCCGCGGCCACCGCGGCGACCGTCGACACACCCGCGGTCGGCCGAACAGACATCGCCTCGACTGTACGGGTGCGCCCCGCCACGTCACCGGTATGGTGGCCGGATGCGCGCACTGGTCACCGGGGCGGCCGGTTTTATCGGCTCCACACTGGTCGACCGGTTGCTCACCGACGGACACACCGTCATCGGCATCGACGATCTCAGTTCCGGTCGGGTGGCCAATCTCGACGGCGCCCGCAGCCATGGGGCGTTCGAATTCGTCGAGGCCGATATCGTCAGCGCCGACCTGATCGGGTTGCTGGCCGAAGCCAAGCCCGAGGTTGTCTACCACCTGGCCGCCCAGATCGATGTCCGGCGTTCGGTATCGGATCCGCAATTCGACGCGACCGTCAATGTCGTGGGTACCGTTCGGGTGGCCGAAGCCGCCCGGCTGGCCGGTGTTCGCAAGGTGGTTCATACCTCGTCCGGGGGGTCGGTCTACGGCGTGCCGCGAAACTACCCGACCAGTGAGACCGCCCCGACCGATCCGGCATCGCCGTACGCGGCGAGCAAGGTTGCCGGGGAGATCTATCTCAATACGTTCCGGAACCTGCACGGAATGGACTGTTCGCATATCGCGCCGTCGAATGTCTATGGGCCACGCCAGGATCCGCACGGCGAGGCGGGGGTGGTGGCGATCTTCGTCAAGGCCCTGTTGGCCGGCGAGGCCACCGTGGTGTTCGGCGACGGTTCCAACACCCGCGACTACGTCTTCGTCGACGATGTCGTCGACGCCTTCGTTCGCGCGTCGGGCAATCCCGGCTCAGGGCAGCGGTTCAACATCGGCACCGGCGTGGAGACCAGCGACCGGAAGTTGCACTCCGTGGTGGCGGGCGTGATCGGCGCCCCCGACGCACCGCAGTCCGCTCCGGCCCGGTTGGGTGACCTGAAGCGGTCCAGCCTGGATGCCCGCAAGGCCGAACTGGTGCTGAGTTGGCGGGCCGCCGTCCACCTCGAGGACGGTGTGCGCCGCACCGTCGATTATTTTCGGGCGTCTTAGCTCTCCGGCGTCCGGACGCTTTAGTCCTTCGGCGTCCGGGCTCCGTCAAGTGCGATCGCCCGGGCCAGTCGGGCGTAGCGCAATTCGAGTTCCTTGAACCGCAGATAGGTGCTCAACGTGGTGAATACGAACGCGATGACCAACGCGTAGAACAACAGGTCGGTGCCGCGGTCCACGCCGAGCCAGTTGGCTACCACGGTGGTGTCGTCCGGTCGCAGGATCGCGTATACCGCCGCGATGACGAAAAGCACGTAACCCAGCTTGACCCAGGCCTTCGCCTTGGCGTTGGTGCGCGAGCGCAACAGGTACACCAGCAGCGTGACGACCGCGGTGATCAGCAGCACCTGGATCCAGTTCACCGTCGCATCCTCCCTCGCAGGAATCCATCGAAGACGATGTTCACACCGTTGAGTAGGGGTTGTCCCTTGGACAGCGAATAGTCGGTATAGAGGATCTCGACGGGCTCTTCGGCCACCCGCCAATGATTCTCGTCGATCAGTGCGATGAACTCGCTGGCATGGCTCATCCCGCTCATGGTCAGGTTGAGCTCATCGGCGACGGACCTGCCGAACACCCGCAGCCCGTTATGGGCATCGGTGAGACCCAGGCGTCGGCTGCTCGGACTTAACGACGCGGCCGCTCGCAGGATGAGGCGTTTCAGCGGTGGGGTCTGGCTGATCGGCGGGGTCTGGTTGAACATGGAACCCGTGAAACGGGTGCCGATGACGATGTCGACATCACCTCGGGACAGCCGTTCCATCATCGACACGACATCCTTAAGCCGATGTTGTCCGTCGGCATCGAATGTGGCGAACACCGCTGCGCCCGGTTGGCGGCGGGCGTACTCCACCCCGGTTTGGATAGCTGCGCCCTGACCCAGGTTCACCGGATGTGACACCACATGAGCGCCGGCCCGCAGTGCGACATCGGCTGTGTCGTCGCGGCTGCCGTCATCCACACACACCACACGGGCGAACACCGACCGCAGGTCTGCGATGACATCGCCGATGACCTGCGCCTCATTGAATGCTGGAACGATGATCCAGACGCTGGACGTGTCGATGCCCACAAACTACACGCTTGTTCGGACCCGGCTCAGTCGTCCGCACGGGCCAGTGCCGTGAGGTGCACGGCAATCCCCACCAGTGGCCCACACAGTAGCGCGACGACGGTCCGCGTTTCCAGACTCAGTGGCAGGGTCAGCAGGAGCGCCGCAGCCACTGTCGCCGCCACCCAACCAAGCGAATACGCCCGGTGCAGCGAGGCGGCCACCGTCGCCGATCCGGTCAGGGTCAGGATCGCGATCGCCACCGCCGCCGCCGTGAGCCAGGCCAGCAGGGTGCCGGAGGTCTGGTACTCGGGACCGAAGGCGAACCGCAGCAGCCACGGCCCCACGAATCCGGCGGCCAGGACCCCAACCGTTCCGACTGCGAGCACAACCGCGGCAGGCTTCAGCAGGGCTCGCAGTCGGGCATGACGCCGATCGACGAAATAGGCGATCAGGTTGCCTTGCATCGCGGTCATCGGAACCAGCAATGGGGCACGCGTGAGGGTGACCGCGAGTATCACCACCCCACCGGCTGCACCCAACTGCCCGGAGGTGGCCTTGAGCAGAACCGGAAAACCCATCACCAGGATCGCGCTCGCACCCGATGCTGCGATCGAATGTGACGCGCCCCGCAGATAGGTGGAAACTTTTCCAGGCGTGCGCAATTGGGCTGCTGTTCGGGTGCCGGCGGACACGGACCACAGCAGTATCCAGGCCACTGCGCCCCCGACCGTCGCCCACAGGAACCCAACAAGGCCCCAACCTAAGAGAAAGGTCGCCGTGGCGATCATGACTCGGATTACGGCATCGGTGACCATCAGCGAGCCGTAGTTCGTCCACCGCCCTGTCCCGGCAAGCATTCCCAGCAGTGTTGCGTGCAGACAGAACCCGGCAAGCCCGATAGAAAGCAATGCCACCGACAGTGGACGCGCCTCGGCGAATACGTGGGGAGCCCACAGTGGGGATGTGATGGCGATGATCGCCGCAGCGACAAGACCGACGCCGGCCCCAACCCGCATCGGGTGGGTGTGCGGGCGATCGACGCGTTGATCTGTTGCCGTTGCCGCGGGTTCGGATTGCGAGGCGGCGCGCACGTCGCGGGTCGCTTCCTGTAGCAGTCCGTTCGCCGCTCCGGAGACCAGACCGAACGCTCCCCAGAACACACCGAACACCGAGAAGCCGGCCGGGTCAAGGGTGCGGGCAGCCAGATACAGCACGGCGTATCCGCATGCCGCGGTGATCGCGGTGGCGATCCCGACCCGTGCGACGCTGCCGCGCGCGATGGGCCCGGCCGACGCACTGAGCGCATCGAACCCGGCACCGGCATCAGTCACAGCGGCGGAACCCTGGTCGAGTACAGCCAGGACTCCCACAGCGGCCGCAGCGACACCTCCGCGTAGTTCGCCGCCAATCCGGTGAAGTCATCGGTGACGACCGTGCCGTGCCGGTGCCGGGTGGTCCAATCGCGAAGGAGGGCAAAGAAGTTGGTGTCACCGATGAGGGTGCGCAGGGCATGCAGGGTGCACGCGCCCCGTTTGTAGACCCGGTCATCGAACATGTCCGTTGGGCCGGGATCGGCCAGCAACAGATCCTGTGGTTCCGCGCCCAGCCGGCGGTGGTGCTGGCGGGCGAGTTCATCGGCGCTGCGTCCACCGGAGTTTTCCGACCACAGCCATTCCGCGTAGCAGGCGAACCCTTCATGCAGCCAGATGTCGCGCCACCGCCGCGCAGTGACGCTGTTGCCGAACCACTGATGGGCCAGTTCGTGAGCGATCAGCCGCTCCGAGGTCCGGGTGCCGTCGCAGTGGTTGGAGCCGAAGATCGAAATGCCCTGGGCCTCCAGCGGAATCTCAAGCTCGTCATCGGTCACCACCACCGTGTAACCACTGGACAGGGGATAGGGACCGAACAATGTGACGAATAACTTCATCATCTCGGGCTGGCGCGCGAAATCGTGCTCGAAGTTGGCCCGGAGCCGGTCGGGCAGCACCGCCTGTATTGGAACCGGTGCCTTGGCCAGCCGGTGGGCTGAGTACATACCGATCTGCAGGGTCGCCAGATAGGTAGACGTCGGCTCGGGTTGCTCATAGATCCAGACGGTCTGGCCGGCCCGGACCCGTCGCGACTGGAGCCCGCCGGCTGCGACTGCGTAGTACGGACTGTCGGTGCTGATCTGGGTGCGGTAGCTGGCTTTCGAGCTGGGATGGTCATCGCACGGGAACCAGGTCGGCGAGCCGTTGGGCTGGCCGACCACCAGCACACCGTTGGCCAGTTCCTCGAAACCGACATCACCCCAGAGGCTTCGGATCAGCCGCGGTGCCCCGCCGTAGCGGATCATGATCGACATCGCCGAGCCGGCCGGCAGCGGCGCGGCGAGCCGGATCCGCAGCTTGCCCTCCGATGCGCCGAAGTGGGTCGGCCGGCGCCCGTTCACGGTGACCTTGGTTGCGCTCAGGGTGTCGGATAAATCCAGGGTGAATGTCTGCAGTGACGCCAGGGTGACGGCGGTAATGGTCGCGGTACCGGCGAGTCGGTTGCTGGCCACCTTGTATTCCAGATCGAGTTCATAGCGCGACACCCGATAACCGAAGTTTCCGTTATGCGGCAGGTACGGGTCGATCACCGGCGCTTTCCGGGGTTTCTTGGCCGGCTGCTTCACGCCGGGATCTCCACTGCTTCTGGTCGCGGCGTGCTGCGGGCCTTGCGACGTGGAACCTGCCACGGCGAAATGGGATTGCCCTGCCATCGGGTCGATGCCGGCACCTCGTCGCCGCGCATCACCAGCGATGCCGGGCCGATCGTCGCACCCGCACCGATCCGTGACGCGGGTAATGCAACGCAGTGCGTCCCGAGGGTGGCGCCGGCCTCGAGAACGACGGTGTCCATTCGCATAATCCGGTCGTGGAACAGATGGGTCTGAACCACGCAGCCGCGGTTGACCGTGCTGGCGTCACCGAGTGTCACCAGATCGGCTTCGGGCAGCCAGTACGTTTCGCACCACACGCCCCGGCCGATCTTCGCGCCGAGAGCCCGCAGCCACATATTCATCACCGGTGTGCCGCTGGCGGCCCGGGCGAACCACGGTGCGGCAACCGTCTCGACGAAGGTGTCTGACACTTCGTTGCGCCATACGAATGATGACCACAATGTGTGCTCGCTCACCCGGATGCGCCCCACCACAAGCCATTTCGCGATCACCGCGGAACCCCCCGCCACCGCTCCGGCGATCATGAGTACCACCCCGCCGCCCAGGGCGGCGAGGCCGTAACCGCCGCGCAGAATCAGCGCCTGCAGGCCCGCCAATGTCGCCGCTCCGATCGCGAAGGTCACCATCACCGGGACCAGCCGGCAGGTCTCGACGGCTCCGCGCATCATCTTCAGCCGCAGTGGCGGGTTATAGGTCAGTGCGAGGTCGGCCTGATCGGCGTTGCGTCGAAGTCGAACCGGCGGGCTGCCCAGCCATGACGAACCCGCCTTTGCCTTGGCGGGCGTCGCCGACAGCACCGCCACCAGACCATCGTCGGGAACGCGTCGTCCGGGCTGGGTGATGCCCGAGTTACCCAGGAATGCCCGCTTGCCGACGGTGGCGGTTGCCACGTGTATCCAGCCGCCGCCCAGTTCGTAGGACGCGACCATGGTGTCGTCAGCCAGGAAGGCGCCGTCCTCGACCACGGTGAACTTCGGTGTTAGCAGCGCGGTGGAAATCTCGGTGTTGCGACCCACCTTCGCACCCAGTATCCGCAACCACACCGGGGTGAGCAGGCTGGCATACAGCGGGAACAGATAGTTGCGGGCGGCGTCCATCAACCGTTCGGTGGCCCACAGTTGCCAACCCACCCGGCTGCGGACCGGGTGATAGCCCTCGCGCAAGCCCAGCGACAACATGCGCACTGCGAGCACCGTCAGCAGCGCGTAGACGCCCAGTGCGACCAGCGTGGCCACCGGTATCCACGGTGCTGCGGCACCGATCGCGTCACCGAGGGTGGTCGGCTGCCGGGCGGCCCAGGCCAGCACCGCGAACCCGGCGCCCAGTGCCGCCAGGGGCAGCGCGCCGAGCACTAGCGAGGACACTCCGTACACGCCGACCCAGTGCGAGGCCCGCGGCGGGCGGTGGTCCGGCCAGGGGTGCCGAGCCTTGCCCGACTTCACCGCGGGCGACCCCTTCCAATACTGGCCGTTCTTGACCTTGCCGACCACCGCCGAACCGGCTGCCACGTCGGCGTTCTTACCGATCACCGCCCCGGGCAGCAGAGCGGTCCGCGCGCCGACGGTGGCGTCATCGCCGATGGTGATGGGCCCAACGTGGAACTGATCGCCGTCGATCCAATGCCCGGTCAGGTCGACCTCGGGCTCAACCGAACTGCGGTGGCCCATGCTCAGCATGCCCGTCACCGGCGGCGCCGAGTGTAGATCCACGCCCTTACCGACCGAATTACCAAGTGCGCGAGCGTAATACACCAGCCAGGGTGCTCCGGCCTGATTCTCCGCACCGCTGGCGTCGGCAAGCCGCTCGGCCAGCCACACCCGCATATGCGCTGACCCGCCCCGGCGGTAGGTGCCCGGCTTCAAGCCCCCCAGCAGCATCCTGGCTCCCAGTACCGCAATGCCCATGCGGCCCAGTGGGGTGATGAATGCGATGAACGCCACCGCAACCAGCCACCAGTTCACCGTCACCAACCACGGCAGCGGGTACCACCGTGCCGCGACATTGTTGACCAGAGCCAGCCAGGTCACCCACTGCAAACCGGTCAGGGTGGTCAGCGGCACGGTCAGCAGCACCTGGGCCACCCGGGTGAACAGCGGTGTGGGTGCGACCACTCGCGGCGTGACGGCGACCGGCGCGGGGTTCTGCTTGTCGATATCGTCGAGGAATCCCGCCAGCGACCCCAGTCGGGGGTGGTCGTACAGGTGGCCGACCGTCATCTCCGGATATCGGCCGCGCAGTGCAACGACCAACTGCGCCGCGGTCAGTGAACCGCCGCCGAGGGCGAAGAAGTCCGCCTCCGGCCCGTCCACGCTCGCGCCGAGGACATCTCGCCACATTGCCGCAAGCCAGCCCATGGTGCCGCCCAGTTCCGGTCCGTCATCGTGGGCGTACCCGGGCGGAGGCCACGGCAGGGCGTCGCGATCGACCTTGCCCGACGTGCGGGTGGGAAGTTCATCAAGCAGGACCAGCCGGGGCACCATCGCCGCGGGCAGCGACTCGGTGAGGTGGGCGCGTGCGGCATCCAGATCGAAAGACGGGTCTGCCGAGGCGATGTAACCCACCAAAACAGGTGTGCCGCTTGCGGTTTTGCGCACGGCAGCAGCGCCGCCGCTGACTCCGGGCAGGTGCACCAGTGCTGAGTCGACTTCGCCGAGTTCAATGCGGCGCCCGCCGACCTTCACCTGATCGTCGGCGCGGCCCTGGAAGTACAGTCCGTCGGTCTCCAGCCGAACCAGATCACCGCTGCGGTAGGCGCGGCTCCACCCCAGCGACGGCATCGGCGCGTACTTCTCGGCGTCCTTATCCGGGTCGAGGTAGCGGGCCAGGCCGACGCCGCCGATCACCAGTTCACCGACGCCGCCGAGTTCGACCGGGGTACCGGTGTTGTCGACGACGACGAGATCCCAACCCGCCAGCGGCAATCCGATACTGACCGGCGCCGAACCATGGAGCCTGGCACCGCAGGCCACCACGGTGGCCTCGGTCGGTCCGTAGGTGTTCCACACTTCGCGGCCGTCCACGGCGAGGCGCTCAGCCAACTCGGGCGGACATGCTTCGCCGCCGAAGATCAACAGCCGGACCGCTTCGAGCGCCTCGGCCGGCCACAGTGCTGCCAGCGTCGGCACCGTCGACACCACGGTGATGTCGCGCGAGACCAGCCAGGGCCCGAGATCCATACCGCTGCGAACCAGGGCGCGGGGTGCGGGAACCAGGCAGGCGCCGTGCCGCCAGGCCAGCCACATCTCCTCACATGAGGCGTCGAACGCGACGGACAGGCCGGCGAGCACCCGATCGCCCGGCCCAATGGGGTTGTCCTGCAGGAACATTTGTGCCTCGGCGTCGATGAACGCCGCTGCGTTGCGGTGGGTGACCGCCACGCCCTTCGGTACGCCGGTAGAGCCCGACGTGAAGATGATCCAGGCGTCATCACCAGGTACCGGCGGCGCCGCATTCCAGCCGCGCGACGCACCCGGGCCACGGGTCAGACCGGCCTCGGTGATGACACCCGCCACGGCGGCCTCGCCGAAGACCAACTCTGCCCGCTCCTCGGGGTCGTCGGCGTCCACCGGCACGTAAGCCGCGCCGGCGGCCAACACCGAGAGGATCGCCATGTACAACGAGTAGCCCCCCGATGGCATTCGGACGCCGATCCGGTCACCTCTGCCGATTCCGCGCGCGGCCAGCCATCGCATACCCGCCTCGAGATCGGCGATTATCTCGGAGTAGGTCAACTGGATCGTGCCGTCGTCGATGCCGGGGGCGTCCGGGTAGCGCGATGCGGTGGCGTAGAGAACGTCGACCAGTGTTCGCGGCGGCGGGGCTTGGCTCGAGCGCAGATATCGGGAAGGGATCTCGGGCATCGCCACGGTTGTGAATCCTAGGTGCTGACAGCCTCCCGCGCCCCGGTGTCGCATCGAGCCCGCGAACCTGACACACTGGCTCAGCAGAGGGGAGTATTCCTTCGTCGCGGTGTCGTCACCACGTTGGCCGTCTGTCGGCCTTCCGGTTCCGCGGGCCGCTATCGGCGGCGGAAGAGACCTCGGGCGTTTTTCGACGGCCGGAGGTCTGCGCAGTGGATGTTTCCGCGATCGAGTGGGCGATCACCCTCGGGGTCACTCTTGCGGTCCTGCTTTTCGACGTGGTGGTGTTCGCCCGTCGGCCGCATGAGCCGAGCAAAAGCGAGTGTGTCACCGCGCTGGCTTTCTACATCGGGATGGCGGTTCTGTTCGGCTTGTGGGTGTGGAAGTTCCACGGCAGTCAGTTCGGTGTGGAGTTCTACGCCGGGTGGCTCACCGAATACAGCCTGTCCATCGACAACCTCTTCATCTTCATCATCATCATGGCCAGCTTCAATGTGCCCAAGGTCCACCAGCAGCAGGCGTTGCTGGTCGGGATCGTCTTGGCGCTGGTGTTCCGGGGCATCTTCATCGCGCTGGGAGCCGTTGCCATCAAACAGTTTTCGTGGATTTTCTATCTGTTCGGAGCCTTTCTGGTGGTGACCGCGATCCGACTGGTTCGCGATACCGACCACAGCGACGACGCCGACAACGCGGTCGTGCGCTTCGCGAAGACCTACCTCAACACCACCGACGGCTGGCACGGTCTCAAGCTCTACGTCAAACAGGGTCGCAAGCGGATGATGACCCCGATGTTCCTGGTGATCGTCGCGTTGGCCACCACCGACCTGTTGTTCGCGGTGGACTCGATTCCGGCGATCTACGGGCTCACCAGTGAGCCCTACCTGGTGTTCACCGCCAACGTCTTCGCGCTGATGGGACTGAGGCAGTTGTACTTTCTGTTGGGAGATCTGCTGCAACGCCTCGTCTACCTGTCCCAGGGCCTGGCATTCATCCTGTTCTTCATCGGCGTGAAACTTCTGCTGCACGCGCTGCATGAGAACAAGTTGCCGTTCATCAATGGCGGTGAGGGTGTTCCGGTGCCGGAAATCCCGACCCTGCTGAGCCTGGCGGTGATCATCGTGACGCTGCTGATCACCACTGTGGCAAGCCTTTACAAGACGCGCGCCGCCGACGCCCGTTGAGGTCTGACTCCGCCTATACCCAGCGGGCTGTCGGACTCACGTCCAGTTGTCGTAACCGCCCCGGGGTCCGATCATCCGCTCGAGTCGGCTGCGGTTGAGCTTAGCGATCTCGTTGCGCACGACCTTACGCTCGGTTTCGAGGTCGTTATGCATCCGATCGCCGATCGCGGCGAGCACCGTTGTGGATGTGCGATCGGCGCCGTCCCGGCCGACATGCAGGACGAACTCGAAACCGAACCTCTCCGCGTAGCTGCGCGTCGCGACAGCCAACAGGTACATCGCCCCGGGGCGGGGGTCGTACAGCGAACACTGCTCAGACCGCGAGTAGGTGCTGCCGGGCCGCCTCCCGACCCTGGGATGGGCCGCCATGATGTCGTCGATTGAAGCCTCGGACAGTGCGAACAGCACCGCATCGGCCGCGCGGTACAGCGCGGCGTGGTCGGCATAGGGACGCGTTTTGGCGAGATCCACAGCCATTGCCACGCTGTTGACGCACTCGTATAGCGCATGCACGGCCTTGCGAGTCGGCAGCCTGTTGAAGGCCTCGAGTCCCACATCCTGATGCAGCAGCACAGCAGCGATCATCGCCACTCGATGCCACGGCCGGGTTACCGCGTGTTACAGCCGGGAAAACTCTCGGCCGGCGCCAGAGTTTTAGTGGCCCTCGGCGGCGAAGCGGGCCCGGGAACGTTCGACTTCGGCCTCGGCTTCGAGGCGGCCGACGAAGTCGCTGGCCTTGACGAACTTGCCGGGCTCGAGGTCCTTGTAGTGGGCGAAGAAGTGCTTGATCGCGTCGATCTCGAACTGCGGCACATCGTCGATTTCCTGGATATGGTCCCAGCGGGTGTCGCCGGCCGGCACACATAGAACCTTGTCATCCCCGCCGGCCTCGTCCTCCATGTGCATCATGGCAACCGGACGAGCTTCGATGACCACGCCCGGGAACACCGACTCTGGCAGTAACACCATGGCGTCCAGTGGGTCGCCGTCCTCGCCCAGGGTGTCGTCAATGTAGCCGTAATCCACCGGGTAGCCCATCGCCGTGTAGAGATAGCGGTCCAGGCGCAGCCGGCCGGTGTGATGGTCGATCTCGTACTTGTTGCGGTGGCCTTTCGGCACCTCGATTGTGACGTCGAACTGCACCGCGCGACTCCTTCTTGCCTCGGCGTCGCCCCGTGGCGACGGAAAACACCCTAACTGAGCGATACCCTTCGGTATGCGCCCGTTGGGCACAATGAATGCCACAGCAGTCGGGAGAATCATGGTTGGCACACCTGCGCACCGCACCCACGTGGTGCTGGCAGCGGCGGTGATTGCGGTGGTCGCGGTGGTCGTCGCGGCCGCGGCATTGCTGACCTCCGGTGGCAAGAGCAGTGCACAGGTGCCGCCGCCGCGGGCGCCGGCCAGTGCGCGGCCCGCTGTCGTGCCCCTGGCGGATACCGCCCCGGTGCCGACCACGGCCGGCCTGACGGCCGCCCTGGCTGCGGCAGTCAGCGATCCCAACCTCGGCAATCTGACCGGGATCATCACCGACGCCACGAGCGGCCAGCAGATATGGGAGCAGCGCGCCGGCATGCCGATGCAGCCTGCGTCGACGAATAAGGTGCTCACCGCGGGTGCCGCCCTGCTCACTCTGGACCGCAGTGCCCGCGTCACCACCACGGTCCAGGCCGCTGACCAGACCCGGATGCCGGGCGTGGTCGTGCTTGTGGGTGGGGGTGATCCCACCCTGTCCGCAGCGCCGCCGGGCATCGACACCTGGTATCGCGGCGCGGCGCGTATCTCCGACCTCGCCGACCAGGTGCGCAAGAGCGGACTGACACCGACTGCGGTGCAGGTCGACACGTCGTTGTTCACCGGTCCCGACATGGCTCCCGGCTGGGATCCGGAGGACATCAAGGGCGGGGATATCGCCCCGATTCAGTCGGTGATGCTCGACGCCGGCCGCATTCAGCCGACCACACTGGAATCTCGTCGATCGCCGACTCCGGCCCTGGACGCCGGACGCGCCCTGGCCGTGGCACTCGGTATCGACCCGGCCCGGGTCACCTTCGCGCCCGGCCCGGCCGAAGGTCGGCAGTTGGCCTCGGTGCAGTCCGCCCCGCTGATGGAGCGGCTGCTCGAGATGATGAATGCCTCGGACAACGTGATGGCCGAAACCATCGCCCGCGAGGTGGCCAAGGCCACCGGCCGGCCCCTGAGTTTCGCCGGTGGCGTCGACGCGACACTGAGCAAGCTCTCGGCAGCCAAGATCGACACGACCGGTGCCTCGCTGGTGGATTCCAGCGGCCTGTCGGTGGCGGATCTGCTGACATCCAAGACCCTCGACGGGGTGGTCGGCGCCGCAGTCGGTCCCGACCAGCCAGCCCTTCGGCCGTTGGTGGACCTGCTGCCGATTGCGGGCGGTAGCGGCACGCTGTCCAACCGATTCGTCGGCGGCGATCAGATGAAATCTCCGGCCGGGTGGTTGCGTGCCAAGACCGGGTCGCTGACCAAGACCAATTCATTGGCCGGGATCGTCACCGATACCAGTGGCCGGGTGCTGACATTCGCATTCATCTCGAACAACGCAGGGATTGAGGGACGAACCGCCATTGATGCGCTAGCTGCAACGCTGCGTAGCTGCGGTTGCGCCTCATGAGCGGGTCCACCCAGCTGTCCGTCGGGAAGGCGGTCGACTGGCGGTTCGCCGGCACTGTCGGGGCCCGACTGACCCGGCCCGGCCCGGCCACGACCGACTACACGCGCCGACAGGTGATCGACGAACTCGCCGCGGCCTCCTTGAACGCTGAGGGTCCGGTCCGCGACGTCACCGGGCTTTTCAGCGATAGCCCGGTTCCCGAGGCGCGAATCATCAACCGCGAGCAATGGATTCGCACGGCAGCGGACTCCATGCGGGTGATGACCGGCGGAACCGAAACTCCGAACACCAGCGCCTCGGGCCGGATGGCCGGAGCGCAGACCGGCGCGGTACTGGCGTTCGTCTCCTCGGGAATCCTCGGCCAATACGATCCCTTCGCCGCCGATGACGGTGGCTGCCTGTTTCTGGTGTATCCGAATGTGATCTCTGTCGAACGTCAACTTCGGTTGGTGCCGAAGGACTTTCGGTTGTGGGTGTGCCTGCATGAGGTCACCCACCGCGTGCAGTTCACCGCCAATCCCTGGCTCACCCAACATATGTCGCGTGCGATCGGTGTGCTGACCGGTGACCGCGATGATGAGGTCGGCCAGGTTATCGGCCGTCTCGCTGAATTCGTCAGGGACCGACGTCGGGTATCGGCGGGTGCACCGGATCCCGCCAACGCCGGTGTGCTCGGGCTGGTTCGTGCTGTGCAGTCCGAACCGCAACGCGAGGCGCTCGACCGGCTTCTGGTGCTCGGCACCCTGTTGGAAGGCCACGCCGACCACGTGATGGATGCCGTTGGTCCCGCGGTGGTTCCGTCCGTTCATCTCATCCGGCGCCGTTTCGATGACCGCCGGCAGCGCAAGCAACCACCGCTGCAACGTCTGCTGCGCGCACTGCTGGGCGTGGACGCGAAACTGAGTCAGTACACCCGCGGTAAGGCGTTCGTCGACCACGTGGTGAACCGGGTCGGGATGACGCGGTTCAATGCGGTCTGGACCGGCCCGCACACGCTGCCCCTGCCCGCTGAGATCGAAAACCCACAGCGGTGGATCGACCGGGTGCTGTAGCCGGGCTGCGCGCGACGCTGACCGGTTTCGCCGCGACCCGACTGGCCGAGGCACAGTCCTGGTGCGTAGCCCTGTCCGGCGGGCCTGACTCGCTGGCGCTGACCGCCGCCGCAGCCACCACCCTGCCCACGACGGCACTGATCGTCGACCACGGACTTCAGCAGGGTTCGGAGTCGACGGCCGCGACGGCGCGAGATCAGGCGCTGGACCTCGGATGCGTACGGGCCGAGGTTCTTCGCGTGCAGGTCGGTTCCACCGGGGGGCCGGAGGCTGCCGCCCGATCCGCCCGGTACGCCGCCCTCGATGCCGCCCGGGGCGGTGCGCCGGTGCTGATCGGCCACACCCTCGACGATCAGGCCGAGACGGTGCTGCTCGGCCTCGGTCGCGGGTCGGGTGCGCGTTCGATCGCCGGTATGCGGGCCGCTGATCCGCCGTGGTACCGGCCATTGCTGGATGTCCGACGCAGTATCACCCAGGCGGCCTGCGCCGAACTCGGTCTGGTGGCCTGGGACGATCCGCACAACAGCGACCCCCGCTTCACCCGGGTTCGGTTGCGCGCCGAGGTCCTGCCACTGCTCGAGCAGGTGCTGGGCGGCGGGGTGGCTGAGGCGTTGGCACGCACCGCCGCCGCGCTGCGCGAGGACAACGACGCACTGGATCACCTGGCCGCCGTGAATCTGTCGCCCGGGCCCACTGGCGATGGTCTGGACGTCGATGCGATCAGGCACCTCCCGGACGCGCTGCGTCGCCGGGTGATCCGCGTCTGGCTCCTTGCCGGCGGGGCCAGCGGGCTGACCGATACTCAGATCCGGGCGGTTGATGCCCTGGTCAAATCGTGGCGCGGCCAGGGTGGCGTGGCGGTCAGTTCCGACGTGCCGCGCACAAGGTTGTTCGCTGAACGCCACGGCGGCAGGCTGACTCTGCGCCGTAAGCCGGTCTGATTGTTCCCGGCCCGCGCTGGCATGGCACGCTGTGGGCGTGACAGCGCATGAGCTGTATGGCGGTGACATCAAGTCGGTCCTGGTGTCCCAGGAGCGGATCGCGGCCCGAACCGCCGAACTCGGCCTTCAACTGGGCCTCGATTACGCCGACGCGCTCGCCGGACAGGATCTGCTGCTGGTGACCGTGCTCAAGGGGGCGGTGATGTTCGTCACCGATCTGGCGCGTGCCATCCCGCTACCCACGCAGCTGGAGTTCATGGCCGTGAGTTCCTACGGCTCGTCGACATCGTCATCGGGTGTGGTTCGAATCCTCAAGGATCTCGACCGCGATATCGCCGATCGCGATGTGTTGATCGTGGAGGATATCGTCGACTCCGGGTTGACGCTGTCCTGGTTGTTGCGCAACCTGGCAACCCGTCATCCGCGTTCTCTCCGGGTCTGCACATTGCTGCGCAAACCCGAAGCGGTGCGCGATGGACTCGACATCGACTACATCGGTTTCGACATCCCCAATGAGTTCGTCGTCGGCTACGGTTTGGATTACGCCGAGCGCTACCGCGACCTGCCTTATATCGGCACCCTGGACCCGAAGGTCTACCAGCACTAGCGAATTCACGTCCGGCCGGGTCGGGCTTTAAGTCAACTCCCAGACTGCGGTCACCGAGAATCCGACGGTCTGCTCGCCTGGCTCAAGCGGTACCGCGGCAGCCATCGCATCCGACTGCGGCGCCGGCATCTGCACCGGCCGTGGCGAAGCTTCGCCGGGCACTTCGGAGATAGCGATGACCCTGCCCAATGACAGCCCGGATAAATCGGCGTACTGCTGGGCCCGGTTCTTGGCGTCATCGAAGGCCCGGGCGCGGGCGTCGCTCACCAGTGTCGAATCGTCGGCGATGGAAAAGTTGACCGCATTGATCCGGGTGGTGTTGCCGCCGGCGTTGATAATCGTCGCCAGTGCCGCGGATGCGGCGTCCAGTTTGCGGATCTTGACCTGGATGGAGTTGCCGGCCCGGTAACCGGTGATCGCCGAATTCTCGCCGTATTGCGGTTGCAGGTTCACCGCGGTCGTGCTGATGTCCTTGGCGTCGATACCGCCTGCCGTCAGGGCGTCGATCACCGAGCGTTGGCGTTCACTGGTCTGATTCATCGCGGCGGTCGCATCCGGGGCCACCACTTCGATCCCCACGTCTGCCGTCACCGTGTCGGGTGCTCCCTGTACCTGACCGGAGCCCACGACGGTGACCTGCCGCGGACTCGCCGCGACGGGGCCGGCTTTCGAATCACATCCGGTCAGGGTGGCGACGGTCAGCGCCGCGGCGAGACTTGCCGCCACGCGCCGAGTACTGATGGCGAAGATCATGATTCACCGTAGCGCGCTCGCGGAGGTGTTTCGCGGTCGGCGGATTCACGACCACGTCACTGTTGAGAGGAAAGCCAACAGCTCGGCGTTGATCTCCTCGGGCCGCTCCTGCTGGATCCAATGCCCGGCCCCGTCCAGCATCACCTGCCGGTACGGCCCGACGGCGACCTCACGGGCGCGATCCGTCTTGGTGAACGCCAGCACCGGGTCTGCAGTACCGCCTATGAAAAGTGAAGGGGCGCTGATGGTTTCAGCTGCCGGATGGGCCGTGATATCCCAGTTCCGCTCATAGTTGCGATACCAGTTCAGCGCTCCGGTGAAGCCGGTTCGGCTGAACTCGGAGACGTAGTGGTCGAGTTCGGCGGCGGCCAGCCAGGCCGGTAGCCGGTCCGGTTCGGGCAGCCGGTCGATGAAGCCCTCGGGCCCGGGTGCCAGCATCCGCAGTGCGGCGGCCTCGTCCTGCGGTGCCCGCATCCCGCCCAGCATTCGCCGCAGGCTTCGGCCGGGATCAGCGTCCAACTCAGCGTCGGCCGCCCCGGGTTGTTGGAAATAGAGCATGTAGAAGAAGTTGTCACCGAAGATCCGGCGCAACGCATCTGTCACCGGCGTGAGCGGCCGCGGCACCGGCGGCACGCTCAGTCCTGCCACGGCGGCGACCCGATCCGGATACAGCAGTGGGGTAGTCCAGGTCACCACCGCGCCCCAGTCGTGTCCGATCAGCGCGCCCCGTTCGGCCCCGGCGACGTCGAGTAGGCCGACCAGGTCGCCGGTCAACTGTGCGATGTCGTAGGCCTCGATCGCATCCGGGCGCGACGAACCTCCGTAGCCGCGCTGGTCGGGGGCGATCACCCGGTAGCCGGCGGCGGCCAGTGCGGGGACCTGGTGACGCCAGGAGTAGGCCAACTCGGGGAATCCGTGCGCGAGGAGAACCACCGGCCCGTCCGGGGGACCGGCCTCCAGAATCCGCAACCGGACCCCGTTGACGTCGACGTACCGTTCGACCGGTGCCATCATTCCAGCCAAGCACAGCGGGTGCGGTGTCCGAAACGGGTCTGGAATTCCGGAACCAATCGGTGACGGAAACCATCAGGGCACTTCCCGACGTTGGGGTACCGGTAACCTGGAGTTCTCCAGCGCAGAGCACATCGGAAGGACGGGCCCCCGGGGCCGACGCTTGATGAATCGGAAAAACGTTGTCCGCACGCTGACGGTGATCGCTGCCGTGTTGCTGCTCGGGTGGTTATTCATCTTCTTCAGTGACGACACCCGCGGCTTCAAGCCGGTCGACACGTCGGTCGCGATGTCGCAGATCTCCGCCGACAACGTCAAAACCGCCCAGATCGACGATAAGGAACAACAGGTCCGGCTGGAACTGAAGAGCGCCTCCAAGGACACCGCGAACACCACCAAGGTGATCGCGAAGTACCCGACCGGGTACGCCGTTCCGTTGTTCGAGGCGCTGAACAACAAGGGCATCAAGACCAACACCGCGGTCAACCAGCCCAGCCTGCTCGGCTCGCTGCTGGTCTACATGCTGCCGTTGCTGATGCTGGTCGGGCTGTTCGTGTTGTTCTCCCGGATGCAGACCGGTGGCCGGATGGGCTTCGGGTTCGGCAAATCCAAGGCCAAGCTGCTCACCAAGGACATGCCGACGACCACCTTCGCCGACGTGGCCGGGGCCGACGAGGCGGTCGAAGAGCTTTACGAGATCAAGGACTTCCTGCAGAACCCGGCGCGTTACCAGGCTCTGGGCGCCAAGATCCCCAAGGGCGTGCTGCTCTACGGCCCGCCGGGCACCGGCAAGACACTGCTCGCCCGCGCGGTGGCGGGCGAAGCCGGAGTTCCGTTCTTCACGATCTCCGGCTCGGACTTCGTCGAGATGTTCGTCGGCGTCGGCGCCTCCCGCGTGCGCGACATGTTCGAACAGGCCAAGCAGAATTCGCCGTCGATCATCTTCGTCGACGAGATCGACGCCGTCGGCCGTCAGCGCGGCGCCGGTCTGGGTGGCGGCCATGACGAACGTGAGCAGACGCTCAACCAGTTACTCGTCGAGATGGACGGCTTCGGTGAGCGCCAGGGCGTCATCCTGATCGCGGCCACCAACCGGCCCGACATCCTCGATCCGGCACTGTTGCGTCCGGGTCGATTCGATCGGCAGATCCCGGTGTCCTCTCCCGACCTGGCCGGCCGCAAGGCGGTGCTGCGGGTGCACTCGCAGGGCAAGCCGCTGGCACCGGGGGCAGACCTCGACGGTCTGGCCAAGCGCACCGTCGGAATGTCGGGTGCGGATCTGGCCAACGTGATCAACGAGGCCGCCCTGCTCACTGCCCGCGAGAACGGGACCGTCATCACCGGGGCGGCGCTGGAAGAGGCCGTCGACCGGGTCATCGGCGGTCCGCGTCGCAAAAGTCGGATCATCAGCGAGACGGAGAAGAAGATCACCGCCTACCACGAGGGCGGCCACACCCTGGCGGCGTGGGCGATGACCGATATCGAGCCGATCTATAAGGTCACCATCCTGGCTCGCGGCCGCACCGGCGGGCACGCGGTGAGCGTGCCCGAGGACGACAAGGGCCTGATGACCCGTTCGGAGATGATCGCCCGCCTGGTATTCGCCATGGGTGGGCGCGCCGCCGAAGAGTTGGTGTTCCGCGAGCCCACCACGGGTGCGGTCTCCGATATTGAGCAGGCCACCAAGATCGCCCGCGCGATGGTGACCGAGTACGGCATGAGCTCCAAACTGGGTGCGGTCCGCTACGGCACCGAGCATGGCGACCCGTTCCTGGGTCGCACCATGGGCACCCAGGCCGACTACAGCCACGAGGTCGCCCGCGATATCGACGACGAGGTCCGCAAGCTGATCGAGGCCGCGCACGACGAGGCCTGGGCGATCCTGACCGAACACCGCGATGTGCTCGACGTGCTGGCGGCGGAACTCCTGGAGAAGGAGACGCTGCATCGGGCCGAACTGGAGGTCATCTTCGCCGGCATCCAGAAGCGTCCCCGGCTGGCGGTGTTCGATGACTTCGGTGGACGCATCCCGTCGGACAAGCCACCGATCAAGACCCCCGGCGAACTGGCCATCGAACGCGGCGAGCCATGGCCCCAGCCGATTCCGGAACCGGCGTTCAAGAAGGCGATTGCCGCGGCAAGTGCGGCGCATGCTCAGCCGGGTCCTGACGCCAACGGCTATGACGCCAACGGCTATGACGCCAACGGAAGCGGCTCACACCCCACCGGCCGCCATCACGCGCAGAACGTTCCCGGCGGTCCCGGGCAACCCAATTACGGCGCCCCGTCCGGCTGGCGCGCGCCGGGTTGGCCGCCGCCACCCCAACAGCAGCGGCCCCAACAGCCGGGGTACTGGTACCCGCCGCAGCCCGGGTGGGGCACGCCTCAGCATCCGGGGCAGGCGCACCCGCAGCATCACCCCCAGAATCAACCCCACCCCCAGAATCAACCCCACCCCCAGAACCAACCCCACCCGCAGAACCAGCCCCAACCGCAGTATCAACCTCACCCGAGTCACTCCGGGTCGGGCTCCGCTCCCCAGGAAAACCCTGGCGACGATTCCACCTACCGGCCCACAGCCGACTGACGGACGGAGTTTCCATGGCGAAGCGCGACTCGATCACGCTCGACCTCCCCGAGTTCGACCAGGCCCGCGCGGAGGCGGCGGTCCGCGAACTGCTGCTGGCCGTGGGTGAGAACCCAGACCGCCAAGGGCTACAGGACACTCCGTCGCGCGTCGCGCGCGCCTATCGGGAGATGTTCGCCGGGTTGTAC
>Ga0114969_10001026_pt1 | contig 23821 bp, 28 predicted proteins | sample M_130807_MF_Meta_FD_87316 | JGI IMG/M metagenome (GOLD analysis project Ga0114969, IMG submission 87316) | Freshwater microbial communities from Lake Montjoie, Canada to study carbon cycling - M_130807_MF_MetaG | ecosystem: Environmental > Aquatic > Freshwater > Lake | place: Lake Montjoie...
CAACTTTAGATGAATCTATTGAACATTATATAAAGAAGTTTAAACTTTAACTTGTATAATAAATAAAAATGATTGCAATAGAATTTTTGAAATTACAATTGAATAATTTAATTGACAAATTGCTTTATTTAAAAAAACATACAATTAATGATGATGAAATACAAGAATTAATTGTACAAATTAAACATATAAGAAATTATTTGAATCTAGAAGAAGAATTACAATTGAAATTACCACTTCTATAATAATGGAAGTTTTAGTAGCTATTATATATGCAATTCTAATTACAAAACCTAATCCAAAACCTAAAATTATTATAATAAATAATCCATTAAATAAAAAATAAAGGACTTTTAAAGTAAAAATCATTAAAAATATGTAAATACGGCAATAATATAAAAAATTATGGTAAAATTCAATTGAATTTTACCATAAAAAATACATGTTTTTTTGTAATTACATGTTTTTATGTTAAATTTACTAATATATAGCAATAAACTAATGGGGCACGTGGTAACACCATGATTATGCAAACTTATACAAGCCCAGGAAATCAAAAATAAGCCCAATTAATTCTTGTTTTAAAAGTAAAATGGAAGTTATAAAAGCTAAAAAGTATAAACATCGTAAATACGATTGTCCATATGTTTTAAGTATAACTTTACAAAAAAAATATAAAGATTTTCCTACACTTGGAATTGATCTTGAAGATCGTAAATTTATGTCACAAATGAAAAAAGGTCTTAAACAATATGATTTAAAACTAAAAGTTGTAGACTTAAATGAAAACTTATTTACTTCTTTATTAAAAAATAAAAAAGATGGATTTTTAAGTTTAAATCATAATCCTCCAAAAAATGTTACACATTTAATTGGTTTTCTTTATAATTATAAACATAATGCATTAGATTTTTTTGATTCTTATAATGACACACGAACTCTTTTTACTTTACGTTTTAAAGGAAAAGTAAAAAAATTTGTTGAGGATTTTTTTCATAAATATTTAAAAGATGAATTTACTATTGAATCTTGTTATGAATTTAATTACACAACATAACCAGACATTCCACCTCTTACGGGCATACCAGATCGTCCACCACGTCCAGCACCTACGGGACGAAGGGCTGCTTCACTAGGTGCTTGTGCGGGAGAACTCAAAATGTCTTGTTCAGTTAGAACTCCTTTAATAATTCTTGAAGAACCTTTAATAGTTTCAAAGAATCCAGAAGAAATAGGAATCGTGTAAATATTAGGAGTGTAGTCAGCACCAGTAAAATTTTGAACTTCAATAACAAATTGTAGAGTAAAGTTTCCTACTAATCCACTTGCTTGTCCAGTTTGTAAAGGGAAATCTACACCAGGTTTTAGAACTAAAGGACCACCAATAAGACCACGTTGACCACCAGCTGCTGGGACTGCAAGAGTAAAAGTAGTAGCATCAAGTGAGTTATTAAAAGGAACATTACCTAGACCAGACCATTCAGACCAGTCCATGTCTACACCATTACGAACAGACATTTGGTATAGTTGTTTTTGAGTCATCGTGCTCATTAAACCCGAAAAGTTGTCAAAATTTAGACTCATTTTTGTAATTGGTAAAGACCAATCGCCATTAGTTGCATCAGCATATGAAGCTGGTTTTACATAAATTACAAGAAGGTCGGGAATAGAAGGAAGAGTAATAGTTTGAGAAGTAAGAGAAGTGGAAGCGGACAAAATGTTTACTGATGCTTCTACAAGAGTTCCAGGAGTTCCAATATAACGAGGAAATTCCATGTAAGGAACAATAGATTTAGGAGGTAAAGGAACATCAAGAGCTGGGGTTAAAAATTGAACAGACAATTTAGGTTGAGAAACCCATAAACTACCATAATTTCCAGTAGCAGACCATACAGTAGTAGGAGTACCAAAAGGTCTAATGAGATCACCATTGTCACTTACAACACTTAATTCAGTTGCTATACGTAAAGCACGTTTAGGAGAAGGTGCAAGATTCATTTGAACTTGAAAATTTTGAACACCAAATAATCCAGTAGACATTTCATATTGATCACTAAAAATAAAAGGAGAAAGTAATAGTTTTTCAGTAGAAAGTAATACTACATGAAAAGTTAAAGTGCGTTGAGGAACAGTACTTGCACTAGTAATAGTAGTTTGAACATAAGGTTGACCATTAAAATATGCTACGTTTCCTACAGGAGTTCCAAGACCCGAAAAAGGTTGAGGAAGGCTACCAGTAGCAGATTGGGCATAATAAAATCCATTAAATCCACCATTAGGAACTTCATCAGATTGAGAACTTTCAGACCAACCTTGGAGAGGAGAATTACGTACTGTATTAGTGTCGGGCTGAATTGCATAACGATCTAACATAGTTGGGCATGTGCGTTGACGACGAGCGTCTCTCATGTCAGCAAGACGTAGAATTTGAGGTAGAACATCTTGGGTATTTGTAGTTACAGTAGCATCGTTAATAGTTGCTGACATTTGAGTTACAGATTGATGAAGAGGAAATGCAGCTGGAGCAATCAAACCTTGAAGAGACGTTCCCGCTAGAATGTCCTTTCCAGGTGGAGCAGTTACAAGCACAGTTACAGTAGCACATACTTGACCAGTCCATTCTACGGCTCTGTCTACGAATACGTTTTCAGAAGGAACTTGAACGTTAAATTGACAAGACGTAGCATCTGCAGTTTGGGCTAGAAAACTTACATTAGAAACTGCCAAAGCTCCTTTAGAAACTGCATACTTAGGTTTTGTTTGAACAATACGAGGGTCGAACGTAGAAAACTTTTCAACTTCGGCCATTTTTATTATTAACGAAAGTTTATTTTTTTAAGCTTTACGCGGAACGAACACAATTGATTTTTCGTTTAAAAAGTAGACGAAATGAAGCCGAACCTTGGTTGGGTAAACGAAGAGGAATTAAAGCATTTGTTAAACGATTACGCCAATACATAGTAACATCAATAGTAGAAATACTGCCAGATGATGGATCTAAAGAAGAAAATCTAGGAACTTTAGGTTCATATAAAACAAATCCTTTCCATAAATCTGCTTTTAATGCATCAATAGGAGTTTCAATTAAAATAGTTTTTGTTGACCCAGAACTTGATCTTTGGTCTCCAATATTTGCTGTTCCAAAAGCAATTGGGTTTGAAAAAAATTCACTTCTTACCCTAATGTTGTCCGTAGCTAATACTATAGAAGCTATTGGTGACCATAATGTTCCAGTAGAAGTAAAATCTTGTTCTAATCTTACAAAAGTTGCATCAGAAATTGCTGAACCAGTAAATGGATTTACTAATTGAAAAAATGAAGATTTAGGTAAACTTCTTAATGATTTTCCTACTGCTGTATTGTCTTCTGGTTGAGTAGCTACTAATTGGACGGATAAACCAAAATCAATTACAATTTCAGGTAAAATAGTTGCTCCCGAACCATCCCATATTTGATTAGGACCATAATAATTAGTATTAAAGTTTGTAAATAAATTTTCTAAATTTGTATTAATTCCTACAAAGGAATATTCCCCAGCTACGTAAGGAGCAACGGCTATATAACTTACTAAATAAGGTGCTGGAAGTCCTGATTCAACAGGGACCATACAAGTTTTAGAATCTTGATTTAATGAAAATAAACCAGTATTTGCATCATATTCAAAGAAAGGACATTTTGTTCCAAAAGTTCCAACATTAACAGCTGCATCCCAGGCTTTTCTTAATGCAACATTTACTAATGTAACCATATGCGTATAATCATAACAATAATAATAATCAGTTTCTAATTGTACTGGTCCTACATCTGGTTTTAAAGTATATGGTGCTTGATTTTCGGGTTGCCATACAATTGGTTCAGTAGCTACTATATAAGTAGTTCCATATTTTACACAAAAAGAAATAGTATAAACAGTTAAATCTACATCAGTTGATGGATCAGCAATAACTGGAATAAATACAGGTAAATTTTTAGTTGCACCATTCAAAGAGAAATTTTCAACAGCTATTTCATAACTTGATGCATCTTTAATTAAAGGAGTTTGTCTTTCATCAAAATATAGAATTTCTGGGTCATCACTTAATTGGTCTGTGTCTTTTGAATTATTAATCACAGTTCCATTATAATATACTCTGTCTCCAGTAGCTTTTGAACCTTCAATTTTCACAGAAGAGAAACTTGACATTTATTTAATACTTTATATTTTTTTAATTAGATTACTTACCTATTAAATTAAAAGTAAAACCCGAAACAAATTCATCTGGATGTAATCCAGTAGATTCAACTAATTTAATATATTCAGGTAATCTCAAATGTTTAAAATATAATCTTGTTGTACAATGACGTCCACAAGTATTCATATTCATTTGATCAGTTTGAAATGGAAATGCATTAGAAAGAACTTTATATTTACTTTCTTTTAATAATTTTGTTAGTTTTTTAGTTGATTGTCCTAATTCTTTTAATTTTTCTGGTGTTAACCATTTTGATTCTTCATCTGGTTTATAATTACCATATGGATCAAAATATTCAATTATATTAGAATCTCTATAATTTAATAAACTTACCCAATGCCCAGTATTTAAATCTTCAGTTAAATAAAGAAGCATTAATCTACCTTTTTCATCTAATACATCATCAATAGAATTTGCATTTAATAAATCTGTATATGCTACAATTTTTAATGAAGGAATCATTTTCTGAATGTCTGATTCACTAAGACTATATGATTGTATTTTATTTAATTTTCGTTTTTTTACTAATGCCTCTGCTTGTTGAATTGCTCTCTGTAATTCTACAGGTTTTCTTGAAAATGGTATACCTTCTAATTCTACTCTATACCCTTTTTTACCTCCTAACTTATATGGAACAATATATACCATTTATTAATTAACTTCTACTTTTAATTCTTCTTTTTGTGGTGTTGTTTCTTCTACATCAATTGATGTTACACAAACTTTATTACAACATGTTGAACGTATACGTTTATGATTCAATTTAACTAAATAAGCTAAAAGTCCAGAAAATACAGTTACTAAAGTTCCTAAAGAAAATCCCTGGGTTGCATCCATTTATAATTTCTATATGAAAAATTATAAATTGATTATTGTGCGAATTTTTAGTTATTATAGGTTACATTCTATGTTTTCGTGGTCTACCTCTACGTTTCTTACCTAAACCACTCAAACTACCAAATTGATCTTCCATGTCTTGTAAATACCTAGGCGGTGCTTCTTCTACAATTTCTTCAGGTATTTCTTCAGGTATTTCAAAATCATCTTCATATTCTTCTTCAAACATACCAGGTCCTTCTTGAGCTAGTCTAAATCGATCTAAATCAGATGGAGGTTCGGGTTGAATTAAAGGTCCAGGTGGAACTCTTCTACCTAATTGTATATTACTTTGTGCAGCTCGTTCAATGTCTGTTCCTCTTGCAGATTCTTCCCCTACAAATCCAGGTCTATATTGTGCTGCTTGTTGTGTAAGTAATCTTGAACTTAAAGTTGACATAACTTGTTCACGTGCAGATTTAGATTCACGAATTGTTCTTGCAATTTCACGAATTACAGATTCAATTAATTTCAAAGTATTTTGTAAATTTTCAATTAATCGTAATCTTTCTTCTGATGGACTATATGCTTCACCAGCAACACCAAATGTTTCTCCTCTATACCCACGAATAGTTACAACTAATTGTTGAACTAATCTTGCATATTCAGCTAGTTTTTCTTCACTAATTGTTGAACCAACACGCAATAATGCTTGTAATAATTTATTCATATTTTCAGAAACTGCATTTGTGAATGAACCAGCATTAAAAGCAGAAAATATAGTTGTAAATAATGAATCAACATCGGGTGTACTAGACACTTCAATTTTAGGGAATGTTTTTGTAGACCCAGAACTTAATGCTCCATATTCTTCTGCTCTTTGTTTTAGTGCTTTCGCTAACCATTCTTGTCCTTCTTTTGTTGTAATTACACCTCCACGTAATCCACCAGATGTTACATATTCCATAGGAGAACCAGTAAAAACACCATTAGGAACAGCAGAACGTGAAGCTTTTCTTTCATAACGTTGTGAACGTGCAGTTGTATTAAGTTTTCCTTCCATACCTTTTTTAGCTCTCAAAGTATTATTAACTCTGTCTAAGACAACTTGTCTTTCATGTGCTGCAAATGGACTTTCCATTCCAGGTTCAGCATTTAAGGAAGGAATAGAAGGTGGGGCCATTTCACGATGTCTATAATTCATATTATAAGCTTCATCTGGATAAGTCCATCTTAATAGTGGTGTAGTTTGAAATGTAGGCATTTATTTACTACTCATATTAATTTTTATTTAATATAAACCTTTGTCTTTTACATATTTAGAAGCTTGTGGAAGAGAAAGTCCTTGTTCACGCATTACTTTTTTAACAATTTCTCCACGTGCTGATCTTCTACCTCCAGCTCTTCCTTGACTAGAAGAAACACTTGATGCATATGTAGTTCTACCACCACGTCGTTTTGCAGCGTCACTCTTCTCTCCCATTACTTCTCTCTCATATACTTGTTCTCTTTTCTGTACTGCTGGACCAAAACCAGAATAACCCATATAAGGACTATATTCTTGCATTTCTTGACCATCCATTCCCATTATTCCTTCTTGTTTCATCATACCACCACGACGTCCATATATAGTTCTACCACCAATACGAGGAACTCCTCTTCTTGTTACAACAGGTTCTTCTTCTTCTCTGTTATGTACTCGTTGTACTGCTCTTATTGGACCAGAATAACTCATATAAGGACTATATTCTTGCATTTCTTGACCATCCATTCCCATTATTCCTTCTTGTTTCATCATACCACCACGACGTCCATATATAGTTCTACCACCACGACGTTTTACAACAATCATTCCTTCTTCATCTGAATCTCCACATTCACAACTTTGACAACCACGTCCTCCCTTTTTAGCAGAAGCTAATAGTCCGCTTAATTTGTCAGTTACATCAAATATAGGTTGAATATAATCTAGAATTTGTTGTCCTTTGAATGGTAGATCAGCACGATTTAGTGTCTTCAATTTCAAGAATTGAGAAATACCTACAGCGTTGTCATAAAAGAATTTGAGCCATGTCATAAGTTTACCAAATATTTCTTTAGCTTTGTCAACTACTGTCTTCACAGTAGCAGCTAAATCTCCCCCTCTTCGTTGACCACCACGACCTAGGCCTACACCTTCAAGAATTTTTGCAACTCCATCAAGAGAATCTTTATATGTTTTAAGTTTATTGAATGCATCAACTATTTTTACAGCAAATGCTTTTGCTTTTACATTTGCTTTAGGATTGTCAATAAATTCATCTTTAATTTCTTCTATAAAATCATCAATAAAACTTGAAATATTTCTATATGCTCCTAAAACTCCTTTTGTTCCTTGAATAACAGCATCAACTTGTCTTTTAATATTGTCGGGAACTAAAGCCATAATGTCATCTACAATATTACCACCACGTAATGAACTAGCTAAAACTTTAGCTACATGTTTTGCTTTTCTTAATGACATCGCACCTCCTGTTGTTGTCATTTGTTCTTCAGAGGGATTTTTTTCTATTTGACCTTCACGAGCTGGTCTTGTTGATTCTGCCCATTCATCAAATCCATCTTTCATAAATCTAACATCTTGAGTTTTACCACGTATAGCTTCTTTTCCACGAATATATTCTGATTGATCACCTGACATTTTGTTATTATAGCAACATTTATTTTAACAATAAATAACAAATGCTCTCTACATTAAGACAAGATTGTGGATGTGGTGGAAAAGAAAATTGTATAACAAAACATAGAAAAGAATTTAAAAAATGGGTTCGTTCACAATTGAAAAAATTAGATTGTGGATGTGGATGTAAAGGAAAAAAAGCATTTGAAAAAAAATATGGGAAATTAATTGGTGGTGCATTAAAAGAATGTCCACCTGGATGGAGAAATGATGGTTTAACATGTGTTGAATCATGTAATGCAGATGAACGTGATGATGGTTTAACATGTAGAAAAAAATGTCCAGATGGATGGATTGATGATGGTTTAACATGTAGAAAACCTATAACTTCTTCTATGAATGATTGTCCACCTGGTTCAAAAGACATAGCTGGAACATGTTGGGGTACAGTTCGTGAAGATTGTCTTGATGATTGTTTTAAACATCCAGCACCTGGATGTCGTACATATGAATGTGGAAGATTAAAAGGAGCATTTGGTGAAGATTGGGGACCTAAATTATGTACTGATTGTAATTTAAGATGTGGGCAGACATGCTGGAGTGTTGATGGTATTACAAAACAATTACATGAAAGACAATTAAAAGTTCAAGGTGGTGAAGTTATTGGACAAGAAATACGTGGTAAAAAAATTATTGGACGTGTTGATTGGGATGAAACATTCAAAGACCTTAAAAAAGGATTTGAAGATGTACTTGCAAATAATCCAGCATTAGCACAATTATTTGATCCAGAAAAAAATGGTGTTGCTTCTGCATTTCGTAAATTTGGTGATGATGCTAAAAAAGTTTTTGAAGAAGTTGGAAATCGTGTAAAAGATGGGTTTGACAAAATGGGAGAAGCTGCAAAAGCTGAATTTCAAAGATTTGCTGAAAGAGCTGAAAAAGATTTTAAACATTTTGGTGATGAATTCGTGAAAAAAATGAAAGATCCAGATTTTTGGGTTGAATTTGCTTGTATTGCTGCACAAGTTGGTGCTGCTGTTTTAGGTGCTATGATTACAGCTGGAACATTAGGTGTTGGTGCTGGTGCTGGAATTGCTATAATGATGGCTGCTAATATGGCTGCTCCAGCTATTCGAATGATTGCAAAAGCAGCAAGAAATCAACCTATTGATGCACTTGACATAGCTGACATGGCTTTAGCTGCTATTCCAGCTCCTGGTGTTGCTGGTAAAGCTGCGTCAACATTAATTGGTAAAGCAGCACAAACTATTGTAGCTAATAGAAGTACAATTCAACAACTAGGTGGTTTAGTAATTACTGGTGTTAAAACTGCCCAAGCATTAAGTTTAATTCCTTCTTCTTGTATTGCAAATTGTCCACCTGAACCCCCACCCCCAGAAATTCCTCCTCCCGATCAAAAAGAACCTTACCCTTGTGAACCTACACCAAAAACTGGGGAAAAAACAATTGATGAAATTAAAGATTTGCAACCTGAAAATACAATAAAATATATTCTTAGAAATCCAAGACGTGAAAATCCAGATTATTTAACTTCTGAAGAATGGGTAGACAAATATAGAAAAGAAAATTATGGTAGTCCACCTACAACATGTGAAGGTGATGATTCACCACAAGCTGAAGTTCCTAATACTGGAACACCACAAGAAATTCCAGAACCAAAAGATTTAGAAGGGGAAGAAGATTTTGATTTTGGAGACAAAGATGAAGATGAAGAAGGATTTGATTTTGGTGGTGAAGGTGAAGATGAATTTACATTTGGTGAAGATGGGGGGGAAGAAGAATTTAAATTCGGGGAGGACGGGGAAGAAGAAGAATTTAAATTCGGGGAAGATGGGGAAGAAGAGTTTGCCTTTGGTGACGAAGAAGAAAAGGATGAATTTGCCTTTGGTGATGAAGAAAAGGATGAATTTGCATTCGGGGATGAAGAAGAAAAAGATGAATTTGCTTTTGGTGATGAAGAAGAAAAGGATGAATTTGCCTTTGGTGAAGAAGAAAAGGAAGAAGAGTTTGCATTTGGTGATGAAGAAGAAAAAGATGAATTTGCCTTTGGCGAAGAGGAAGAAAAGGATGAGTTTGCTTTTGGTGATGAAGAAGAAAAAGATGAATTTGCTTTTGGTGATGAAGAAGAAGGAGAAAAAGTTGAAGAAGAAGGTGAATTAGAACAATTTGGTGAAGAAGAAGAAAAAGAAGAAGAATTTAAATTTGAAGAAGAAAAAGAAGAGAAATGTGATTTAGTACTTGAGAAAATTATGAAAATGAATGAACAAGATTTTAATGTTGAATTCCCTGATGGATTTGATGATTTAGACATGGGATTCCAAGAAGAAGATTTAACTGGTGGTGCTAATGATGATGAAATTGAACCTATTGTTACTGGAAATATTATTGAAAATCCATTTGGTACTATGGCTTCTAAAGTACCTACTGACAATATACCTAATACTCATGAAGGTGCTAAATTTGATCCATTATGTTATGCTAGAAAAAACCCAGAACTTGCAGAAGCTACTGGAACAGACCTAGGTAAATTAACTACACATTGGATTGAAAAAGGTCATAAAGAAGGGTATGATGCAGAATGTGGACCTGGAACTTCTTCTGCCCAAGAAAGATTACAAAAATTAGCTGAAAGACAAGCAGAAGAACTAAAATTAGAAGGACAAATAAGTGCTTGTAAAGCTGCTGATAGATTTTGGACTGGAACAAAATGTGATGGAACAAAACGTGCTAATGGTTCAACAAATACAGTAGCAGAAGAATGTCAAAAAAATAATTCTTATTATGATTATGAAGCATATTCTTATTATGGTGAAGGAGGAAAGGAATTCTGTAATCGTTCTAAATTCCCAGATGGAACAAGAAAACCATTAAAAGAGTTATGTGCTGCAACAAATAGATTTTATGTTGTTCCTGAGGAGGGGAGAGGAGGACCATGGTGTAATCCTACTTTAAATGTTGATGGATCATATAAAACTATTGCAGATTTATGTGCTGATAATAATTCATTTTGGAATGGAAAAGAATGTAATTTTTCAAAAGACAAAAGTGGTCGTGAAAAGAAAGAAGATCCTAAAAAAGATTGTTATGAAATAAATCGTATGTTTAATGATGTTTCTAAAGAATGTGACCCTAAAAGAATGTCTGATGGAACAGATGCTTTTACTTTTGGTGGTCCTTCTTATAACATACCTTCTTTTGATGAATCTTATGCACTAATTGAACAGTTAAGTAAACATAGGTATGAAAATATAGTTTTTAGAGTATTACCTTCAAAAACTATTGAAGGAAGACGTTTAAACACTACGTTTAAAAAATTTATTTTCAGAAAATTCCCTAATACACCAAAAGATCCAAGAGATGATGATGGATCTTATATTAGTCCAACACCCGAAAATTACCCTTATTTTAAAGGATTTTTTGATTTTCAAGGAGGAGAAAAAGGAAATTCTGGTATTGCTAGTACTATGACAGAAGAACAATTAGAAAAAGTTAAACCTATTGATCCTGAAGTTGGAGATGTTTTAGATGATGGAAGTCTTAAAGAACCTCCTAGATGGAATGATTTGTCTCTAAAAGACCCTACATTTGGAACAGAAGAAATTTTAACAGCATGGGATGGAACTTCCTGGAAAAAAATGTCAATCAAAGATTATATTGGTTTAGTAGAACCACCAAGAGACATAAAACCAAAAGGAAGTGGAAAACCTTTAACTTTAACTTTATATTGGGCTAATTGGTGTCCTCATTGTCATGATTTATTACCTGTGTGGAAACAATTAAAATTAAAAGGTGTAAAATTTGAATCTTATGAAGAATCTGTAAGTCCTATTAAAGTTCAAGCTTACCCTACCATCATATTCCATAATGGAAAAAAGATGGAAAAGTATGAAGGTCCTAGAACAAAAACTGCAATATTAAAATTCTTAAAAAATAAACTCTCTATTAAATAAAAATGTCTGATTATGAAACGTTATTTAAGCAAACACAAGCTAAACTTAAAGAAGCTAAACTGCATTTACTTGCTTTAAGAGCTTTAGCTATTCAAAGACGTGCTAAAATTAAACCTTCTTCAATGAATCCTTCTCTATTGAATAAAACTTAATTTCTTCAGTATAATCATCAATTTGTTTATTTATGTCACGTAATCTAAATTCAAATTCTAATATTAAATTACTTACAGACTTAAGTATTTCTTTTTCTCCATTAGTCCAGTTTTGTAAATTTAATAAGTCTAATTTATAATTTGTATAGATTGTTCTTTTATTTTCATATTCAATTTTTTTTCTTATTAAACCTTCTACTTCTTTCTTTAATAATTCACATTCCATTTTATTTTAATAATAGTTTTTTAACTTTATATTGTTCCGTCTTTGATTTAAAAAATCCACATGAATCACATATTTCATTAGTAATTTTATATTTACCACACCATATAATACGAATAAATTTTGGACAATATATATACTTACAAATCATTTATAATTATAAGTATATATTATAATAAAATGGATGCATTCTCTCCAAAAGTATTTATGAAGCATGATGATTATATGACACCTAAATCTGCCTGGGAAAATATTAAACAATATATTCCTAAAAAACAAATTTGGGAAGCATTTTATGGTGATGGACAATCTGGGAAAGATTTAAGAGAATTAGGATTTGATGTTGTGCATGAACCAATAGATTTCTTTGAAGAATCTAAAGGTGAAATTATAGTTAGTAATCCACCATTTTCAAAATCAAAAGAAGTATTTGAAAGATTAAAAGAATTGAATAAACCTTTTATAGTTATAATGCCTTCACAAAAAATTAATACTGGTTATATTCGTAATTCTTTTATGAATACGACTGATCCATTACAAATTATTATACCAAGAAAAAGAATACATTTTATTAAATTTAAAGATGGTAAAAAAATAGAAAATTGGAAATCAGCTACTGCATTTGATTGTTTTTATTATTGTTGGAAAATTAATCTTCCAAAAGACATTCTATGGCTTGAATAGTTTTAATACTCTCCTATATATTAATTAAATGGAATTTTTAAAAGGTGATTGTTTAGAAATTATGAAAACTCTTGCAGACAAATCAATAGATTGTTTTGTGTGTGATTTACCTTATGGTTGTTTAACTTCTGGAAATCCAAAAAGAAAAAGATTTCAAAATGGTAAAGACACGGGAACTATTTTAGAAGGACAAACTATTGGTGGATGTTCTTGGGACATCAAACTAAATCTGGATTTGTTCTGGACTCAAATTAGAAGGTTAGCTAAGAATGACCATACCCCTATATTAATGTTTTGCACTACAAAGTTTGGAGCAGAACTTATTAATTCAAATCCAGATTGGTTTAGGTATGATTTAGTTTGGTCTAAGTCTAACGGAGTTGGTTTTCTTTCTGCAAATAAACAACCTCTAAGAAGTCATGAACTAATATATGTTTTTTCAAAGAAAGGTGCATATTACAAACGCATAGACATAGAAGGAGATTTTAAAAAAGTTACTGGTGGACGTAGTGGTAATCAAAATGTATATGGTAGTATACCAAATATTACAATAGACAATACTGGTCGTAGATGTGTCAAATCTGTAATTGAAATAGCTAACAAAAAAGGTAAAGGAAATCATCCTACACAAAAACCAGAAGAATTATATGAATGGTTATTAAAACGTTATTGTCCTTCTGAAGGAACAATTCTTGATCCAACAGCTGGTTCATTCACATCATGTTTTACTGCAAATAAATTAGGTTTAAAATCTATTGGTATAGAAATGAATGAAGAATTTTATGGAAAAGCTTGTTTAAAGAAAAACCAGTAATTTAAAGAATACTTTCTAAGTTAATATTGAGCATGGATGACCGAGTGGTTAAGGTGACAGTCTTAAGAACTGTTGGAGAAATCCGCGTGGGTTCAATTCCCACTTCATGCATCAGAAGTTTCAAATGGAATTTCTGATGTTGAACTTAAATAATCTATTATATATTATATAAATGAATATTCTTTCATTATTTGATGGAATAAGTTGTGCATATGTAGCTTTAAAAAGAACTGGAATACCTATACAAAATTATTATGCTTGTGAAATTGACAAATATGCAATCCAAGTTAGTAAGGCTAATCATCCTCAAATAGTACACCTAGGTTCAGTAGTTGATTTAACCCCTATACCAAATCTGGATTTATTGATTGGTGGTTCACCTTGCCAAGATTTAAGTATTGCAAAAAAAGACAGAAAAGGATTAGATGGTGAACGTTCTTCTCTTTTCTGGGAATATGTTAGAATTTGGAAAGAATCAAACCCTAAATATTTTATTCTTGAAAATGTTGCAAGTATGCCAAAAGATGCTAAAGCTAAAATTACTGAAATTATGGGAGTTGAACCTATAATGATTAATGCTTCCCTAGTTTCTGCACAATCAAGAAAAAGATTATTTTGGACTAATATTCCAGTTAACGGACTACCAGAAGACAGAAACATTTTTGTTAAAGACATACTTTTAAGTGGAGAACATGTAATTGTCACAAACCAAATTAAATATAAACCTGGAGGTGACAAAACGCAAACATTATTAGCGAGAGATTATAAAGGATTTGGTAATCAAGCTATGAGTGGAGTTAAATTTACACCTTCAAAAAATAAATTTACATCAACAACAAGAAAATTAGGATTTATAGGAGAAAAAGACCATCAAGCTACACGATTATATGACACAGAAGGAAAAGCACCCGCATTAAATACTATATGCAATAATGGTCTAATTAAAATTGGTAGAGAAATTGGTAGACATTTGAATGAAGAAGGTAAACGTGAAGACAAACCAGAAATTCCTATAACAAGAAGAATTGAAATAAGGACTGATGACAAATCTGGAACTTTAACTTCAGCTACAAAAGACAATTTAGTAGTTGGAGAACAAATTAGAAAACTTGATCCTATAGAATGTGAACGTTTACAAGGTTTACCAGACAATTATACAGAATGTATTTCCAACACACAACGTTATAAATGTCTTGGTAATGCATTTAATGTTGATGTAATTTGTCATATTTTAAATTTTATAAAAGAAATTTAAATATTATACTATATATTAAATAAATGGAACAAACAGCAGCAGAAAGACATTATGAAAATGTGCGGAAAGCTCAAGCTGCATATTGGAAAAGAAAAAATCCTAATCCTAAACCACGTGGTCGTCCTAAAAAAATTCAAGAATCAGATTCTTCTTCTTCAGCCTCCTCCTCTTCTTCCTCTTCAGCTTCAATCCCAGGTAAAATATAATCTTTTAACATAGAAATCAATTTCATATAATTATTTGAATATTTAATACGATTCCAAATCTCTTCCTTTAAATCTTCTTCTGCATCATATGACAAGTTTGAAAGAAAATCATTCCCATCGTTGATTTCCTTTTGTACTGAATATGGTAACGTTTTACAATACTCTAAAAATAATTCGTTGACCTCATCCGAATCCATTTTTATTTATTTATATATAACATATTTAAATATTAATTTTGCTTTTCTCTTTTGTGTTTTGTGATTTGTGATTTTTAATTTTCTCTTTTTGCAAAGTTATACTAGAAAAAAAATCCTTCAAATAAATACTTATAATACAATCTAATTTTTCTTAAAACAGAATTCACAAATCACAAAACACAAAAGCAAAAAGCATTTTAATATATTATGTTATATATAGAATAATAATGGGCGAGGTCGAATTATGTGAATTGTGCGGTTCAATTTCTAATAATCATAAATGTTACATATGTGGTATTGAAGGTATGACACATAAAGAATTTATAGATCATACTTTTACAAAAGAACATGACAAAAAGGAGAGAATACAATTTCTAAAAAGAATTTATTGTGAGAAATGTAATCTACAATGTGAAACAAAAAAACAATATGACAAACACATTCTGGGTTCAAAACATAATAAAAGTTGCATTAATTTATTTTGTGAAAAATGTAATATGAAATATAGATTTAAAAAAGAATATGATGCACATTTACTAACAAAAAAACATTTGAATGGATTACAAAATAAAGATGAATTTTTCTGTGAAAAATGTAATGTCAAATCTAATTGTAAATCGGCTTTTGAATTACATTTAAAAACTAAACGACATCTTAAATAATTTGCTTTTCTCTTTTGTGTTTTGTGTTTTGTGATTTTTAATTTTCTCTTTTTGCAAAGTTATTCTAAAACTAAAATAAAATTTTTAAATACTTAGAATTACTTTCTGAATTCTAATAATTCATATACAGAAATCACAAATCACAAAAGCAAAAAGGAGAATTTATTTTAATTAAATAATATATTCATTTTATAAATGGAACGTAAATTTCCAGAGCAATATAGTTCTGGTTTGATTAAAATATTAAAAGTTTTAAGTTTTGGTTCACCTTTTGTTGTTGGATCTAGTGCAGATTACCAAATTATGTATTCTGCTGATTATGATTTGATGGAAGACGTTATTCTTCGTAAAGATGCAATAAGACAGTTTCAAAATAAAATTCATAAACTGGAAAGGTTAGGTAAGGTTACAGAAGTAAAAATTGGAGAAATAAGTGAATGGAATTTGCTTAAAAAACCTTATATTGAAAATTCTAAATTATATAAATATAATCAAAAGGATGAATTAGCCCATTTAGCTAAATTATGGCAAAATAAAATTATTACAAATGAGGAATATAAGATGGGTTCTGACCTTCTAAAACCTAGTTTAGATCCAGTAGAATCTTTGATTGCAAGAAAAGAATTAAGATTTGGTATTTTGCGTTGGTCAAATTCAGAAATATTTAAAGGGTATAAAGAGTTAAGGGATGAATCAATATATTATTTGGAAGATGCATTCAAATCAAAAGGTATAACAAAAATAGATTTTATTGCCTGGGTAAATCAAAAGTATACTGAATTTAGTAATATAATTTTTTGGACGAATTATAATGGTAAATATTTTGCTTATGTACCTTCTGTAAAGAAAGCTTTGAAAGAGAATATTTTAGAATTTGAAGCAGAAGGAAATTATGTTAAAGTTGCTAAAAGAATGTATAGTTTAGCTAAGCAATTTAAAGATGCATCAATTCTAGATTCGTTGAGAACTATTTTAAACTCACCATTAGGTAAGTTATATATGGTTACGGCAGACATGGAAGTACTTGAAGAGTTTCCTAATGCAGTAACTCAAGCAAGAAAACGTAAACAAATAGATTTGCTAAAAGACCAATATGCTAAATTATATTTCCCTTCTTTAAGAACAGCAACTCCCAGAATGAAATTAAGTAATTTAAAGGAAATTTTACAATCTGAAATGAAAAAAGCATTAAAAGAAGAGAAATTACTACCAATTCCTAGAGATTACATAATTTAATGAAAGATTACTATATAAAATTATATTTTTATGTAAAACTTTAATTTTTAATTTACTTTAATAGTAATAAATATGGCTACTAAAGTAAAGTTAACGTTTGATAAATCTAAAGATTCTACACCAATAGCTACCGTTACTGGGGGTGAATATAATAAGGATGTATTATATTTGCAACAAGATGGAGGTAAGAATTCTGGAAAGAAAGGTGTAAAGGAATTAGAAATAGGTAAGCATAGACTTTCAAAATTGTCACCACGTAAGCAATCGGAAGTTATGCGTGTTCTTCAAGATGCATATAAGAAAGGAATACCACCCGAGCATTTGAATTTGGAAGTTGACGGGGCGGAAGATGCATATAGAGAAATGTTAGGTGAAGTTGAAGAAAAGGGTACAACAAAAATTAAATTACCAGCTGGATCAACATTTTCATTAAATTTTAACCCAGATGCAACAAAACGTTCAATTTTTTATATAGCTGGTGCTTCTGGTTCGGGTAAATCTTATATAGCTAAACATTTAGCAGAACAATACCAAAAATTATTTAAAGGTCGTCCAGTATATTTAGTTTCAAAATTAAAAGAAGATGAAACTTTGGATGGTATGGTAGACAGACCACAAAGATTAAATATTGAAAAAATTACTGAAACACCATTAAAAGATTTAGAACCTTTAAGAGAATCATTAGTTATATTTGATGATTATGACACATTAACGGGTAAAGAAGCTAAAGCTATTCAACAATTAATTGATGACATTTGTATTATGGGTAGACATACTGTTACTTCAATATTAATTCTTTCGCATCATTTGAGCAATTTTAAGAAAACTAGGTTATGTTTGACAGAGGCTACACATTTCGTTGTATACCCACAATCTACTGGAGCACATGCATTAAATTATTTTATGAAAACATATGTAGGTATGGGTCCCGAAGAAGTTAAATTATTAAAATCTAGTGGTTCAAGATGGGTATGTATTCATAAAAATTTCCCAATATATTATATTACAGAAACAGAAGCTGGGATGATTGAATAGAAATAATTTTTTTTACTAATCCTCTCTACTTCCCCTTTTTCAAATCTTTCAACCCTTCTTTAAAAATTTCTAATTCCATTTCTTTTTCTTTTTGTTCTGCATAATCTTCTTGTTCTTTTTTACTTCTTACTTGAATAGGTTTCATACCAAGTTTCTTTAATAATTCTTCACGTGCTTTTTCTTGTTTAGCTTCTTTGGTTTCTTTTTTAGGTTTTTCTTCAACCTCTTTTTTAGGTTTTTCTTCAACCCCTTTTTTAGGTTTCTCACCTTTCTTCATTCTATCCATAATTTTTACTACGGCTGCATGTTCTGCTGAACCCTTTTTAGGTAAACACCACATTCCTTTTTTAGCGTTAAATTCTTTTAAAGCTTGAATCCAAACATTTACCATTTTTATTTATTAGTATATAAAATTAAACTTTATACTTTTCAGCTATATTACAGAAACAGAAGCTGGGATGATTGAATAGAAATAAATTTGTTAAGATTTAATAAAATGAAGGTAAGATGTAGAAAATGCAAGAAATTAAAAGGAGGATTAAATCAACAAGCATTTCTTGATGAACATATAAGAATAAGCAGAGAAAGAAACTTAACTCCTTCCCCACTAACTATAGAAGAATGGCAGAGGGGCAGACAGCCAGGAGAGAGAACCATTAACTTTAGTGATTTTACAAGTTCGATTCTTGAAGCAAATTTTGATGTTATGAAAAGTGCTATAGAAAGAGGTATTTATGGTGATCAATTTGACCGAGATTTAAGTGCATTAGATCCAGTAACGGGTACAAGATTTAATATATATAAACGTTTATTACCAACCATGAGAACTATTGATGTTCAAAGAATGGTAGTAAAAAGAGGAACAAGAGGAGACAAGGCATTTTATAATTTACCAGAATGGAAAGAATTTGTAAAATTATGGGAATTAATTGTACAGACTGCTTTCGATTCCATCCCTTCTAAACCAACTGGACCTAAACCAGGACTAGCACCAGCACCAGCACCAGAACCAGAAGCAGAACCAGAACGAGAATTACCACTACCACCAGAACGAAATCAAATAAAACAACGAATGACTGGAAACATACCTCAACATTTATTATTGCGATTACCACAAGCATCACAAGGAGGACCAGCACCAGCACCAGCACCAGCACCAGCACAAGAATCATATGAAACTGCAGAATACCATATGAATCAAGTAGCTATTCAAAAACAAATTGAAGATTTTAAAAATATTTTTAAACAGATTCAAATTGGTACAGCTGGTTTTGATGGTAATATTTTTACTCAAATTAATATTAGACCAGACTATATTGATTTAGTAAGAAAGGCAATTTTTAACACGTTCGGTCGAGAAACATTCGATCAAATAACTCAATCAAGTAAAGGTTATAAAAAATTAGCAAATCTTGCAAGAAGAATTGATCGTAAAACAACAGAGAAGGATTTAGAAGCTATTGTTAAAGAAGATTACCCAAGTTTTAATTTTAAATCAGTACCATTAACTACTCAATTTCTAACAACAATTGTTGAATTATATGAAGATGAAATTATAAATGACTTAACTAAATATTTAAATACAAGAAAAGGCGGAAGAAAATGTAAAAAATGTGGTCTTCTTAAACGAAAAACTAAATAGAATATTCTTCGGAGTCAAAGTTTTACGTAAAGTTGTATTTACATATTTTCTATGGTAATTAATAAAATGATGAAAACAATAACTCCGTATATGATGGAACTTCATAAAGAATTAAAAGAAAAAAGAAATATTGCTGATTCTACTGCATCACAATATTTAAGAACATTATATAGTTTAAATTCTGAATTACCATTTAAAAATTTAGCGTGGTTAAAGAAAATACCATCAATAGAAATACGATTAGAAAATTATGCAGAATCTACCCAGAAAAGTATGATTTCTGTTATAGTTTCTGCACTTTCATTATATAAAGAAGGTTCTTATAAAAAGATTTATTTATATTGGTACAATCGTATGATGGGAAATAAACAAGAAATTGATTCATCAAAAAAGACTGACAAACAAGCACAAAATTGGTTAAACTGGGACATTGTAAAAGCACATGAAAAAAGATTAGAAGATGAAGTATTACAAATTAAAAAAGTAGGACTTTCTGAATGGAATGTTATACTTTCTTATATGGTTTTAAGTTTATATACAAAATTTAGTCCAAGACGTAATCAAGATTACCAGTATATGTTAGTAGTTAAAAAGCCAGAACAAGCAAAATCTAAAACTGAAAATTATTATGTTATAGACACGAATGAATTTATTTTTAATAAATATAAAACTTCAAAAACTTATGGTGAACAAAAATTTGAAGTTCCAGATGATTTAGCACAAGTTATAAAATTATATTTAAAATCACATCCAAATACTAAGAAAGGAGCTTACCAATTCTTAGTAAATTTTGATGGGTCGCCTTTGCAAAGTATTAATGCTATTACTAGAATTCTTAATAAGATTTTTGGCAAAAAAATAGGTGTTAGTATGTTACGTCATATATTCTTGTCAAATATGTTAGACATAGATGAAATGAAACAAACAGCTGATGAAATGGGACATTCTTTAAATATGCAAAGAGAATATGTGAAATCAGAGTAACCATTCAGCTCTTATAGGAACAATCCATCCTTTTACACGATTACCATCACCACCAATAATAGTTCTACAACCTTTACAAGCCTCTTTAAGTTCTTTAACTGGAATTTCAAGAGCTTTATAATTACCATTAGGAAAATGAAAGAAATAATGGTAGAAATCAGCTTGTGTAGCTTCTATACCACTAGATTTATTATTACATTCATATTCTATAAACATAGTAGCACAATCGTATAAATAACCCATCCGATCAGATTTAACTTCATATTTATATTTGTTAGTTCTATAATCCCAACATTTAAAAACTTTTTCTGGTGCATCTTCAACAAATGTTTCTTCATCTAATGGTATATACTTTTTAGAAATTTCTTGGTATTTTTTTCCAAATTCTAACTTCTTTATAAAACTCATATTATATTAATGTAAATAAAAAACGATGGCGGTAATTACGCAATTTTATTTCTTTAATTTTCCACATTTTTTACATTTTCTTTTACCTCTACGTCTACCTTCTCCATCTAATTCACTCACTGGTGTGGAAGGAGGAGCAGATTCAAATATTTCTCTACCTGGAGGAAGAACTATAGGAAGCTGTTTCCCATTTATTTCTACAAATGCTTGTATTGGTCTTCTTTCTGGATCTCTTGCTTTGTAATCTAGTTTTTGTTCGGGATTATATGGCAAACCTGTGTATGGATTTGATGGTTGACGGCCTTGTAGTAGTGATTGCTGTTCCCATGATTTTAGACTAGGAGTTTCAAAGAAAAATTCTTTCTCTTCTCCTCTTCTCCCCTCTCTAATTATAGAAATTGGGTCACCATGTTTTATAGTGTTGTATGAAATAGGATCTTCAGTTCCTCTTGGAACTCTTTTATATGGTAATGCTCTATAAATTCTTTGATTACGTTCAACTGTTTCACGATTTCTTCTTTCTTGAACTTCTCTAGCATCAGCAATTGCAGCCTCAATAATTGCACGTTTTTGTTCACGTTTATTTTCATCTCTAAAAAATCTACCTTTGAGAAAATTTACACCACTTTTAATTGCATCTAATTGTGGTTCATACTGTTCATAAACAGCGTTTCTTACACTCTCATCAAATAGAGAAAGTCTTGCTTGTAATTCATCTTTAAATGGTCCACCACCTACTAAAGCTGATTCTAGAATACGCATTTGTGCTTTAGCTTTTTCAAGAGGTATTGGTTCCCTGGAATGCTTTTTTTTAGTCTCAATAGTTATAACCCAGTAAAGATTACGTTTAGGTGCTTTTCGTAATTTATATGGCATTTATGTATTATAGTTTAAAATTTTTATATTAAATATTACTATATAATAAAATGTCTTATGATCCTACTGGTGTACAAGGACCGCCTGGTGCTACTGGTGCTACTGGTGCTTCTGGAACAACATTTTCTTATATTGGAACATGGATTGATGGTTCTTATGCAGTAAATACACTTGCTGTAGATTCTCTTGACAATAATACGTATGTATGTATAGTTCAAACTGATGATGTTATTAATGATCCTCCATCAACAGTCTCTGCTTATTGGACTCTATTTGTAAATGGTGGATCTCCTGGAACATTTGATTTAGCTGTTAATGCAAATTCAGTATTATTTTCCGCTGATGGAACAACACCTACTTTTGATTCAGATTTTACTTATGACAATGTCAATCATATGTTAAGTTCACCTAATGTAACTATTTCAGACACTTTAAGTACTTATAGATTAAGAGATTCTGGTAATGATTTAGGAACGAGCGGACAAGTATTAACTTCAATAACATATGAAGTAGACAACACACAAGTAGTTTCATGGGAAAATTTACCAACTTTACCAACAGCTCAAGGAATTACTGGTTCTATACAATTTAATGATGGTTCTGGTGGATTTACTGGTTCTTCTGGATTTTTATGGACTGAAACTGGTGGAATGGGTAATGCATATAGACTAACTGGTGGACTTAATGGAAATTATATTGATTTAGATGATGATCAATTTATGGCTATTAGTATTGGTGGAGATTTACAAAACATGGGTAAAGGAATTTTAATTAATGCATCATCCTCATCAATTACTCTTACAGACAGAACTGATCCAGAACTAACAGATTCACAAATTACAATTGGTTCTGATGAACTTGCTATAACTGTTGGTGGTACTAATGGAACTACTGGACAATACCTAGGTTCTGATGGTGCTGGATTTGTTACATGGTCAACTCCTCAAGGTGGACTTCAATATTTTTTAACTGGATCAACTGTTGGTGGAACAATAACTAATTTACCTAATACTACTGTATGGACTACACTTACATGGACATTAGCATCAACAATTTCTTTTAAAGTTCCTCCTAATTGGTCTGCTGGTAAATTTGTAAGTTTTGATGGATTGGCTTTATATGATTTCAATATTAATAATGTAAACTACTGGTCTGTATATTATACTACAACTTCACAACCAGCAGAACAACCCTTACTTAGTAGTAAAAATATTAATAATGCTATTGTAAATTCTAGTCCACAAATGTATTTTCCTATGAATCTCTTAATTCCTTCTACATATTTAGAAGCTGGTGGACCTACTGGAACTATTAATTTGTGTGTGTATGGTTTTACAAATGGAACAACAGTTCAATTTTCACAAACACCAGTAATAAATGCAAGAGTTTCTGTAGTTTTATATTAATTACTAATATACAAATGGTTCAATTTTATAGAGCAAAAGATGGTATACACAAATTAGTAGCTAAATTTGATGATGGAAAAGTTGTTAAATTTGGTGCTTTTGGGTATGATGATTTCATAACTACGGGTGGTGACTTAAAAAAGAAAAAATCTTATTTAGCTAGACATAGAGCAAATGAAGATTGGACTGATCCTAAAACTCCAGGTGCATTAAGTAGGTGGATTTTATGGAATAAACCAACTTTAGATGAATCTATTGAACATTATATAAAGAAGTTTAAACTTTAACTTGTATAATAAATAAAAATGATTGCAATAGAATTTTTGAAATTACAATTGAATAATTTAATTGACAAATTGC
>Ga0114969_10001027_pt1 | contig 23820 bp, 23 predicted proteins | sample M_130807_MF_Meta_FD_87316 | JGI IMG/M metagenome (GOLD analysis project Ga0114969, IMG submission 87316) | Freshwater microbial communities from Lake Montjoie, Canada to study carbon cycling - M_130807_MF_MetaG | ecosystem: Environmental > Aquatic > Freshwater > Lake | place: Lake Montjoie...
ATGAATTAACAGAAATTCTTAAAAAAAAACAAAATAAAAAAAAAAGTTTATTAAATTTATTAAAAAATCCAAATATTACTATTGAAAAAAAATTAAAAATAAAAGATAAACTACTTGAAATAAAAAAAACAATAAAAAAAATAAAGCTAAATGAAAAAGAATATCTATTAAAAAATTCTCAATATATTTTTGATTATTTTGAAGATAAAAAAAATATATCAGATAATAATAAACAACCCACAACCATACTTGATAACTTTTTTAATTTACAAAAAACCGATAAAAATGATACTTTTGAATTAAAAGAAATGAATAATATTAAAAAATATTTTTTAAATATTAATGAATCCTTTTTAGATATAGATAATTTCGTATTAAATACAGATATTTGTCGGTTCTGTAAAAAAGGAGAGATGATACCCATTGACCATGAAGGAATCTTAGTATGCAATATATGTTCTAAAATAATGAAATATCTGGTTGAAAATGAAAAACCGTCCTATAAGGACCCACCGAAAGAAGTCTGTTTCTATGCGTATAAAAGAATCAACCATTTCAGAGAAATATTAGCACAATTTCAAGCAAAAGAATCAACACAAATACCGGAAGAAGTCATTGAAAATATTAAATTACAAATTAAAAAAGAGCGAATAGATATCTCTCAATTAAATAATAAAGGCGCGAAAGAAATCTTGAAAAAATTAGGCTATAATAAATATTATGAGCATATTCCGTTTATAAAAGATAGGTTAGGCATAAAACCGCCAATTATGAGTTCGGAATTAGAAGAATTATTATGTAATTTATTTATGGATATCCAAAGTCCTTACGCAAAATACTGTCCCGATGATAGAGTTAATTTTCTTAATTATTATTATACTATATATAAATTATGTGAATTATTAGATCAAAAACAATTTTTACCTTATTTTCCCATGTTAAAAGATAGAGAGAAACGCATTGAACAAGATGAGATATGGAAAAAAATATGTAATGAACTTAACTGGGAATTTATACCGACGGTTTAATGCCTTATTTTAAGGGTATAATTTTATTTAATAGTTTCCGGCTTTGTCGCTTTAAATATTTTCCTCTTTTATAACATTTTTTTGTTACTATTCGTTTAGGATCGATAATTTCTTTTTCATTTATTCCATATTTCTTCAAGTTAGAAAACCGATTTGAATATATAAAGATACTATTTATAGAGATAAGACGTTTCTTTAGACACCCATCGACATTTCCAACAACTATTTTTATATTTAACCCAGCAGGAAACACTATTTTTATTGCCCCGATTCTTCCTACGCCGGATAATGTTAGATATTTTTTATGCGCGACTTCAGCAATAATTTCTGAATTGATTGACGCAAAAGGACTATTTATAAAAAAGTCGGATGATAAATCAACAAACCCATTTTTTCGTTCTAACATTTTTATTTCTTCCTTGTGCGTTTTCAAAAAATGAACTCTATCTAATAGTTTTTTAATAGCAGGCACTCTATCTATCGAATGTAATAAATTTATATCTTTTGAATTAACCGTCTTTATTGTTTTTGAATGAGCATGATGATGCATATAATTATTAACTTCGCCGGCTGTCCTTATCATTAACTGCGTTAAGGGTTCTATATTTGATTTCATTTCTGGAAGTTTCTCGTACCAATATTTTATTTTTGAAAATTCAGACATTATATATAATATATAATATAATATATAATATTGTCTTGTCTGGTCAAGTATTGTCATGACTTGTCTGGTCAAGTATTGTCTTGACTTGCCCCTGTCATATTTAACCGCATATGCTTTTTCAAAACTAATTTATTATTTATATAAATGAATGATCTATAAAAATGAATCATATATAAAATAATTATTTTACAACCCACCCGGAAACCCTACCAGATTCGCACCGATACCAAAGCCGGCACCCGATCGCGCGTTCACACCCATACTAGGAATATAGGTATCCAAAATACTAAAGGTTGCCGCTGCGGTCAAGGCAATCATGGCGATTTCATCTAAATTCAAAGAACGCTTGGGGATGGCAAATGCCGCAATGGCAACCATAAAACCTTCAACTAAATATTTAATAGCACGTTTAACTAATTCACTAAGATCAAGTCCGTCCATAAATCGCATATTATACTAAATATAAAGAAAAAAATATTTTCAATTAAGAATTAATATATTATAAATTAAACAAACTTAAAATATATATTATATAATAAGTTATAATGAGCACTCAACAAACTTCCACAACCGTTAATTTTGAGCATAGATTTGATCTAGACGGGTCATCTAATCCAAAATATGTTGATGTTTTAGACGAAGATAAGCCTCTTTCTGGCCAAAGATTTGCTTGTCTTTCCTTTATTTCTCCAGAAAAAATACTTAAGCAACGAGACTTATTTAATTTTGAGGCTTTCCTAAAGCAATGGGATATGAATAAATCGCTTCAAAAATATAATCATTTTATGAGTTTTCTCGCATATAAATATGGGTTAAACTTTGATAATTTGACGAAGGATTTACAAGAGTTCTGTAGCGAAGAAAAAGAAAATTTATTTACCTATACGATCGAAGATGACTATAAAAATTTTATTGATTTGAATGAGCAGAAGCTAGATGAAGAGTTTAATTCCACGTATAAGTTCCAGACGAGTGTTCGTGGCGTTAAAGTGCGAGGTTCTTATCCCAGCCAACAAGAAGCCGAGTTGCGCTGTAAATTGTTGCGCGAGGTTGACCCGAATCATGACGTGTTTGTGGGACCGGTCGGTATGTGGATGCCTTTTCACCCCGAAGCCTATAAAACCGGGCGGGTTGAGTATTTGGAAGATGAACTAAATCAGCTGATGCATGAGAAGGATAAGAATGAGAAGCAAGCAAAGACTGAATTCGACACACGTGTGCGCGAATCAAAAGAGAAGGCTATTGCGGATAATATGAAAAAGGCACTTGAAAGCGGAAACGTGCTGACACAAACCATAAATTCCGAAGGACAGTTAGTAAGTGTAAAGGATATGAATACGACCGAACTTAGCTTGAATGAGAATAGTTCTTTATCTGATATTCGCAAAGAATTGTTTGAGGGTGAAAATGTAGTTACTGATTTTAAAAATTCTGACCACGGGCTTAGTGAGTTGACAAATAAGCCTATGTGAAATAAGCCTATGTGAAATAAGCTTTTGTGAAATAAATATAAAATTGATAAAATAATATATAATAATTGATATTATATATTACAACAATGCTTTGCGAATTTTCAAATTGTGCTAAAAAAATAAAGGTATCTGATAAAATAATAGGCTTATGTAAATGCGGAAAAACTTTCTGTATTCTACATAGATTAGGGGAAACGCACAAATGCGGATACAACTATAAATCAGAAATTAAAACCGAAGATTTTATTACAAAAAATAAATGTGTTGGTGATAAAATAATTAGAATATAAATAATAAAATTATTATTCTTAAATAAAATCACATACTAACTCATTATAATCATTCGGCATAGTTTTTTCAACTGATATGTTATCACGAGCCCACGTCCCACATAATTCCACATTATGTCCCCTATAATCTCCTCCTCCGCAACCATTTCCTTCGGATACTAGTAACGGCAATGGATGAATGATTAAATTATATTTATTTTCCGGACAACGTTCTTTATCTACATATAACTTTTGCGAATGATTTACAATATAACGATAACTAGATGTATCATGTGATGTTGGAGATTGTAACAATCCAGTATAATTATCATACACCTTTTTGTATAAGTTTTCTGATTCATTGTTTTCTGGTTCCGCATAATCTCCTGCCCAAACAATACGAGACATATAAAACATTCCTTCTGGACTAATGAGATGTTCAAATGCTTGAATGAAATTATTTCCAATATAAGAATGTTCCGTTAGTTTTATACCATTTCCATAATTATTAGCACTCATCCACATACGAATTATTTCCGTTGTTCTTTTAATATCAGATAAAATAATTGCAACATAATACTGACCCATATATAAATATATAAATATATAAATATAATAAATATATAAATATAAATATTTTCTACCATTTGGTTTTTTTCACACTAATTTTTGGCCCCGCGCCGCGTTTTTTTGCGTTTTGTGGATCATAGGTGTCCTCTTCTTCATCCGAATTAAAATCTTTTGATAACTCCCAAAATTCTTTTGACCCGAGTTTAAAGGGTCCGTGGGGTTCAGCTTTATACCAAAAAATTTGGTCGTGTAATTTATTTGATTTGGAGTTATTATTAATCACCAGACATTCAAAATTTTCCGTACATTGATCCATCACTTGACAAAATGATTCAAACGTCGGAAACATCCCGGCATAATTTTCCCAAATGCGTTTTCTATTGGCAATGTAGGGTTCTCTAAGAATAAAAACATAATCTATATTTGTTCTTAAATTCGGCGGTATACCAAGCGGATACTGCATTGTGATAATTAGCATGATTTTCCAGTGCCGTCCGTTCATAAATAACAAGCGCATCATTTTATCTTTGGTCCAGGTCGCGTCATATAAACAATCATCTAAAATAACAAAGGCGCGGGGGTCAATCGTCGTTCTTTTGTATTGATCCATTTCTTTTTTAACTTGTTTTAACACGGTTTTCTGCCGTTTAAGAATGTTCTCTATAATAGCCGTATTGTATTCATCGTGAATAAACAATTTGGGCACATGCGACCCATAAAAACCGTTCCCGGCTTCTGTCCCGGATATAACAGTGCCGATAGGAATATCTTGGTGATAAAATAATAAATCTTGAACCAGGTAACTTTTACCAGTATCACGCCGTCCAATTAATACCACGACCGGCCCTTTATTTTCATCTGGTTTAAAACTAATATCGCGCATATTAAATTTTTTTAATTCTAAAGTCATCTATAATTTGTGTATATTATAATCATATTTTTTTACCGCATTATAATATATTTTAAATATTATATTTTATATATAATATTTAATGGAAGATTATCGTTGTTTTTCTAATCCAAGTGATGATAATTCCTCTAGTGATTATATTTTAAGGAAAAAACAAAAAACAATTTATACTGATGTGCTTAAGCAATATCCAAATAATTTTATTAAACACAATGGCCTGAATTATACTGAGAACTTTGTTTTAAATGGACGCTGTCTTGGTTTCGCCAAAAGTTATGATTTGCTTACCGATATTAAGCGAGGCAACTGTTCAAATTCTTCCAATATTCCTGCCTTAAACAGTTATGAAGCATGGAGCGGTAGTTTATATTCAGTTAATTACTCGGCAAATAATGTGAATACGGTAGTTGATACTTCTTATAATGGAGGAAATGGAAATCAGATTATCTTTCCAATGACGCAACCCGCCGAACTAGCAGATATTTCCTGGAATGGGTTGTATCCAGGTGTTATAATTGACCCAAGTTATCTTATTTTTGACCCGGAATGTATGGAAAATACTTGGCGGAATAAATTAGTCGATGTAAGTTTTAATAATACGAATTATTATATTCAGAGCAATAAACTGTCAAGTAATTATAACTATCGCACTAGCTGTTGTTTAATCCCGGCTAGGATAGGTCTTTATAGAACGGCTGTTGTCGCGGCAGGACAAATATATGTTTCTAGTGATTCTGGACAAACTTGGATAGCAAAAGATTCTGATAGATCCTGGCAGGGTATAGCAATGTCGGCTGATGGAAGCAGACAAACGGCTGTTGTAACTAATCAAGGAAAAATATATGTTTCTAGAGATTTTGGAAATACATGGGTCGCAAAAGATTCTAATAGAGACTGGAACTCTATAGCAATGTCGGCTGATGGAAGCAGACAAACAGCTGTTGTAGCTAATGGACAAATATATGTTTCTAGAGATTATGGCGATACATGGGTCGCAAAAGATTCTAATAGAGATTGGGTCTCTATAGCAATGTCGGCTGATGGAAGCAGACAAACAGCTGTTGTTATTAATGAAAAAATATTTGTTTCTAGAGATTCTGGAGATACATGGGTCGCAAAAGATTCTATTAGATTTTGGTTTTATATAGCAATGTCGGCTGATGGAAGCAAACAAACAGCTGTTGTTTTTATTAATGGACAAATATATGTTTCTAGAGATTATGGCGATACATGGGTCGCAAAAGATTCTAATAGAGATTGGCGATCTATAGCAATGTCGGCTGATGGAAGCAGACAAACAGCTGTTGTAGCTAATGGACAAATATATGTTTCTAGTGATTTTGGAAATACATGGACCGCAACAGATAGTAATAGAGTTTGGCAATCTATAGCAATGTCTTCATAATAATAATAATATAATGAGTTAAAATAATAATAATATAATGAGTTAAAATAATAATAATATAATGAGTTAAAATAGTAGATAATTTATATTTATAACAACTAATGAAGTTTTCTTATAATAAGAGAGATAATAGTAAATTATTTAGTTCTTTAGAAAAAAAGGATTCGGCAAATATCAGTAAAATACAAAATTATATTCCCTTATATAATAAATTTTTTACTCTAAATCAATCTAATTATAACAATATTAATCTAGATAATACTCTTTCTCTCCATACTATTTCTGAAAAGGAATCCGATAATAAATTTGAAGGCACCGTAGTAGACAAAAACAATAAAAAACAGAAGAAACAACTATTTTTTAAATATAGCCCTTTATTGGACCCAATTAAATATATTATTGGAAAATACGATATTTCTAATGTGGAATTACTCAACTTACCGAATTTTGAAAGTGAAAATTCTCATCCCAAAGTCCGCGATATGAATAATTCCGCCTATGTGGATAGTTTTTTTACCTATTTAACGAGCAAATTATTACATGAGCATAATTTTGTTCATGGGCTAGATTTTTATGGCTCCTTTTTAGGAATAAAACATGATTTCTCTATTAATGTAGCAGACGATATGGATTATATTAGCGAATCCTCCTTTTTTCATAAAAATAATGGAACGCTATTTACCGTAGATATTTCTGCCGAAGAAGGCAATTATGATACTAGAAATTATAAAAAGCGATTAAATTTAAATAATGATGATAATCTTGTTCTTCAGTTATCTGATATTAAAGATTTAACGGAATTAGATTCTATTTTTTCAGCCAATGAGCCCAATAAAATTAATGAACCTAATAATATTAATGCCGAATTAATATTTGAAAATAATACAACAATTTCAAAATCAAAAAATACATCGGCGTGTTCTAGCGCTTCAACCTGCTCATCGCGTTCATCAAATACGGATGTAAATGAGGATGATATAGATGATATAGATGATATTGTGAATGAAGAAGAGTCTGAAAGTCACGGCGATATAGTTGGCGAGAATCCCAATGATAGTGAAAGCCTTAATGATAGCGAGTATAGTGATATGAGCGAGGAAGAACTTCTGGCAAAAATCACAAACTTTCCTGTTCAAATAATTGCGCTAGAAAGATGCGAAGGCACGCTTGATTCTTTAATTATGGAAGAAGATGTGTCGGACGAGGAATGGGGCTCGATTGTTATGCAAGTGCTCTTGACGCTTATTACTTTACAGCAGAAATTTCATTTAACCCATAATGATTTACATACGAATAATATAATGTACAATAAAACCGACCTGGACTTTCTGTATTACAAATTAGATGGAAAGCATTATAAGGTTCCAACTTATGGACGTATATATAAAATTATTGATTTCGGGCGAGCCATTTATAAATTTAGAGGAAGCATCATGTGTAGCGATAGTTTTCATAGTAAAGGCGATGCGGCGACCCAATACAATTGCGAACCTTATTTAAATAAAAACAAACCTAGACTAGAACCCAACTATAGTTTTGACCTATGTCGCTTGGGTTGCGCGTTATTTGATTTTATTCTTGACTCCGAAGAGGACGACAATGAAGATATTGATAAGATTAAATCTCCTATATTAAAGATCATCGCTGGATGGTGTAAGGATGATAAAGGCCGAAATATTATGTATAAAAATAATGGTGAAGAGAGATATCCTGATTTTAAATTATATAAAATGATAGCGAGAACCGTTAACAAGCATATTCCTTCAAAGGTAATTGATAATCCTTATTTTGACCGATTTATTGTGAATAAAAAGAAAATTAAGTTGGGCAAAAATCAGACGATTATGGATATAGATGTTATTCCAAATTATACAGAACTAATTGAATAAATTATATAATCAAGTATAAGATTAAGTCTATAATCAAGTATAATGTTCAAGCATTTTTACATTGAATATCCGATGTCCCTTATACTTTAATAAATCATTTTCTTTTGTTGTTGTAGGAAAGGCTTTAAAGCCGTATATATCTTGTAATAATAGCCATTCAAATAATCCGCCTGGATACACAAAGACATTATAAAAACCGAGGCCTAGCAATTGTTCATATTTTTTTATTGTTGTATTATCGCATGCGTTTAGTCCATAAATAACAATATTTGTTTTCTTATCCTTATTCAATTGATTATTAAGTATTTTAATTTCATCATCAATAGATATTGTTCCTTTTATTAAACAACTCTGATTTGTTGGAGCGAGTGTATTAATAATAATAGTGTTTTCATTATTACTTGTTCTCTCTATAAAATTCACCATATCTTCAAAATTTATATTTTTTATACTAGATACACTATTTCCCATTATGTTATAATCTAATTATTATTTTTAAATTTTAACATAATTAATAAAAATTTATTATACCATAAAAATTATATTAAAATTTATATTACACCTTTGGAAATTTACCAGAGTAGCAAATAAACCGCCAATTTTATAATAAGATTTTTATTATATTTTAACAAATCTTATCTTTGCGCTGTGTTTTCTAGAAGTTAACTTACAAGTGTCTGTGTCAATCATGACATTTTTATGATACTCGTAAGCTTTAAATTGATTATCATTAAATTCTTTAATATAACACATGCAAGCAGGACTAATACCATCTATATTATATTCACTAGCATCATCTAAAATAAAAGTATTTATATTTTTATGTGTATTAATAATTTCTCTAATTAATAATCTACATAATTTTTTTCCTCTATATAATGGATTTATTCCTACATAATGTATATAATATTCATTAACATTTAATATCCTCTCAAAGAATAATTTATTATTAGTTTTTAAAATTACAAATCCAACAATCACTGTATTTTCAATATAGTATAAAATTTCTACATCACCATTTTTTATATAATTTCTATATTCTTCAACATCTTTACCATATTCATCTGTTATATTATCCGCATTTTGTATATAATCTAACATATGTACATTTTTTGAATTTATTAATATAAACTTTCTATTTCCTCCATTCATTTTTCTACCATTTAACTTCTTCGTTTTTTTATTACGATAATTGTTTTTTCTATTATATTTAAAAGATTTCTTACTTATATATTTATTACTTTTATATTTCATACTTTTTAAAGTTTTTTTTGGCATATATATAATTATATATAAAATTAATCAAAAGAAACGACAATTTCCACGTCTTCCTTTTTAATTGTTTTAGAGGCGCTTATAGACAATTCCTCGCGCTTCTTCCTGGTTTTTTGGTTGGTGCCTGTCGGAATAATCCCAATTTTATTCCGCTTTGATGTGCTATTCCGGTTATTCATATCGGCTTCAATCAATGAATAATTTAAGGAAATAAATGAGATGACCTCATTTTCAAATGCCCATTTAAAAAAATTCAATTGTCCTATAGTGGTTTGAATGTGCGTGTCGTTTTTGTATGGAATATTAATCCGGTCCCAGCGACAAAAGGGGTCAAATCTTTTTTTAGAATAGGATCGCAGTTTTAGTTTATAATCTACATAGACCTTAAATCTTTTATTAGAGCCTGATAATTGATATACCGTATAATATTTTTTAGCAAAATTAGTGGTAAACCAATCCACAATCCGTAAAGATATTTTTGACTCGCCGTTAATTATATTTAGCATTTTGTCTAAATTATTATCTTCTTTATAATAGTCTAGTAAATTTTTTAATAATAATCCATTTTGTGTAGTATATGTATTCATTTTTATAATATTCACGTAAATTTCATTTAAGTAATTATATATTTATTGATTTATATTATTTATTATCATTATTTGAATTTTTAGGCATTAAAAAACTTTGTTGTACATCTAAATCTTTAATATAATCATTATTAATCATAAATGGATTTTGATTTAATTGTCCTACTAAATACCGTTCGCTAAGTTTATGATTTGCGTCTTCGCGTTTATTATTTATTCGGAAAATTTCACTATTCATACTATTCATACTGTTACTGTTATTATTCATATCATTTATATCTGTATGTGTATTTTCTCTCTTCACTTGTAAATTTGGGTTATCTTTTTTTGAAGATTGTTCATACTTCTCTCCAGTGCTCCAGACAAATTCTTCCATTATATAAACATAATTATTATATGTTTATCTTTATAATTTATTAATTTTAATTAATCATTTTTGGCCAAATTTGGGATATTAAATAAGGCAAATTTTGCCCCAAATCCATAAACTTTTTATTTTTCTATTTGTAACATTTAAAATTCATAAACTTTTGTCATTTTGGGGCAAAATTTGCCTTATTTATTATTAAATCCAATAATAATTGGTTGTGTTAATTGAACTTTATTTAAATAATCATTTTCTCCTCATATTTATACATTAATAAGACAACCTAAACTAAAAATATTCTTTAACTCTGTAATATTAAGAAGTTTTGGTAAGAGGTAAGTGGTAAGACATTGAATTTGGAAAGTTATAAGAAAAAACTTTTAAAAGTGAAAAAGTACAATAAATCTTGCGATTCTCTTAAATTTTCTTAGACATAACCAAAACTGATGTCTTACCTCTTACCTCTTACCTTTTAATATATATTAAGATATTTTAATACCTCTCCATACTTGATAAGGTTTTCCATTTATCTTCTTCAAAATGTTACTCACCTTATTTTTATAATTTATTTAATAAATATAAAGGTTATGGGTTATAGGTTATAGATTGTATTTTGACCCTTTCTACAAAAAAAACTTATAAATGGTTCAAAAAAACATACAGTTTACTAATTTTTTCTTAGAAACAACCAAATTCAATGTATAACCTATAACCCATAACCTTTACTATTTATAAACACAATTATATACATGTAATTCCACACCATACGTTATATGTTTTACCATTTATTTTTTTCAAAATGTTACTCACTTTATTTTTATAATTTATTTAATAAATATTAATCCTCATTTACACCTTTGAAAATTTATCAGCATAGAAAGTATACCGTCGTTTTTTAAATAAAATTGAAATAATATATTATCAATGTTTATAATCAAAATTAACAAAATGGAATTTGTAAAACAAATAAAGCAAATTTGTATTGAAACTGATAATGAGTGGTTCTTAACGTACGATTTTACAAAAATTGCTTTGTGCGATTTACAAATAAAAGAAAGACTTGAAAATAGAAATATATTTATATTTAACGAAAGAGAATGCATATGTAACACAAATACAGAAGAGAATTGTATAAAATGCGATATAGAAATGGAAAGGCATGAAGAATTAACAAAATTAAAATTGGTTAAGCATTATAATAACATTTATGATTACGATACAGAGTGTTACACTAAAAGTATATGGATTATACCGACCAAGATTGAAGATGAAATTCCTGGATTTATATTGATAAAATGTTGTAATGGATTGGGGGGTACAGGCAATGAAGATTTTACACACGAATTAGTATTTGCTTGTGTAAGACCTAAGTATAGAAAAAAAGGTATATTAAAAAATATGGTAAATAGCATTCCAAAAGAATGGAATATTTGGTTGGAAGCAAATAGTAAGGAGTTTGAAAATGTTGAAGATATATGGGTAAAATGTGGATTTCAATATCATACAACCATTCATGGAAACCTAATCTATAAAAAATCGGCGGTTACTTGCTATGCTGATAAATTCCCATATGTGTAATATTTTCTATAAACTCTTCTTATTATTCATTTTGACAAAATATCCCAAATTTTGCCCCAAATCCATAAACTTTTTTTATTTTTTATTATTTATGTTTTTATTTTATATATTTTTCTCATTTTGGGGCAAAATTTGCTTGTAATTAACAATTTAATATATTTTAAATAATGGAGCAAATTTTGCCCCAAATCCATAAAATTTTTAATTTTCTATTTCATATGTTTTTAATTCATAAAATTTTGTCATTTTGGGGCAAAATTTGCTCCATTCCATTTAATCATTATTAAATTTAAATCCTATAATAGCTGGTTGTGTTAATTTAATAGAATTAACCCATATATTTCTATCCTTGAAATTAGCTTTCATAAACAAATTAGTTTTTATATTTTCAATAAAGCTTTTTTGGGTAAATTTCCTTTTATCAGCCTTACTAAGATTTTCAAAATAGGAGCTCCCCTTAAACATCTCATACATTTCTTTCACATAGACAAAATCATCTACCTTATCCGTTTTCTCGTATTTCTCACAGACCCATTCGTAAATATGGTCGCTTTGCGCTAAATAATCAATCGCCACGGATTTACATTCGGCCGGCACTTTGGATAACACTAAACCATTCGCAATGAACTTTTTACAGATTGGACTTAAAATATGAAATAACGCTTGTTTATGTTCTTCAATAAATTCATCGGTTTTATAACGCGGATTACCAATAAAGACATTGGTTTTATCCAAGGTGTGCTCATAATCTTCCGCACTTTTGAAACTGCTGACAAAAGGAATCGTGCGTATCCGCCGCTCAACTGCATCATTCACTTCGTCCATTTTCGGCAAACTATTACATTCCAAAAAGAGCGATAAACACAGATTAACGTGACATTTATTGGAGTAAGCCATGCGCGCATTAATTGTTTTATCGCCAGTTAATTCTTTCAAAGTTGATGAACACATGGTTTTCTTATCGGACGGTTCGGTAGACAGCGCAAAACGTTTCTGATGTAAATTCGCAATTTGTGGATTCGCGCCTTCTTTAATTTCATTTAATAACACACTACTACTTAATTTATAACCATAGTTACCTGTTGTCTTCATCATCTGAGTATTAATCACACCTTTACCATTCCCGCCCTGACCTGTCGCAATAAATAAATTTTCCACTTGATGGCCGGTTAACCCAGTCGCTAGACATTCTAAATAATACTCTTTATTTGCTTTGGTCGGAAAGATGGTATCCAATAAAGCCTCGTATTCAACTATTTTACTTTTTTCATATGTTTCATCATAATTATAACCACAAGTCACGGAAATATAATCATAAGGATTGGGTATAATAAATGTGTCACTAGCCAAATCAAATATTTTATTATTAAACGCGAATAAATTCGGCTTAGCATTAAAGAGAATATTTTTATCATAAAGTTTATTACAAATATCTTCGGTTAATGTTTTGCGATACTTATTCTGCCTTAAATGGGCGATTTGTTTACGAAAGTTTTCTAATGGTTGTAACTTGGTTTTCATCTCATCTTTTGATTCACATTTTAAACTATATTGTTTAATAAGCAGTTCTCTCTGTTTACAGTAATAATGTACCAATTTATCATAAAAACATTTGTCAATAAAGTTGTAAATATAAATCATATGATGGTCATATTCCCAATAAACACCATTAAAATAATACAGTTTGGAATCATGAAATATAAATTTATCATAGAGTATTTTGAAATAATCACTTAATAAGCCAGTAGTAAAATCGGGCGTATGTAAATCGTAGATGAGACTTTCATCCAGGAGGTCTAGTGGAATTCCTTTATCCATTGCTTTCACTGAAAAAGTCAGATTAAAATTAAATTGATCTTTAATTAATTCTGCTAAAGCATTTAAAATAGTAGGGTTATAGTTTTTGGTTTCTATCATCACACCGTCCGCACATAGAACTATATTTTTACTCTGTATGTAATTATTGGCAGTTAAATATAAGTATATTTCTTCCAAAACTCGCACTTCTATTTCCTGTAGGAAAATAGATAAAGAGACACCATATAAATTATAATCCGTTTTTCCTTGTTTAGTTTTCCGCCGAATCACCTCGGCTTTAATAAGCGGATTTAGATTTGCGATAACTTCGGCAATAATGCGAAATTCCGCAATAAAATTCTGAATAAATGCCAATTCTGTTTTATCTGTGCCAACTTCATCTGCCCATTTTTTAAATCCGCCACCATAAAGCAATATAATAAAAAGTAGTTTCGCATTATCATAATCAACTTTATAGTATGACTGAACTTTTTCCAAATATTCTTGCCGATTCAATACATATTTTTCTAAAAATTCACAGGGAATATTATGTTTAATACATAATTGGTATAAAATCTGTGGGTGACAATTATCAATATCTATATCAGTGTAATATTTATTGGCAATCGTGTGACGAATTGTTCGGCGCATAGAAAATAAAGAAACCATACCATCTGGGTTGCTTCGCCCCCAATCACTCCCGTCACATTTGTGATATTGAACGGTCGCAAGGCCTTGCTGAATCAAGTTAATATATTTAGTGAGTTGTTGTTTTTCACTTGTGTAATTAAATTGTTTCCATTTGGAGAGCGTAGGTTTCAATAATGAACTATGAATTAATTTTGTTAGAGCATTTACGTCTACTCTTTCATGTAAACTAATACCGTGAAGCTTGCTGAGGCGTGGTTGAAGAGTCAGATTGTCCATATTATAATATAGACAAATATTATAATATATTGGATTTTTACTTAATTAAATATCCAGATTATTCCTAAATACTTTATATTTTGTGGAGGTTTTATAAATCCCTTTTTCTATTTTATTAAAAGTTGTATCACATTCAAAAATATATCCTTGTTGTCGCAAAATACCCCTAACTAGATTCAAATAAGGTCTTTTACATTCACGATCTGGTTTAAAAGTAGAGATAGAACTAACCGCGAAACACTTTTGAATCTCCTCTTTCATACCAAGTATGGCTGTTTGTTTTTCAGTATCGGCGTCTAAGTCAGATAATAAGAAAGAATTATTCGCATCTAATTTTAAAATATCAATAATTTTTTTACATATTTCTTCACGTTCTATTTTATATTTTTCGCAAAGTTTTACTCGCATATCTTATATAGATTGAGAGAAAAATCTTTAATTATTTATATTCTTTATATTATATAATAATATTTATTTGATTGATGTTTTACATGCTATGCTGATACTTGCTATGCTAATACTTGCTATGCTGATACTTGCTATGCTGATACTTGCTATGCTGATACTCGCTATGCTGATACTTGTCCAAAGGTGTAAATGATAAAAGAATAGTAGCGACATCAATCAGGTCTATTGCTTCTACAAATAAGTTTAAATTATATTGTAATATTTCTTCTTCGTCATAAGCGTCAGCGTCAGCCATTTCATTAGCCATTTCATAAGCGTCAGCCATTTCATAAGCTTTAGCCATTTCATTAGGCATTTTATTTAATATACTATTATATTTCTAAATGGTATATTAATGATATCATATATTAATCATATGATTTTGTAATTCTTAAATGTTTGGTGAAGGTGAATTTATCTACATCAGTAACTCGGCGTTGTAAATTACATTTTAGACAGGAAATCAGTGTATTCTCTTTACTATGACACAAGTCATTGTCTTTCCGGTCTAAGGTCCATTGCATATTATCTCGAACATTTTTATATATCACAAAAATTTCTTTATAACAGTAATAACATTTGAGTTTGGATATTAAAAGTTTTTCAATAACATCATCTAATTTAATAATTAAATCTTCATTATAAATAGTTTTTTTAATATCTTGTTGTTTATAACCTTGTATTTTCTTTTCTATTTCTCTCTCTATCATCTTTTTATATTCAAAATCTTCTCCAATAAAAAATTTATTTATCATCTCTATCTGTTTCTTATGAAGTATATCCACATCGGTTAAGTCTTCCATTCCAATGCGTATTGCTTTTTCTTTTTCATTATGATCATTTTTTATATCAATATGATTAATTTTATAAATATTATTCTTACCCTTTATTGATATACTTTTCATTGCTGATATTATATATGTTCTGTTAAAATAATATAAATATATAACTTAATTAAAATGGGTTAAACTCAACCTGCTATTATAATATATAACATGGCAGCTAATAACATTTCATCTAATACCATGGCAGCAAATAACATTTCAGCAAAACCAGAAGAGGAGTGTCTAGAACTAAAAAATATAAATTATAAAAACATGTTATTAACGGGTGTTCAGCAACCAATTCAGCGTAAAAATGAAAATATTGCTAATATCGCTAATATTGATTTATTTTTAGACAAAGAAAGTAAAATGAATAAAAACGAGCCCTGGAATAAATTAGATAAAACCGATAAAATAAAACAATTATGTCTCTATGTGGATGGCATTTCTGAAGCGCATGCCCTTACGCAAGAAGAAGCTGATACACTAAAACAATATCTAACCATGAGTTTGGATAAGAAGAAATTACAATGTGTAAAGGATGTTCAATACGATAAAGTCACTGGAAAGATTAAGACTATTTCTATTCTTAGTTATAATCCGGTCACCCGTAAATTTACACTTAAACGCAGCGAAAAACGTGCGTCAACCCTTAAATCGCTGGGGAAGGGTCAATCCAGAAAAAAAACTGAAATAATATAATATATGAATTAAATGATAAAATCATTATATAATAAAATGAATATATGAATTAAATGATAAAATCATTATATAATAAAATTGATTATATATAATGAATTAAATATAATCAACTATACTATTCATTACATAATGTTCAAACAACAAATTGCCGCTCTTCAAGTGATATTGGATAATGTTACCCTTCCAATGACCGGCGATATTCCTGATGATAATTTAATAAAGGAAAAGGAAGAGGAAGAGCTTATTGAAACCTTATCAGGTATAATTAACGATTTAATTATATCTGACCCCACTCAATACTCAAATCCCAAATTCCACGAAAAAATAGTAGAGGAAGTAGAAGAAGTCGCAATAGAGCAATTAAAATATTTATATAATATTCACGATGACAATTTCCTAGAAGAATTAGCTGATATTATAGAGAAAGCCATGAACCTATTTTATCGGCATGTTGCTCCAAGAAGATCTTATCCAACGACCTTTATTCGGACAAAACCCAACATAGAAATTATGCGTAAAAAAATAGAATATCTCCAGGCAATCCCTCAGCCCGACCAAAGGACAACAGAATGGTATCATTTCCGGCATAAATTCCTGACCGCGAGCAGTATCTGGAAAGCATTCAGCACACCTGGTTCGAAAAATCAGTTAATCTATGATAAATGTAGCCCGATTAATGTGGATAAATATAAAAGTGTTTCTACGGAAACGGCGATGCATTGGGGGAATAAATATGAACAAGTTTCGGTTGAGATATACGAGCGAGATTATAAGACAAAAGTGAGTGATTTTGGCTGCCTTCCGCACAAGACCATCCCATTTATCGCGGCCTCGCCTGATGGAATCAATACTTTAGAAACCTCTGATAGATATGGCCGGATGTTAGAAGTGAAAAATATTGTAAATAGAGAGATAAATGGAATACCTAAAATGGAATATTGGATTCAGATGCAGGTTCAAATGGAAGTGTGTAATTTAAACGAATGTGACTTTTTAGAGACGCGCTTTACCGAGTATGAATCGGTGGAAGAGTTTGAAGCCGATGGAGGTTTTACTTTAGCCAAGGATGGATTACAAAAAGGTATTATAATGTATTTTAATAAAAATGGACAACCTTTATACGAATATGCGCCTTTGGATATTTCACCAGAAGAATTTACAATTTGGGAAGAAAGTATTATGGAAAAACACGCCAATATTACCTGGATGAAAAATATATACTGGAAGTTAGCCGAAATTAGCTGTGTGCTTGTGTTGCGAAATAAATTATGGTTTAAATCGGTGGAGCCCATTTTAAACGAATTCTGGAAAACAATCGAACATGAAAAAATAAATGGTTACGAACACCGTGCGCCAAATAAAAAAGTAAAAAATACGAATAAAGAATTGGCTTTTAATGAACTGGGTAAAAATGAAATATGTAAAAATGTATGTATAATTAATGTTACGAAACTATTTCATACAGCACCGCAATTAGCACCTGAATTAGCCGAGCAAATAGCACCGCATACAGACGATCAATTAGCAGGGCATATAGCCGAGCATATAGAATAACATAATAAAGAAATAATAAATAAATAATAAAGAAATAATATAGAAAAATATATAAAATGAATTGTATAAATTTTTTTCCTATTCCCCCTCTAAATTTGCGGAAAGAAAAATACGATATTGAAACACTAGAAAAAAATATTGATACTATTTGCGTGAAAACCTGTGTGAATACACAAATACTTACCGCTGAATTTTGCGTGAAATATATATTAAATGAGGATTATATGTCGTGTATTGAAGACACTTATTGTTTAGATATTGGCTATGTCTTAAGAAGACAACCGCATTTAACGCGAGAGGATATTATGAGTGAATATGGTAAAATTAATAATGGTGAGGGCTACGCACATGGCATATAAATACTTTATGGTATATAATAAATTATTTGTCTCTATTTTAATTTTAAAGGGTTTAAACTTATCGTGTTAATATTAAATAATCAGGATGATGAATTCAAAGGAGCAAGCTATGCAGGAGCATAAGGCAGAGCAACCGCAAGCTATGCAAGCGAAGCAGGAGCAAGATAAAGAAATGAAAGTTATTAAACGCGACGGGCAATACGAAGAAGTCTCATTTGATAAAATTCTCAGGCGTGTGAAAAAAATCGGCTCCCAAGCAAATCCGCCATTAACTATTAATTATAGCCAACTGGTTATGAAAGTGATTGACCAGCTCTATGATAATATCCCAACGCATATAATTGACGAATTAACGGCGGAACAATGTGCCTCGATGTGTACAAAACATACCGACTATTCTATTTTGGCTAGTCGGATTATTGTCTCAAACAGTCATAAAAATACCGTAGCTTCCTTTTACGAAGCCATGAAAAAATTATATAATTTTATGGATGTTCACGGCAAACAAGCCCCGCTAATTGATGAGAAATTATGGAGTATTACCGAGCAGAATAAAGAGAAAATAGAAAATATGATTGATTATGAACGCGATTATCTATTTGATTATTTTGGCTTTAAAACACTAGAACGCGCCTATTTAATGCGCATAGACAAAACTATAATTGAACGTCCGCAACATATGTGGATGCGTGTGGCATTAGCGATTCACGGCCAAGATTTTGATTTAGTAAAAGAAACCTATGCTATGCTTTCGCAAAAATACTTTATTCATGCGACGCCGACCCTCTTTAATGCCGGCACGCCAAGGCCCCAACTGAGCTCGTGTTATTTATTGAGTATGGAAGACGATAGCATTGAAGGCATATACAATACCCTAAAAGATTGCGCCAAAATCTCCAAATGGGCGGGCGGTATTGGCCTACATATTCATAATGTGCGGGCAACCGGCTCGCATATAAAAGGCACGAATGGCACGAGTAACGGGATTGTCCCGATGTTGCGCGTATTTAATATGACCGCGCGCTACGTAGACCAAGGCGGCGGCAAACGAAACGGAAGTTTCGCCATCTATTTAGAACCCTGGCACGCCGATGTAGAAGATTTCCTAGAACTCAAAAAAAACCACGGCGATGAAGAGATGCGCGCACGTGATTTATTTTTTGCCTTGTGGATACCTGCGCTTTTTATGGAAAAGGTGAAAAATAATGAGGATTGGGGCCTTTTTTGTCCGCATAAATGCCCCGGTTTAGCCGATTGTTATGGCGAAGATTTTCGGACCTTGTATGAAAAGTATATGAAGGAAGGCAAAGCCTTGAAGGTGGTGAAAGCGCGGGATTTATGGTTTAAGATTTTGGACAGTCAAATGGAAACCGGCACGCCCTATTTGCTGTATAAAGATGCCGCCAATGAAAAGAGCAATCAGAAAAATATCGGCGTGATTAAATCCAGCAATTTATGTACAGAAATTATTGAATACAGTGACAAAGACCAAACAGCGGTGTGTAATCTGGCGAGTATTGCGCTAAATAAATTTGTATTGCCCGATAAAACGTTTGATTATGAACATTTACACAAGGTCACTAAAATCGTCACGGCCAATCTAGATAAAATTATCAGCATTAACTTTTACCCGACGGATAAAACCAAAACAAGTAATATCCTCCACCGGCCAATTGGTATCGGGGTCCAGGGTTTAGCCGATACCTTTGCGTTAATGGACATCCCTTTTCACAGCGAGGCTGCCAAACTTGTTAATAAATATATTTTTGAAACTATTTATCACGCGGCTTTAGAACGGTCAAATGAAATTGCGAAAGAACGGCTGGACGGCATGCGAGAAATTAAATTAAGTAGACTGACGAGAGATGTGGACCTGGGCGATCGCCGGGGCTTAGGATTTGAGACGGACTATATTAACGGGCTTATCGCTTTGTATGAGCCGATCAAAGAAGAATTGAATAATCTGCAAGATAATCATCTGGGCGCGTATAGTTCGTTCGAAGGCAGCCCGGCCGCCAAAGGGATTCTTCAGTTTGATATGTGGAAAGTGGATCCCACCAAACACGGGCGCTACGATTGGGCCGCATTAAAGGAAAGTATTATGACGTATGGCTTACGAAATTCGCTGCTCTTGGCGCCAATGCCGACTGCTTCTACCTCGCAAATTCTCGGGAACAATGAATGCTTTGAACCCTTTACGAGTAATATTTATAGTCGCCGGACTTTAGCCGGGGATTTTGTTATCCCGAATAAATATCTTATGAATGAACTTGCGGCCTTGGGGTTATGGAATGAAGAAATTAAAGACAATATTATTCTGAATAAAGGCAGTATTCAACACATTGAATGTATTCCGCAAAAAATAAAAGATAAATATAAAATTGTCTGGGAAATCCCGATGAAACATGTGATTGATATGGCGGCGGATAGAGGGGCATTTATTTGTCAATCGCAGAGTTTAAATTTGTGGATGGAAGACCCGGATTATAAAGCCTTAACCTCCATGCACTTTTATTCCTGGCAGGCGGGCTTAAAAACCGGCATTTATTATCTGCGCCGAAAACCCAAGCATCAACCACAACAATTCACGATCGCGCCTGTGTCGAACGGTAATGCTTTGCTTTCAAATGCATCGCTTTCAAATGCATCGCTTTCCGAAAAAGAAGAGATTTGTGAGATGTGTTCTTCATAGAAAAATATTTTAAATATATATTATAAATGAATAATATATATTCGACCTTACATCATTGCGCCTTAAACAAATGTACCTTAAACCAGTGTAAAAAAAATACATTACCAGCGCCACCTTTACCCGCTCCACCTTTACCCGCTCTACCGTTATCACATGCGCTTGTGCCTCCGTTATCACATGCGCTTGTGCCCGCTGCGCTTGCTGTGCCCGCTGCGCTTGCTGTGCCTGTGCCGTTATCACATGCGCTTGTACCTGTTCCGCTTGTACCCGCTAGACGTAAAAAGCCGCCCACAATTAATCGTAATATTAAACCCGAAATTATTACCTTTATAGACGGCATTGTTGAGGAATCGTATTAAAATATTCATAAACAATACAAGCCATACAATTCTTTCGTCTTAGAACAGCCTTCTTTCGTGATGTCCTGCTTGTGTAACCCGTAAGCATAACATCGAAGACAAATTAATACATCGGCCATCGCGTCGTGAATACTTTTCGGATTGACTTTGAAGAAATGGTAATGTAATTCAGTAAGTGTCGGAAATTTAAAATATGGATTGCCTTCCTTGCTGAACTTTTGAATCGCGCAAGCATCGGTAAAATATTTCATTGTACAGCATTCGGATTTGCGGACATAATTCACCGTAAATAATTGCTTCATTTGATTGCGAAAACATTCGACCATCACCATTTTCTTATCAAATGCTACATTGTGGCCGACGATCCGGTCAGCCAATTCTAAATGTTTGTTAAATTCGGCAAGCGCTTCTTTAATCGGGATGCCTTTCCTCTGGCATATTACCGGCGTAATGCCGTGGATGGCGATACTGCCTTCAGTAATTTCTACCAACGGGTCAATTTTTATAATATGGTCTTGACATTTAATTATTTTTTTTTCATCAACATCATATAAGATGTAACTCAATTGAACAATATGTGGCCAGGCTTCCATATTAGTAATAGAAGCATTGCGTTCTGTCGGTAACCCGGTCGTTTCAGTATCAAATACGAGAACTTTCATTTTATTAGGATATAGTAGTTTCTTCAAGAGGAAAAGGGAATCAATTTTATACGAGTAAGACTTTATTAGAAACTCGATGGAACGTGTTGTAGAGTTATTGTAAGATAAGTAAAAGTAGTAACATTACTTAATCCGTTAACGAACCTAATATAATGATTACTCAAATTACTGCGTCTAAAATAAAAACAATAATTAGTGACCGGCGGCTCTACTGGAGGAGACATGTTATTTATTCCTGGTATATTATATTGAATCTGAGTTGTAGTTATTATGGGATATGTGAGGTCAGTATACCAGTTACTAGTTGTGTTCGTCTCACTGACTTGCATATTAAAAAATTGATTAGAAGGAGATGTTACATGGTTCCAAACCCCTTCAAATGTAACTTGATTATAATATGGTCCAGTAACTCCAGTAACCGGGTTAGTTGCCCATAAATTGTATGATTGAGCTCCAATTATATATCCTGAATAGTAAGTGGAACTAATAAATACATTTTGAACTGAAACAGGTGTTAAATACCAAAGTAACAAGGCTATCGAACTATCTAAGGCTAACGCACCATTTGACCCGGTAACCGTCACATTACCTGTTACACCTACACTTGATACAGTTACTGATCCGGAAATAGGGACAGCTCCCGCAGGACCGGTCCCTTGAATAATCATGTTCCCTGTAGCATCTTGGTTAAAAGCCATGTTGCCTGAACCCATTATTTGTACGGGACCTGTTATACTTACGGGACCTGTTATACTTACGGGACCTGTTATACTTACTCGACCTGTTATACCTACTAGACCTGTTATACTTACGGTACCTGTTATACCTACTAGACCTGTTATACCTACTAGACCTGTTATACCTACGGGACCTGTTATACCTACGTTCCCTTGAACAATCATGTTCCCTGTACTAACATCTTGTTTAAAAGCCGTGTTGCTTGAACCGATTATTTGTACGGGACCTGTTATACCTACGGGACCTGTTATACTTAGTTGACCTCCGATGCCAGTGAGTCCGTTTAGTATACTGGCTAATGTTGTATTTATTGCTCCGCTTTGTCCTAACAGTGTATTTGTATCCAATAACGTCGATTCTAATGCTAAATTACCGGGTAAATTACCGGTTGGACCAACAACAACCATGCGCCCTTCAAAATCTTGATCAAAAACTAGAGTTTCATTTCCTTTTATGGATACGGTTTTTCCAGGGGCTCCAGCTGATGTTAAACTGCCGGGTCCTCGTAAAAATTCACCTACCCCATCTCTATGACCTCTATCTCTTCCATTATTCTCTTTCCAACTCATTATTATATATAAATTATATATAAAATTGTTTATATGGGCGCATAATGTTTACATAGGCGCAATTGTTTACATAGGCGCAATTGTTTACATAGGTCCAAATGTTTACATGGGCGCATATTGTTTACATATGCCAAAACTTTTCCGATGAAATTCCGTGATTCCGTGTTCTTTAATCC
>Ga0114969_10001028_pt1 | contig 23805 bp, 22 predicted proteins | sample M_130807_MF_Meta_FD_87316 | JGI IMG/M metagenome (GOLD analysis project Ga0114969, IMG submission 87316) | Freshwater microbial communities from Lake Montjoie, Canada to study carbon cycling - M_130807_MF_MetaG | ecosystem: Environmental > Aquatic > Freshwater > Lake | place: Lake Montjoie...
CGGGCACGTTGTAGGTGTAACCAACGCCGGGTACGCGGGCGGTCGAAAGTGCATCGCGTACAAAAGCGAGTCCCAGCACCCAGCTGTGGCCACTCGTGGTGCCGCTCAGGGCTTCTTCGCCAAAAGCGGTTGTCTGCGTCGAAGTGACCCGCTGTGCGCCAAAAGTGCGCTGCAGATGATTCGAAGTCAGCGACAGGCGGCCATTGAGCGTCATCCCATTGGCCAGGGTCCAGTGACTGACCGCGCCGCCGTCCACTCGTCGGGTGTGCAGCGCTTCAGCGAATGGTGCGCCACCCGGAAGTTTCCGGCCGGGCAGTGTTCCGCCCTCCCGATTCTCATCCGTGAAGCCGACCGTCATGAACAGCGAGTGATCCATGCCCGCCTGCCACCACAGTCTTGGCCGCAGCGTATAGCGGCGGTAACCAGCCACTTCCGCCCAGCCACTGCCGCTGACATCTTCGCGCGATTGATCGTGCGCGCCGGCGGTCAATGTGCCGCCCCACTGGGAGGTGGACTCATTGCTGAGGAAACCCACCACATCACGGGTACCGCGCGTCCCGACGCTGGCAAGCATGGAGGATTCGGCTGAAGGCGCCTGCGAGACGAGGTTGAGGACGCCGCCCAACGCGCCCCCGCCGTACAGTGCCGACGCTGCGCCCTTGATGACTTCAACCCGGGCGAGGTCCAGTGGCGGGGTCTGCAACAAGCCAAAAGAATCGGGCTCCGCGCCCAGCAGCGGCAGCCCATCCATCAGCACCAGGGTGGCCCGTGTGGGCAAGCCCCTCAGGCGAAAGCCCGCGCCGCCAAGGCCGGGCGCGGAGGCCTGTGTGTGTACGCCGGGCAGTTCCTCAAGCAGGGAAGAGAGGTTGCCCGGTTGGACCGTCAGGTTCTCCTCGATCTCTTCCTCCGGAACGGCCTCGATCCGCAGCGGCTCGTCGCGTATCAGCGTTGGCGTGCGCGTGGCCGTGACGAGAATTTCATCGAGGTTGGCCTCCGCGTCGTCCGCATCGACCGCGGATGACAGGTTCGGTGCAGCACCCGCAATCAGCGCCAACAGCGCAGCAATACCGATCGGTCGCATCAATCTTCACTCTTTGAACGGCGGTGAGAAAAATACTGCAGTTCCCGCTCGAGCGCCTGCTTCCAGGGACGGCCCTGCGGGTCATGCTTGCCACACGGCACTACGGTGGCATACCCCGGGTAGCCAGGCGCCTGGTAAGGGTCATCCTCGGCCTTGGCCGGTGGAGGCACCGCTTGTCCCGCGTCTTCCTCGAGCGGGAACATCCAGCAAGTAAAGGGCTTGTACTTCCAGGGATGCTCGCCTCGGCCGCGCGCCAGTTTCTCAAGCTCGCAGAACCCCGCGTCGTCGGCGAACACGCAGCGTGTACGTGGAAAGTGGGCCGGGAACGCCGGGTTCCGGTATTCGTGCGGGCGGGTGGCGGTCTTGCGTCCAAGGTGTTCGCCGTTCCAGTGACCCTCGACGACGAAGACTTCCGGCAATTTCGCGCGCAGCGCCGGTTCACTGGCGACGATGGCGCGCAGCGCTGCCTCGTCTTCCGGCTCGAGGTAGACGCCGTCGTGGCAGCACATGGCTTCGCAGGCGTGGATGTCGCAGGTCTGCAGCTTCAATTCCATGCGCACATGGTACACAGGCTGCTTCGTCACTGCGCGCGCAGCGCAGGCCGCTTCAGGGTGCGGTGGGGGCCGTCGTCGCGTCTGCCTGCAGCGGATGCACGCCAGTGCTGTCTGCAATGTAGACGTGCCGGTCGGGATGTTGCTTGAGCAGTTCCGGATTGCGATCACGCAGATCGCGGGCGAAGAGAACGGGGGCGCGGGTGTCTACCGGCCACTGGGAGGAGACATAGCGCTGCTCTGGGTAGTACCACTCATTGCCGGGCGCGGCGCCCTCCAGCTTTTGTGCCCGCAGGAAGACCAGGGCGGGCTTCTGCACGGTGGAGACGATCCCCTCGTAGAAGTCGAAATTGCCTTCATAGTAATGATGGCCATATAGACGATAGAGAGCCACCTGGCGCGTCGGAATCGAAACTGCGACAAAGACGAGCAGCAATGCGATCAGGCCGCCGCGCAGTACGGCAGGATGCGTATGCAATCCGGCCACCCGGCGCAGCAGCGCCGGCGTGCGCCGCAGTGCCAGCGCCGTCAGCACGATCAGCGCCCCGGAAGTCTCGTAAAGATAGCGCGGGCCAAAGATCTCGCCGACCCAGGGATTGATGAACAATGACAGCGCCAGGGTCAGGCAGCAGGCAATCGCCAGGCCGCTGTATTGTTTGCCAGCACGGAAGATGAACAGGAGGGCTACGAAGACCAGAGAGTAGGTGGGCCACTCGAACAGGCGCTCTTGAAGTTCCGAGGTCTGCCCAAGCATCCGGCGCACATCGTCCATGTAGCTTTGCCAGAGTTCCGGAGAGGCAATCTTTGTCAGGTTGGCGTTGATTCTCTCCACATTCGGGCTGCCGACCATGTACGTCATCGTCAGCGGATCGCCCATCGTCTGATAGTTGTACCAGAGCAGGAATGCCGCAAAGGCGAGGAAGGCCGCCAGGCAGGACAGCGCCGGCCGCCACAGGGATCGCCAGTCGCGGCTGAGCATCCAGATCGCGTGCAACATGATTGGCAAGGCAAAGGGAATAGCTGTCTGCGGGCGGGTGATGAACGCCCAGCCGATGCTGGCACCGCAGAGGATGCCGGACAGAATCTGCTTTTTTCGCAGTGTCCGGACATAGGTCAGCAAGGCCAGCGTGCACATGAACAGTGTCGTTGCGTGGTTCATGTACTCCGACGACATGTACAGCATGAAGGAGCAGGACAGCGTCAGCAGCACAGCGATGCGTGCCGTTGCCGAGTCACCGAGTTCCCGGCCGAGCAGGTAGATGACCACCAAGGTTGCGGTGCCGAGCAGCGGGTTGATCAGCCAGGGCGCATGCAGCAGATGGCCGACCGCCAGCAGCAGCTGATGCCCTGGCGGATAGATGGAAAGGAACCGGCCGTTGTTGATCATGTACTGCATGTCGAAGAAATCGCGCAGCGGTTCGCTGGGCAGAGACAAGTGTCCCGAGGCGATGATCTTCGCGCCGACATACTGCGACTGCGAGTCCGTGACATGCGGCAGGTGGTGAAACAGGATCCAGGACAGCAGCAGGGTGGCGGCGAGAAACAGCAGGGCCGCGACACTCACGAATGTCCAGGCGGGGATCGCTGCGATCCGGTCACCTATCGTGGCCAGTTGCCGGTATGCCAGCCGCACCGGTTGCAGACGTCCCGCCAGCAGCACGCAGCCGGCCAGCAGGATGCCCTTGCCCAGCAGGTAGAGCGCATGGATATGGATGAAGGTGTTGCCGGGAAATCGCTCGTGGGTGAGCGCGTCGATGGAGAGCGCGAACAGCAGCAGGATCGAGGCAGTCCTGAACCATGCTCCCTGCCACTTCATGAACGACAACTCCAGAACCAGAAAGGCTCGCAGCCTGTGCCGCCCAAGGTTAGCACCGCGAGTTGCGATGTACACAGGTTCGCAGGGTGCGCAGTGCCTGCTTTTGCTCCGCTCGCATTATGATCAGTCGAGGGCGCGACGAGCGCCCTGGCTGCCCCGCACGGCTGCGGTCGCAGCTACTGGGCGCGGGTCTGGACGTTCATCCCCAAGAGGCGGGGTTCGGACTGGGCAATGGCCGAGCGCCACGCGGTCGTGGATTCCATCCACTTGCGAATGCGGCGCGCGTCGGCGATGCGTGTGTACTTGCCGAGGGAATCGAGCAGCACGATGATCACGTCACGGCCCTCGATGACGGTCTTCATGACCAGGCATTTGCCCCCTTCGGAGATGTAGCCGGTCTTTTGCAGGGCGATATCCCAGCCGGGGCTGCGCACCAGCAGGTTGGTGTTCACGAATTGCACCTCGCGCTTTCCGGAACGAATGCTGTGCTTCGCATCGGTGGAGTACTGGCGCAGCGTGGGCTGCTGTGCAGCCGCAGCCACCAGTCGGGTGAGGTCCTGAGGGCTGGCCACATTCTGGCTCGACAGTCCCGTCGGTTCGACGAAATGACTGTGGTCCATGCCCAGTGCTCGCGCCTTGGCGTTCATCGCAGCCGCCAGTGCCGGCAGTCCACCGGGATAACTTCGGCCCAGTGCGTTGGCGGCACGATTCTCGGAAGCCATCAGGGCCAGGTGCATCAGTTCAGCGCGCGTGAGCCGCGTGCCGACGGCCAGGTGTGAGCGGTTGCCAGCCGTGGCGCGCTGGTCCTCGGCGCTGACGGTGATCACTTCGTCCATCGGCTGGGCGGCTTCAAGCACCACCAGCGAGGTCATCAGTTTGGTGATCGAGGCGATGGGTGCAGCCTGGTCGGCCTTGCGCGCCAGCAGTACGGTCGAAGTCCGGGTATCCATCACCAGCACCAAGGCGGACTTGATGTCCGGCTGCGCCGGCGCAGCTGCCCGGGTCGTGGTGCGAGGGGTGGTGCCAGCGGCTGCCAGCGTGCATATAAAGAGTAGCGGCAAGGCGCGGACGAGTCTGGAGGCGTGCATATCCGCGCGAGCTTATCGTAAAAACCGCTCGCGCCATACTCCATGACCGCTCACGGCCCGTTTCCGGCCGCTCGTCGGGTCGCATGGCACGCGGTGGCAGGGAACCCTAGCATTGCCATCGTGAGAAAAATTCCGGCAGTCATGTGCGAACGCGGCTTCACCATGATCGAGCTGATGGTGGCGATCACGGTGGTCGCGATCCTGTCGGCGATCGGTATCCCGGCACTGCGCAATTTCACGCTGCAGCAGCGCATCGGCACCACGGTGCAGGAGCTGCAACTGGATATCGCCCTGGCCCGCAGTGAAGCCATCACCCGGGCCGCAAGCGTCTCGCTCTGCACCAGCGACAACGGCATGACCTGCACGGCCAGCGGCTGGGAAGGCGGCCGGATCATCTTCACGGATGCGAACCAGGACGGCGTGCTGCAGGATTCGGATGCGGTGCTTCGCCAGGGCAACATGCCCCAGGCCAACATGACGGTCACGGCGTTGCCGGCGGTCAGTTTCGTGTCGTTCAACCGCATCGGTCAGGCCAACGCGCCGGTGGTCTTCACTGTATGCAAGTCCGGTCTCAAAGCCCGTGTGCTGACGGTGCGCAGCTCGGGCAACCCCAGCGTCACCAATCCCGATACCTCCTGCTGATGGACACGCCACGCTCCAGCGCCGCCCGCCAGCACGGCTTCACGCTCGTCGAGGCGCTGATCTCGGTGGTGATCATGTCCATCGGGCTGCTGGGTGTCGCCGCGCTGCAGACGCGCAGCCTTGGCAGCACCAACACGGCCTCCAAGCGCAGCCAGGCCATCCTGCTGGCCGGCGACCTGGCCGATCGCATGCGCGCCAATCGCCTGGCCGCCGATCCGACGGCCTCGAGCCACTATGCCAACATCGATCCTGCCGACAACGCCTGTCGTGCGGTTCACTACAACCATACCCACCGGGCTGCTGTTTGCACGGCAGAGCAGCTGGCTGCGGACGATCTCGCCGACTGGTCGGCGCAGATCGCGGGAATCCTGCCCGCGGGCGTCGGTGTGGTCTGTCGCGACAGCACGCCCAACGACGGCAGCATTGAGCAGTCCGCCTGCGACGGCAACGGGGATGCGTTTGCGATCAAGATTTTCTGGACCGAGAAGTCCGATAATCGTACCGATCCGCGCACGCTGCGCTTCTCGCTGGCGGTGCGGCCATGAACGCGTCCCGACGGCAGCGCGGCTTCACCGTGGTCGAGATCATGGTGGCCATGGCCATCGGCCTGGTGGTGTCGGCGGTGGTGGTGACCATGTTTGCGGCCAGCAGCCGCAGCTACCGCGTGACCGACGCGATGGGCGACCTGCAGGAGGCCGGCCGCATTGCCATCTCCTCGCTGCAGCGTGATGTCCACCTCGTGGGCTTTCGCGGCTGCAACAGCAACAACGTGCGCGGTTCGGCGCCGATCGCCAACCTCCTGGCCACGCCCACTGCCTACCTCAACGATTTCACCACCGGCATACAGGGATACGAAGCTTCCGAAGGCGGCTGGGCACCGTCGCTGCCGCCTGCGGTCAGTGCTCCCGGCGTTTCCGTGCCGACCGGCCCGGCAGCACTGACCGACGTACTGGTGATGCGCGTCGTGGACGGTGCGCCAGTGGCCCTGTCTGCCGGCATGGCCAATGCAACCGATGACATTCCGGTGATGTCTGCGGCCGGTTTCCATGCCGGCACGCGCGCCATCGTCGCCGACTGCGTGGGCGCCACAGTCTTTCAGGTCACGGGCATCGGCGCGGGTACGCTTCAACACGCAGTGGGTGCCGGCGCCAACACCAGCGCCAGCGCGCAGCATGTCTTCGGCAGTGATGCCGCCGTGATGCGCTACGAGACACGCGCGTATTTCGTCGGTCCCAGCACCCGCGACAGTCTCAACGAACGCTCGCTGTGGGTGCGCGTGGACGGCAGCGAGCCGGTCGAGGTGGTCGAGAACGTGCAGGACATGCAAATTCTCTACGGCGAAGACACCGACGGCGATTTCGTGCCGAATGTCTACCGTACCGCGGATGCGGTGGCGAACTGGGGCAATGTGCTGGCGATCAACGTCAGCCTGCTGCTCCGGGGAAGCAACCTGCGCGACAACCAGGTTGTGACCGACTACGTCTACAACGGCGCCACGGTGACGCCGGCCGACCGGCGCCTGCGCCGCACCTATACCGCCACCATGCAACTGCGTAATCGCACGTTGTGAACACCTGCCATCCTTCCATGCACCGTCAGCGCGGCATCTCGATGGTGGTGGTGCTGCTGTTCCTGGTCATCATGATGGGCCTCGGTACCACGGCGATCCGCACCGCGACCATCGAGGAAAAGCTCTCGGGCAATGAGCGCGACCAGCAGATCGCCTTCGAGGCTGCCGAAGCGGCCCTGCGTGATGGCGAGCGCTATGCGCGCACCGCATTGACCACTCGCTCCGGCTTCAACGCCGGCTGTGCCGGCGGGCTTTGCCTGCCGTCCCTCAGCGCCACCCCGCAATGGAACAGCATCGACTGGAACGGGACCATCCCGCGGGACTACGGCAGCCTCACCGGTGCCGGCCCGTATCCGGATGCCAGCGTTTCGCGCACTCCGCGCTTCATCGTCGAGTTGCTGCCCGAGATGTTGCCCGGCGCCGGCAACAGCATCGGCCTGGGCACGCGCTCGCTGGCCGGTGCGGGTACGCCGTTCCGGATCACGGCAATGGGCTGGGGGCAGCGTGCATCCACCCAGGTCATTTTGCAGTCCGTCTATGTGCGCCAGTGACAGCAGGCCTTTCCAGGAGCGAATCTTGAAACAACCCCACAGCCTGCTCGCGGCCACATTGCTCACGGCGCTATCGAACCTGGCGATCGCGCCGCCTGCTGCGGCTGCAACGGTCAGCCTCGCACAGGTGCCGCTGTTCGCCTCCGGCGGTTCGAGGCCGAACGTACTGCTGTCGTTCGCCAACTCCAACAGCATGGACGAGGATCCCATGGGTCTTGCCGTGGGTAGCGCCAGCCCGACCAGCAAGTCGGAGATTGCGCGCAATGTCTCGCGGTCAATCGTGGCCAAGTACTCCGGTGCGGTGAACATGGGACTGGAAGCATTCCAGCAGGTCATTACCGGCAGCGACCCGGTCAGGCTGAGGAACCTGCACAGCAGTCCTTACGACCTCAGCTTTGATCCGGCCAGCTATGATCCCGGCTTCACGGGCAACCGCAGCTCCGCCACCAAGAAGTTCCGCGCACCGAACGTCACCAGCCCGGGCAACTTCCTCTACTACAACGTCAGCCTGCCGTTCTACGACGCCGACAACCAGGGCAATGGCTTCTGCTATTCCCCCACGGCGAATGCCGCGGCGAACGCGGCGCATCCCGACGGGTTCAACAACGGCGAGGTGTTGTGGACTGGCCCGTGGGACACCTACAACTGCTTCACCAACAAGACCGGCACTTCGGATGCGCTGCCCACCAGCCCCGCGACCGAGACGGCCACTGGCTACTCCGGATTGATCCTGAGGAATACCTTCTCGCCGACGGACAGCGATCTGGGCCAGGGCATCACGGATTTCGGCCGGTTCATTGCATGGAACTGGGTGTCGCTGGCCTGGTTCTCCAACGGTTCGCCGGGCAAGGGCTACATCCACATTCCGATCGCGAATCTCGACTCCTCGCAGGCGGCCAAATTCAATACGCGGCTTGGCACTTCGCAGTTCGCAACCAACGGCCCCACCAATCCGGACCTGCCGCTGCAGAACGCCGGACTGACGCCGCTGCAGGGTGCGATCAACACCGCGGGCCGCTACTTCGGCGGCACGCTCTCGGCAGCCGAGGGCGGACCGCTGGAGAGTCCGCCGAACTCCTGCGGCCGGAACTACATGATCCTGCTGACCAACGGGTTGCCCTCGGTGCAGGAGAACGGGACACCTTCTTCTAACGTGACGGCCATGCTGGCGGACGCCACCACCGCGGCAGCAGCGCTGCGCGGCCAGAACGTATTGCTCTATGTGGTGGGTTTCGCGCTGCCCTATGGCGTGAATCCCGCGCAGCTCAATGCCATCGCTGCAGCCGGTGGCACCGGCACGGCCTACAACGCCACTGACTCGGCCACCCTGACCGCGCAGCTTGATGCCATCTTCGCCGACATCCTGCGGCGTTCGGGTGCTGCGTCCTCGGTGACATTGAATGCCACATCGGCGACCACCGGCTCCTTCCTGTATCAGGCGAAGTTCAACGCCAACAACACCGGCCAGTTGCTGGCTCTGCCGATCAATCCGGACGGCTCGCTCGGCACTACGCCGGCGTGGGATGCCGGCAACCTGCTCAACAGGCAGGATCCCAACTCGGGCCGGCAGATCATCACCTACAAGCCATCGAGCGGCAGCGGCGTTCGTTTCCGCTGGCCGGTCAATCCCGATGCGCCGGGCGCAACCGAGCTGGATGCGGCGCAGGTGGTGGCGCTCAACACGGGGCCTGCAGGCAATTTCGATGGGCGTGGCAGTGCGCGTCTGGATTACCTCCGTGGCGCCCACACCCTCGAGGGCCTGGACCAGGCCACGCAGTTCCGCGTGCGCAGTTCGGTGCTTGGCGACATCATCAACTCCTCTCCGGCCTTTGTCGGAGCGCCGTCACGCAACGGCCGCGATGCGTCCTATTCCACTTTCCGGACGGCGATGACCGCGCGCACGCCCATGCTCTACGTGGGCGCCAACGATGGCTTCCTGCATGCCTTCCGCGCTGCTGACGGCGTGGAACTGTTCGCCTACATGCCTTCGCCGGTGTTCGCCAACATCTCCAGGTTCACCAGCCAGGGTTATTCGCACCAGTATTCCGTCGACGGCAGTCCGGAAGTTGGCGACGTGAAGTTCGGCGACCACTGGCACACGGTGCTGGCATCCGCGATGAATGCCGGCGGGCGCGGCGTGTTCGCGCTGGACATCACCGATCCGGGCATGTTCACCGAGCTGAATGCCAACCAGCTGTCGCTCTGGGAGTTCACGTCCGACAATGACGCGAACCTGGGCTATGTGTTCGATTCACCGACCATCGTCCGGCTGAACAATGGCCAGTGGGCCGCGATCTTCGGCAATGGCTACAACAATACCGGCACCGGCCAGTCGGGGATTTTCATCGTCGATATGGAGACCGGCACCCTGATCCGTCGCATCCTGACGGGCGTCGGCGACACCGCCACGCCCAATGGCGTGATCAGCACCACCGTTATCGACATGGACGGCAACGGTACCGCAGACGCGGTGTACGGCGGCGACCTGCGCGGCAACCTGTGGAAGTTCGACATCAGCAACAGCAACCCGAACAACTGGGTGGTGGGCTTCTCCGGGGATCCGCTGTTCAACGCCACCGTCAACAGCGTTGCGCAGCCCATCACGGCAGCGCCGGAAGTATCCTTCCACCCCAACGGCGGCGTGATCGTGATCTTCGGCACCGGCCAGTATGTGGCCAGTGGCGATGCAGCCACCACTCACGTGCAATCACTGTACGGCGTGCGTGATGACGGCAGCAGCGGCGTGATCGCGCGCAGCAATCTGGTGCAGCAAACCATCACCACGACCAGTTCCGTCACCGGTTCGGTGAACTACCGCAACGTGTCGGTCAACGGCGTGGACTGGGGCACCCGTCGCGGCTGGTATCTCGACCTGCCGCTGAGTGGCGAGCGGATGGTTGCAAACCCGACGCTGCGCAATGGCCGCGCGATCTTCACCACGCTGGTGCCCAACTCTGACCCGTGCTCGGCCGGCGGCTACGGCTGGCTGATGGAGATCGACTATCTCACGGGCGGCCAGCTTATCGAGCGCACGCTCGATACCAACGGTGACAACCTGATCACGGTCGCCGATACGCTGGTCGCCGGTTTGCAGCTCGAGGGCATCGCCTCGTCGCCGGCCATCCAGGGCGGCTACGGCAGCGACCAGTTGCCACTGGAGAACAAGTACATGAACCAGTCCACGGGCAATGTGGCGCGCGTGCTGGAAAGCAGTGCGCAATATGCCAACCGTCGCATGTCATGGCGGCAGGAGCGATGAGGATGAGCAGTCGAATGTTCCCTGTGGTCGCGTGCTGCGTGGCCATCTCGTTGCTGGTCGTTGGGCGCCCGGCGGCCGCGGTGATGGTGCACGGCGACGCCAGCGCGGCGCGTGGTGCGCGAAAGCCAGGTACCGTTGAGGCTGCCAGCGTCTCGTCCACCAACCGCGAAGGTACCGTGCAGGCGATCGATCCCAAGGCCCAGAGCATCACCATCAATGGCACGCGCTATCTCATCGGGCCACCCCAGCTCGCACTGGTGGACAAGCGTCCCAAGACCGATGGGCTGCTGAAGCTGGCTGGCGTAAAGCCCGGGATGGCCGTGCGCTACCGGCTCGCGAAGACACCGGAGGGTGACCGCGTGATGGAGCTGTGGGTCATGCGCGATCCGCCGCGCGCGCCGGTGGGGCGTCCGTGAAGCACCGCATGCAGCGCGGTTTCACGATCGTCGAGCTGATGATCACCGTGGTCGTGATCGCCATATTGACCTCGGTCGGTTACGTGACCTACACGGAGCAGATGGCCCGGGCGCGGCGTACCGCAGCGCGCTCACTGGTCCTCGAGGTGATGCAGCACGAGGAGCGCTTCTACACCGAGAACAACACCTACACCGCAGACCTTGCCGCCATGGGCTATGGCGCCGAGCTGTACACCGACCGCAACTCGCACCGCATCTCGCTGGCGGCGGGTCCCACCGGCGCGATCGCGACCAGCGTCGCGGTGACCGCCACGGCGGTGATTGCCGATGACAAGTGCACCACGCTGACGCTCACCAGCGGCAATGCCGAAAGCGGCACGGGATCGCAGCCTGCAGTCTGCTGGCGATAGGCGCGCCCAGCCGGTTGGCGTTACACTCCGGCCAGTTTTACCGCTGCCGGAGTGCCGATGGTCCGTTCGCTCGTGGCGTTCTTCACTGCTTCCCTGCTGATGGCCTGCACTGGCAAAGCCCCGACGTCGAGCATCAGCGAGACCGGAATTCCGCGCGTGGGCTTCGAGCGGTTCCGTCTCGCCAATGGGCTCGAAGTGATCGTCGCCGAGGACCATCGCCTGCCGCTGGCCGCAGTCAATCTCTGGTACCACGTCGGGCCGGTCAACGAGCGTCCGGGGCGCACCGGGTTCGCGCACCTGTTCGAGCACATGATGTTCCAGGGCAGTCGCCACACCGGTCGGGACAGTCACTTCCGGCTGCTTGAGGGCGCAGGCGCCACCGGCATCAACGGCACCACGGATTTCGATCGCACCAACTACTTCGAGACCGTGCCGTCCAACGAGCTCGAGCTGGCCTTGTGGATTGAAAGCGATCGCATGGGTTTCCTGCTCGACACGCTCGATCAGGCGCAGCTGACCGGCCAGATCGACGTGGTGCGCAATGAGCGGCGGCAGAGCGTCGAGGGTGCGCCGTACGGCATCGTCGAGGAAGCGGTCTGGCACCAGCTGTTCCCCAAGGGTCACCCGTACCATGCCAGCGTGATCGGCTCGCATGCCGACATCGAGTCGGCCGGTCTCGAGGACGTGCGCCAGTTCTTTCGCGATTACTACACGCCCAGCAATGCCAGTCTCGCCATCGTCGGTGATGTCGACACGAAAAAAGTCCGTGCCCTGGTAGAGCGCTATTTCGGCTCGATTCCCGCCGGTACGGTCCAGCCGCGTCCGGTACCGCAACCGACCTCGGTCACCCGCGAGAAGCGTGTGCAGGTCACCGACAAAGTGGAGCTGCCGCGCGTGTACATGGCGTGGCAGACGCCGGTGATCTACGACTCCGGTGACGCCGATGCCGACCTGCTGGCGCACATACTCGGTGGCGGCAAGTCCAGCCGTCTGTACCGCAGGCTGGTCTACGATCTGCAGATCGCGCAGGACGTGGATGTTTCGCAGAAGTCGCTGGCCCTCGGGTCGGTGTTTACGATCTCCGCGACCGCCAAGCCCGGCGTGCCGCTGGCGAAGCTGGAACAGGTCATCGACGAGGAGCTGGCCGTCATCCAGAAGGACGGTCCGGCAGCCGACGAATTGCAGCGCGCGCAGAACATGATCGAGACCGGGCTGATTACCAGCCTCGAGACGCTGGGCGACATCGGCGGTGTCGCCGACCGATTGAACCAGTACAACCACTACGCGCATGATCCCGACTTCCTGCGCTACGACGTCGAGCGCTACCGTAACGCGACGCCGGTCTCGGTGCGCGCGCTGGCGCGGCGACTGACGCGTGATGCGCGCGTGGTCGTCGAAGGTATCCCCGGCAAGAAAGTCCTCGACGATGTGCCGCGCCGCCAGCCCGATGTCAGCCGGGCGGCCTCGGCTGTGGCTGCTGCGGCACCGGCTGCTGAGGAATGGCGCGCGCAGCGCCCACCCACCGGTCCGGCGAGTACCCTGCAGCTGCCGGCAGCGCAGCACTTCACGCTGGGCAATGGCCTGAGCGTGTTCCTGCTCGAGCAGCATCAGCTGCCGGTGCTGTCCGCACGGCTCGTGGTGCTGCACGGGAGCGAAGCCAATCCACCGGCGCTACCGGGTCTGGCGGCATTCACCGCCGACATGCTGGACGAGGGCACCACGAAGCGTCCGGCATTGCAGCTGGCTGCAGAGCTGGACCGCATCGGCGCGAGCCTGCGCATTGCCAGTTCCAGCGACAGCATCAGCCTCAACCTTGGGGTGCTGCGCAAGAACGTTGATCCGGCATTCGAGCTGCTGGCCGACGCTGCCCTGCATCCGGCCTTCGACGAGCGCGAGCTGAGCCGTGTCCGCAATGACCGCCTCACCGATTACCAGCAGGCTGCCGACGATCCGGAGACGCTGGCCGCGCGCGCCTTCTATCTTGCGCTGTATGGCGCAGGTCATCCCTATGCCTATACGCAGCCGGGGACGGCATCATCGCTGGCCGCCATTGGTCATGAGGACCTGCAGCGCTTCTGGCAGAGCGGCTTCGTGCCCACTCGTTCGGCGCTGGTGGTCAGTGGTGACATCAAGGTCGACGAGTTGCGTGCACTGGCCGAGAAGCACTTTGGTGCCTGGGCTGGCAGCGGTGCGCCGCTGCCGCCGCCGGCTGCTCCTGCTGCGCCCGCCGCGCGGCGCGTGTTGCTGGTCGACAAGCCCGGCGCTCCCCAGTCTTCGCTGTCCATTGGCCAGAGCGGAGTGCCGCGATCGTCGCCGGATTACGTGCCGCTTGAAGTGATGAACAGTGTGCTGGGTGGGCTGTTTTCCAGTCGCATCAACCTCAACCTGCGCGAGCAGCACGGTTACAGCTATGGTGCCTATTCCACCTTCGCGTTCCGCCGTGGCCCGGGTCCCTTCAGTGTCGAGGGCAGCGTGCGCGCCGATGCCACCGCTGACGCAGTGGTCGAGGTCTTCCGCGAACTGGACCGCATGCGCAGCGACCCGGTGACGCCGGCCGAGCTGTCGCTGGCGAAGGATTCCTGGACGCGATCTCTGGCGGGCAACTTCGAGACCACGGCCGGTTCGGTGGGCAGCATCTCGCAGCTGTTCATGTACGGGCTGCCCCAGGATTACTACGTCACCTTGCCGGCGGGTATCAACCGCATCGGTGCACCCGACGTGCAGCGCGTGGCCAGTCAGTATCTGGACCCGGCCCACATGACGGTCGTCGTGGTGGGCGATCGCAGCAAGGTGGAGAAGGGCCTCGCGGCACTGAAGATCGGCAAGATCGAGCTGCGCGACAACGAGGGCAAGCCCGCGCGCTAGCTGGTGGGCGAGTGGCTCAGCGGATGGGCAGTGATGCCGACTTCTGCACCGTGCGCAGCGCAAAACTGGAGTGCACGCGGATGACGCCCGGCAGGCGTGTCAGATGCTGGCTGTGGATGCGTTCGAAGTCCGCCATGTCCGCAACCACCACGCGCACCAGATAGTCGTACTCACCGCTCATCAGGTAGCACTCCATGACCTCGGGGAGCTTGCGTACGGCATCCTCGAAGGTCTGCAGGTCGGCCTGGTCCTGGCGGTCCAGTGTGATGTGCACGAAGACGTTGACCGGGAATCCGGCCTTTTCCTGACTCAGTTGGGCGCCGTAACCGGCGATGAGTCCCGAAGCCTCCAGCGCGCGCACCCGGCGGAGGCAGGCGGACTCGGACAGGCTGGCGTGGGCGGCCAGTGCCGCATTGGTGATGCGGCCGTCGCGCTGCAGCCAGTCTAGGATGATGCGGTCGGCCCGGTCGAGTTGCACGCAAGAATCATGCTTCGATTTAGATAATGAAGCAAGAAAAAGCCGTCAATGGGTCATTAAGTATTGTTCTTTGCAGTTTTCCATCGTCCGTCCGGCGCTAGATTGGCTCATATATAAAGAGTCACATTGGGCATGCCCCAGAGGAGTCCCCCATGCGCATTGGCGTACCGAAGGAAATCAAGGTTCAGGAATACCGCGTCGGCCTGGTCCCGGCGGGGGTGCGCGAGCTGACCCAGGCCGGCCATGAGCTGTGGGTCGAAACCCAGGCCGGTGCCGGCATCGGTGTCAGCGATCTGCAGTATCAGGCCGCCGGTGCTCACATCGCGCCGAACGCGGACGAGGTGTTTGCCGCGGCGGAGCTGATCGTCAAGGTGAAGGAGCCGCAGCCCGAGGAATGTCGGCGCCTGCGTCACGGACAGGCGCTCTTTACCTACCTGCATCTGGCCGCAGATCCAGTGCAGGCCCGGGGCCTGATGGCGTCCGGCGCCACGGCGATCGCGTACGAAACGGTGACTGCAGCCGATGGGTCGCTGCCCTTGCTGCTGCCCATGAGTGAAGTGGCTGGCCGCATGTCGGTGCAGGTCGCGGCCAACTGCCTGCAGAAGAATCATGGTGGTCCCGGCATCCTGCTCGGCGGTGTGGCCGGTGTGCCCGCAGCGAAGGTGCTGGTGCTCGGTGGTGGCGTGGCGGGCACCAATGCCATCGAGATGGCGGTGGGCCTGCGTGCCGATGTCACGGTGGTCGACCGCTCCATGAAACGCCTGCGTGAACTGGCAGCGCTGTTCGGCAGCCAGATCAAGACCGCATACTCCACGGCCGAGACCATCGCGCAGTTGGCCGCGCAGGCTGATGTGATCATCGGCTCGGTGCTGGTGCCAGGCGCCGCAGCCCCGAAGCTGATCACGCGATCGATGCTCCGGCAGCTGAAGCCGGGCACGGTGCTGGTGGACATCGCCATCGACCAGGGCGGTTGCTTCGAGACCAGCCGGCCGACCACGCACTCGGACCCGACCTATTTTGTGGACGGCATCCAGCATTACTGCGTGGCCAACATGCCGGGTGCAGTGCCGCGCACCTCCACGCTGGCGCTGACCAATGCCACATTGCCCTTCGTGCGCGAACTGGCTGATCGCGGCATCGATGCTGCATTGGCGGCCAACCCGCACCTGCGGGCCGGTCTCAATGTCCAGTCAGGTCATGTGGTGCATCCGGCCGTGATCCAGGCACTGGGTATGGGGTCTTCCAGCGGGAGGGCCGCATGATGGATCGAACCGCCGCACAGCTTGCAGCCGCCGTGACCGACCGGCCTGAAGCACAGCGCTATGAGCTGGGCATCGATGGCGTGATTGCGTTCATCGACTACCGCAAGTCGCCGGGAGAGGTCTCGATGCTGCACGCGGAGGTGCCACCGCAACTGGGCGGACGCGGCGTCGGTTCGGCGCTGGTGCAGGGGGCGGTGCGGCTGGCGCGCGCGGAAGGCCTGCAAATCAAGCCGTATTGCAGCTTCATCGCGGCTGCGATGCGGCGGCATCCGGAATGGTGAGTGGGCAGTGAAGGGGCTCTTGAGCTAGGAAGGCCCGGCGCAATGGCCGGGCCTTCGTAGGGAGCAGCGCCTCGTGTGTCAGCGCACGGGTTAGTCCATTGCCGCTCTCGGCTACAGAGCTTACTCGTCTTTAAGCGCGAGGCAAGTGGGTCTCAATCAATAGTCGGCATTTCCATCGTCGGCCGTTCCGATTTCGGTGGTGGTCCCTGACGCAGCACCACGCGCGGCAGATCTTTGTAACGATGCCGGTCGAGGCGTGCGCGCTCGAAGGTTGAATCGGCGGGGAACACCAGATCCGGATGCGATCTGCCGTAGCGTCGGCGCAACTCGAGTTCAAACTGTTTGATCGACAGGTCAAGATTGATCTGCCCTGTGTCGGGGCAGATCTTCGCGCCTGGCAATTCACGCGCGCACTGGATCATGAGTAATGCCCGACGCAGGAAGCGAGTCTGGCGCGGCGGCGGATTCTCATCCGCCAGGTCCAGCTCGGTCTGAATGGATATTTCCATGGGCTCGCAGCCCCCTGGCCTGCGAGCTGAGGATTCTTGCACCGCCTCTGCGTTCACCGCAACCACGGCGCCCGTTTCGCGCAGCCAGCTTGTAGTTGCTGTAGATTGGCAGCCTGCCATGAAGCTCCCATTCAACCATCGCCGGCTGGCACTGGTCCTCGTAGTGATTGTCGCCGGCCTCGCACTGCACCAGCTGCGGGCGCCGACTCCACCGGTGACTGTCACCGTCGGGACGCCCGAGTCTTCGGGCCAGGCTGCCACCGACTTCCTGCAACTGGGCAGCCTGCGTCTTGCCGGCTGCGAAATCGGCAAGGCGGCCATGGTTGGGACCGTGCATGCCTACTGTACGGAATTCCCCGTTCCGGAAGACTGGTCAGTGCCGCAGGGCCGCCAGATCATGCTGCGTGTTGCCCTGGTGAAGAGTCGTGCCGCCAAGCCGGCGCAGGACCTGCTGGTCTTTCTTGATGGCGGACCTGGTGGCGCGGCAATCGACGACTACCCGGGCATCGCTCCGGCCTTCAACGAGATGCGCAGCCGACGGCACCTGCTGCTGGTCGATCAGCGGGGCACGGGTGGCTCCAGCCAGCTGCGCTGCAAGAGTGACCCGGAGGCCGCCGACGACGAGCGCCGGCAACGGGAATCGGTGCAGCGTGTGGCCATCGACCACGGCGGCATTGATGTCCCCGGACTGCAGCGAGGGCTGCGCGAATGCCTGCAGACGCTCTCCACGCGCGCCGACCCGGCGCAGTACACCACCGGCAACGCCGTGCGCGACCTGGAAGCTCTGCGCCAGGCCCTGGGCGCACCGCAGCTGGACCTGGTGGGTGTTTCCTATGGCACCCGGGTCGCGCAGCAATACGCCGGCAGCTATCCGCAGTCGGTGCGCAGTGTGTTGCTCGACAGTGCCGTGCCCAACGAACTGGTGCTGGGCAGCGAGACCGCGGTCAATCTGGATGCGGCGCTGAAGGCGCGCTTCGAGGCGTGTCGGCAGATGCCTGCCTGCGCAGCACGCTTCGGTGATCCATACGCGTCCCTGTACCGGCTGCGCGACCAGCTGCGTGCCAAACCACAGGCCGCGACCCTGCGCGATCCAGTCACCTACGAACGCCTGGATGCCGAGGTCAGTGCGGCGGATCTGGCCATGACCGCCCGATTGTTCGCCTACTCGCCGGCGACGGCGGCGCTGCTGCCGCTGACCATCGATGAAGCGCTGGCTGGTCACTACGCGCCGCTGCTGGGCCAGCGCAAGTTGATCACCGATGCGGTAACCGGCCAGCTGACCGACGGCATGGCGCTGTCCGTGAGCTGCGCCGATGACGCGGACCTGCTGCAGCCACGACCTCAAGATGCCCCGCTGCTGCTGGGCGACACGATGGTGCAGTATCTGCGCGCCGCGTGTGAAGTATGGCCACGCGGCCAGCGCAGCGCGAACTTCCACGAGCCCTGGCGCAGCGCGGTGCCGACGCTGGTACTGGGCGGCCAGTACGATCCAATCACGCCGGTCCGCTATGGCGAGGCGATTGTGGGCAACCTGCCCAACGGCCGCCTGCTGGTGCTGCGCGGACAATCCCATGGCGTGCTGGGCAGCGGCTGCATGCCGCGGCTTGCAGGCGAGTTCATCGACACGCTGGCGACAAAGACCCTGCAGGCCGGTTGCCTCGACGCGCTGGGCGACACACCGGCATTCCTGAGCTACAACGGAGCTGCGCCATGATCGAAGTGCGCGACCTGCAGAAGAGCTTCGGTGATGTGCAGGCGGTTGCCGGTGTTTCATTCACGGCTGCCGACGGGCAGATCACCGGACTGCTGGGACCCAACGGCGCCGGCAAGACCACCACGCTGCGCATGCTCTACACGCTGATGCGCCCGCAGGCAGGCCAGGTGTTGATCGACGGCATCGACGCCTTCACCGACACCCTGGCCGCGCGCCAGCGCCTCGGGGTGCTGCCCGACGCACGCGGCCTCTACAAGCGGCTGACCGCGCGCGAGAACATCGAGTACTTCGCCGCGCTCCACGGCGTGGAGCCGGCGCTGGCCAAGTCGCGCATCGACGCGCTGGTGGCAGCACTGGACATGCAGGACATCGTGGAGCGCCGCACCGAAGGCTTCTCGCAGGGGCAGCGCGTCAAGACGGCGATTGCGCGCGCGCTGGTGCACGAGCCGCGCAACATCGTGCTCGACGAGCCCACCAATGGTCTGGATGTACTGGCTACGCGCAGCCTGCGGCGTTTCCTGCAGCGGTTGCGTGCCGATGGGCGTTGCGTGCTGTTTTCCACGCACATCATGCAGGAGGTGGCTGCACTGTGTGACCGCGTGATCATCATCGCCCGCGGCAGGGTGGTGGCGGCCGGAACGCTGGATGAGCTGCGGGCACAGGCTGGCGAATCGCAGCTCGAGGAAGCCTTCATGAAGCTGACGGGCGCGGATGCGGAGTCTCTGGCATGAGCGCCACCTGGATCGTCTACTTCAAGGAACTGCGCGAGAGCCTGCGCGACCGGCGTGTGCTGCTGAACACCTTCATCATCGGTCCGCTGCTCGGTCCGGTCCTCTTTATCGTGCTGATCAACTTCATCACTTCGCGCGAGCTCGACAAGGCCGGGAAGCCGCTGCCGGTGGCAGTGATCGGTGCGCAGTACGCACCCAATCTCGTGGCGGCACTGAAGCAGTCGGGAATCGAGGTGCAGGCTCCACCCTCGGATCCGGAGGCGGCGGTGCGCGAGCAGCGCGTGGAACTGGTGCTGCGCATCCCCGAGCAGTTTGCCGCTGAATGGAATGCAGGCCGCGTTGCGCAGGTGGAGCTGCTGTTCGATTCCTCGCGGCGTGAGGGGTCTGGCTCGGTCGAGCGGCTGCGCAACGTGGTCCGGGCCTATGCCGCCCGCATCGGTGCCATGCGGCTCGTCATGCGCGGGCTGAGCCCGGCCGTGTCGCAGCCGCTGGTGATCGCCGAGCGCGACCAGGCCACGGCGCAGGCACGCGGCGCGCTGCTGTTCGCGATGCTGCCGTACATGCTGGTGTTCGCAACCTTCTTCGGCGGCATGTTCCTGGCCATCGACGCCACCGCCGGCGAGCGCGAGCGGCAATCGCTCGAGCCGTTGCTGATCAATCCCGTGGTACGCAGCCGCATTCTGCTCGGCAAGGTGCTGGCGACGGCCAGCTTCAGCGTCTGCAGCGTGCTGATCAGCCTGACTGCCTTTGCGGTGGCCTCGCGCTTTCTGCCGGTGGACAAGCTGGGCATGACACTGGATCTTGGCGTGCGCTTCATTGCGCAGGTTCTGCCCGTGATGCTGCCGCTGGTGTTGCTCGTGGCCGTTCTGCAGACGCTGGTGGCCGCCTTTGCCAAGAACTTCCGCGAGGCGCAGACCTACCTCGGCCTGCTGCAGATCCTGCCGCTGATTCCGTCGATGATGCTGACGCTGATGCCGTTCAAGCCGCAGCTGTGGATGTACGGTGTCCCGCTGGTGGGCCAGCAACTGGTCATCACGCAGTTGCTCCGAGCCGAGCCGGTTGGCCTGATCCCGCTCGCTATCTGCTTCGCCGTGACGGCCGTGGCCGGCTGGCTGGTGCTGAGACTGACGCAGCGCCTCTATGGCGGCGAGCAGTTGGCCATTTCGACTTAGGGCCGGGCGCGGGTAGAATCAGTTCCGATGGCAAACATACTCGTCATTGGTGCCAGCCACGGCATTGGACTGGAAACCGTGAAGCGGGCGCTCGCAGCCGGGCATCGCGTGCGCGCCATGGCGCGATCGGCCGCGTCGATGCCGCTGCAGCATGAGCGCCTCGAGAAATACACTGGCGATGCGCTGGTCGAGCAGGACGTGCGCGCGGCGCTGCAGGGCGTAGAGGTGGTCATCCAGGCGCTGGGCATCCGCGCTGCCGACATGTTCCGGCCGGTGCAGCTTTTTTCCGCAGCAACCCGCGTGCTGGTTGCGCAGATGCAGGCCCAGAATGTCCGCAGGCTCATCACCGTGACCGGTTTTGGCGCCGGCGACAGCCAGTCCAGCATCGGCCTGCTGCAGCGCCTGCCATTCCGCATGGTGTTTGGCCATGCCTATGACGACAAGAGCCGTCAGGAGCAGATGATCCGCGAGAGTGGCCTGGACTGGACCATCGCGCGGCCAGGCGTGCTGATCAACGCATCCTGCAATGGGCGCTACCGCGTGCTCGAAGATCGCGCGCAATGGCGCAACGGCATCATCGCGCGTGCTGACGTCGCCGATTTTCTCGTCCGGCAGGTGGACGATCGCGGTGGCATCGGCAAGACGCCGGTGCTGATCCGCTGAATACCGCGATGCCGTCCGTTGCCGTCGTGATCGGCGCCAGCGGAGGCATCGGTGCGGCGTTGCTGGAGCAACTGCGCGGGTCTGGCAACTTCGACACGGTCATCGGCTTCAGCCGCCGCAGCAGTCCTCACGTCGACCTCACGGACGAGGCGAGTATTGCCAGCGCCGTGGAGCATGCCGCAAGCCTCGGCGAAATCCGTCTGGCGATCAACGCCGTCGGGTTGCTGCAGTCCGCGCAGCAGGGTCCGGAGAAGTCCTGGCGGGAACTCGATCCCGCGTATCTGACCCAGGTGTTCGCCGTGAACGCCATCGGCCCGGCATTGCTCATGAAGCACCTGCTGCCACAACTGCCGCGTTCGGGGCGCGCGGTGTTCGCCACGCTCTCGGCGCGTGTCGGCAGCATTGGCGACAACCGACTTGGCGGCTGGTATGGCTACCGCGCGTCCAAGGCCGCGCTCAACCAGCTGGTGCACACGGCAGCGATCGAGTTGCGGCGCAGATCGCGCGAAGCGATCTGCGTGGCGCTGCATCCGGGTACGGTCGAGACGCCGTTGTCTGCGCCCTTTGCCCGCGATGGCCTCGAAGTACAGTCGCCGGCGCTCGCTGCGCAGCGACTGCTGCAGGTGATCGCCGGGCTCGGGCCACAGCACAGCGGCGGCTTCTTCGATCATCGCGGCGACGTGGTCCCCTGGTGATGCGCCCGCTGTTGCGCAGGCGCGCACCTGCGGCTGGAGCAAGCCCATGAAGATCATCACCATCACGACTCCCGGCGGGCCGGAAGTCCTGCAACAGGCGGAAGCGCCCGATCCGCATCCCGCACCCGGCGAAGTGGTGCTGGATGTGGCTGCCACTGCGGTAAACCGCGCCGACCTGCTGCAACGTCAGGGCTTCTATCCGCCGCCGCCGGGCGCGCCGGTGTGGCTGGGTCTGGAGGCCAGCGGCACGATCAGCGCCGTGGGCGAGGGTGTAAAAGAATGGTCGGTTGGCGATACGGCCTGTGCGTTGCTGGCCGGTGGTGGTTATGCGGAGAAGGTCGCCGTGCCGGCGGGACAATTGCTGCCGGTGCCCAGCGGTGTCAGCCTCGTGGATGCGGCGGCGCTGCCTGAGGTCGCGTGCACGGTGTGGAGCAATGTGTTCATGCTGGCCGGGCTGAAGAGTGGTGAGTGCCTGCTGGTGCATGGCGGTGCCAGCGGCATCGGCACGATGGCGATCCAGCTGGCGCATCGGCGCGGAGCGCGGGTGGCGGTGACGGCTGGCAGCGCGGCAAAGCTGGAGCGTTGTCGCGAGCTGGGCGCCGACATCCTGATCGACTACCGCACCGAGGACTTCGTGGCGAGGGTGCGCGAGGGCACCGACGGTCGCGGTGCCGACGTGGTGCTCGATATCATCGGTGCCAGGTATCTGGCGAAGAATGTCGAAGTGCTGGCGCCGGGAGGGCGCCTGGTCGTGATCGGGCTGCAAGGTGGCACCCGAGCGGAGATCGACCTGAATGCTCTGCTGCGCAAGCGCGGCACACTGTATGCCACGGCGTTGCGTTCGCAGGCAGTCATCGAGAAAGCTGCCATCGTGGCCAGCGTGCGCGAGCATGTCTGGCCACTGGTGGAGAGCGGTGCCATACACCCTGTGGTGCATGCGCGGCTGCCGCTGGCCGACGCCGCTCAGGCGCACCGCATGCTTCAGGAGTCCACGCACGTGGGCAAGGTGCTCCTGACCGTCTAGCGGTTGCCTGGCGGCGTTATCGCCTCACTTCACTTTGACGATGCGGTTGCGCAGCTCGCCGATGCGGTCGATGCGCGAGACCACGACGTCGCCGTCCTTGAGGAAGTGGGGCGGGTTCATCGCGTAGCCCACACCCGAGGGCGTGCCGGTGAGGATCACGTCGCCGGGTTCCAGCGTCAGTCCCGCCGACAGCGAGTTGAGGATGGTCGGGAGGTCGAAGATCATCTGCGCGACATGTGAGTGCTGGCGCAGTTCGCCGTTGACCGTCAGCGACAGCTCCAGCGTGGTAGGGTCACCGATCTCCTGCGCATCGACGATCCAGGGACCGAGCGGCAGCGAGGTGTCCAGCGACTTGCCCCTGAACCACTGCTCGTGGCGGCGTTGCACATCGCGCGCGGTGAAATCGTTGGCGACGGCGTAGCCGAAAATATGCGACATCGCATCCGCGACGGCGATGTCGCGGCCGCCCTTGCCGATCACGATGGCCAGTTCCACTTCGTAGTCGAAGCGCTCGGTCACCGTCGTATCAAGGCTCACGTCGCCGGTCGGGCCGTTGATCGCGTGGGTGGCCTTGGTGAAGAATTGCGGCACTTTGGGCAGCGGTATTTCCGTGCCGGCAGCGGCAGCGCCTTCCTTGACGTGGTCCACATAGTTGCGGCCGACGCAGAAAGCGTTGCGCACCAGCTGTGGCAGCGGCGACAGCAGCTGCGTGGACGCGGCGGGCAGCAGCGCACCCTGGAACTCGGCGGCACGCGCCACCAGGCCGCGCACCTCGGCCACTGCGGCGTTGCCACCGCGAATGATGGACAGCATCGAACTCAGATCGCTGCGGCTGCCCGCCAGCCGCGCCGCGGCCGCCAGATCGAGCACGTGCTCACCGAGCCACACACCGGTTGTTGTGTCGCTACCCTTGCGGAAACTCACGAATTTCATGCTGGCTGGGTTCCTATGCTGTGTAGAGATTCTGGTAGGTGTCGCGCAGGACGTTCTTCTGTACCTTGCCCATCGTGTTCCGCGGCAGGTCGGC
>Ga0114969_10001029_pt1 | contig 23804 bp, 20 predicted proteins | sample M_130807_MF_Meta_FD_87316 | JGI IMG/M metagenome (GOLD analysis project Ga0114969, IMG submission 87316) | Freshwater microbial communities from Lake Montjoie, Canada to study carbon cycling - M_130807_MF_MetaG | ecosystem: Environmental > Aquatic > Freshwater > Lake | place: Lake Montjoie...
CACAATCACGGCGTTCTTCACCTGCTGCGCTTTGGCGAGGCCTAAAATCTCGGTACGGAAATCCTCCGCGCGGTCCGACCAGCGGATGCCGCCACGGGCGATTTTGCCGAAACGCAAATGCACGCCCTCAACGTCGGGCGCGTATACGAATATCTCGTATAGCGGCCTTGGCGCGGGCAAGAGATCGAGCCCTTTGCTCGCGACCTTGAATGCCAGATAGCAGCGCGGCTCGCCTGCAGCATCCGGCTGAAAGAAACTGGTGCGCAGCATGGCCTCGGTGACCGCGAGCATCGCCCTTATAATGCGGTCGTCATCGGCGCTCGGCACATCAGCCAGTGCTTCTTCTATCTGGGTCCTGATCTTCTCGACAGCGTGGGCACGCACCTCTTCCGCCGGAAACGCGGCCGGATCGAACAGCGTGTGAAACAGCCGCACGAGCCGCACCGCGAGGTCGGGGTTCTTGGTAAGCGCGCTTTCCACATAGGTCTGGCTTAGGGAGAAACCCGCCTGCCTGAGAAACTTGGCAATCGCACGCAAAATGACGACGTCCCGCCACGGCAGCTCGGCCGCGATGACGAGGCGGTTGAATCCGTCGGATTCGGCTTGCCCGTTCCAGACCGCGTGGAAGGCATTTTCCAGCAAAGGCCGCAACTGCGCGATGTCGGCCGGATTTCCGTCGGCGCGTTGGGCAAGAATGTTCTGCACCGCGACATGCTGCGGCGCGCCGTCTCGCGCCAACGGAGACAGCGAGAACGCGTCTTCGGCGATGACCTTCAGGCCCAGATTTTCAAACACGGGCAGGCATTCCGACAGCGGAATAAAATCCCCATGCACGAAGAGCTTCAGATTGACGGCTTCGGGCACGTCGCCCTGTTGCGCGTAGACATGCGCCAGAAGCCTGCCTTCGGCTGCGGGTCCTTCACCGCACAGTACGGTCTCAATCCGGCCAATATCGTCCACCGCTTCGCCCGGAGAGAAACGGTCGCGGTATCCGGCGGAAAACGCATTGGCATAACGGCGTTGCAGGTCGGGGGCTCTTTCGCCATTGGCGGAACGGACGGTATCGGCGAACACATCGTCCCAAGTGCGGATGATCTTGCGGATTTCCGCTTCCAGCTGTTTGACGTCCGCGTCCGGCCGTTCGCCTAGATTGCGTCCCACGATGAAATGCACACGCGCCAGCGCCTCGTCGTCGAGCATCGGCATCGCGGCGGAGGTGCGTCCGTTAAATGTTTTGGCCAGCAGCGCGTGAACGCGCTCGCGCACCTGCGCGCTGTAGCGTTCGCGCGGAATGAAGGTGAGCGCCGAAACGTAACGGTCGAAGCGATCGAAGCGCAGGAACAGCCGAACCTTCGGCCGCTGACCCAGATTGAGAATGCCCAGCGCCGTCGCCAGCAATTCGTCTTCGGAAATCTGAAACAATTCGTCGCGTGGAAACGTATCGAGAATATGCTGCAGCGCCTTGCCGTCGTGGCTGGACGGCGGCAAGGCCGAACCCGCCATGACGTTCGCCACTTTGCGGCGCAGCAACGGAATTTTCGAGGGCAGTTGGCTGTAGGCGGTAGAGGTGAACAGGCCCACGAAGCGCCGCTCGCCAATCAGCTTGCCTTTGGTGTTGAAAATTTTGACGCCGACATAATCCATGTGGACATGGCGATGCACGGGCGAACGCGTCGCCGCTTTGGCGATGATCAGCGGCGCGGGTTGCGTCAGGAACGCTTTGACGTCCGGCGTCAGGCTGGAACGATCGTCGCCCCGCCGCACAACGCGCAGATCGGTGTCGGCCAGCAATCCAAGCCCGCTTTCATAGACGGGCTCCAACCGTCCGTCGCCGTCGGTGGAGAACACGTAATCGCGGCAGCCGAGAAACGTAAAATGGTTTTCCGCCATCCAGTCGAGGAAGGCGATGTTCTCGTCGAGTTCATCTTCGGAAATCGGCGGCGGATTGCGCGACAGCGAGCCGGCCGTATCGGCAAGCTGCTCCAGCATCGCTCTCCAGTCGCGCACCACGATGCGGACGCTGGAAAACACGCCGCGCAGGCCATCGCTCAGCGATTGCCTTTCGTCTTGGGTGAGCGATCCTTCAAGCGCCAGGACGATCACGCTTTCCTTGGCCGGCGCGCCACCGAGCGACAGTCCGCCGGAACCATCGCGCGACTGATCGATCACCGGATGAAACGCCGCCGCGACGCGAAATCCGCGCGCGCGAACTTCGGCCGTGCAGGAATCGTAGAGAAAGGGCGAATCGTCATTGACGGCGAGGACAATCGTTTCCGGGCGGGCGAACGGCGCCTCGTCCGTTGACGGATTAAATATCTCGACGAGAGAGGAGCCCCGCGGGCGGCTCTGGAGCCGCGCGTAGACCGTCCTGACCAGCGCCGCCAGTTCCTCGCCCGTGTAATGGATCAGATCTTCCGGCGAGGCGTAACGCGTGAACGCGGTGAAAAACGCCGCCAATCCTGCATCGGTCGTCCCGATCAGATGCGCGCTGACCGCAAGATGCGCCGCCGCTTCGGCGGCATCCAGCCGGGCTTCATCGGGTGCTTCACCATGCATGGCTTGGATCACGCGAGCGTTGACGTTCAATTTGGCCTCCCATCCGCCACGTGCCAGGCGGTAGAGGCATTAGAACCTTTAAGAACTTAGGAAAGCGTGTGCAAATGAAACCGGGCGTTCGGGCGGCGGAAAAGCTGTTAGATTGAGCGTGTTACAATTTGTTCAGAGGTGGGCGTGAAGAGCAGAAAAAAAATTCAAGCGGTGATTTTCGATCTGGAGTTCACCGCCTGGGAGGGCTCGATGGACTCGCGCTGGACGCGTCCGGGCGAACTTACTGAGGTGGTGCAGATCGGCGCGGTCAAACTCGACGGCCATACGCTGAAGGAAGTCGACACGTTTGAAATGTTGATCCGGCCGCGCGTGAATCCCGTGCTGTCGGATTATCTCGTGGAACTCACTGGCATTACCAACGACGCGGTTGCCTCGCGTGGCGTGGATTTCGTCGTCGCCTATCGCGCATTCCTCGATTTCGTGGACGGTGCGGAAACCTTCGCGCATGGGCGTGACGATTTGATTTTGCTCAGCAATCTTAAGCTCTACGGCTGGGAAAGGGCGCTGCCGCGCTATTCCAATGCCGTGCCATGGTTTGCCGAACAGGGCATCGATTTGACCGGAAAGCGCGCCTGCGATGTTGCCGAAGCGGCCGGCGCGACGTTCGAGGGCCAAAGGCATAATGCGCTGGCCGATGCGCGCGGGGTTGCAACGGGGTTTCGCGTGCTGATCGAAAAAGGCGCACCCAATCCGTTTGTGAAAGTTGCGGCATGACCGCCGACGACATTATCAAGACGCTGGATTTGAAGCCGCATCCCGAGGGCGGTTTTTACCGCGAAACCTTCCGCGACGAAGGCGGCGTTGAGGACCGCGCACATTCGACGGCGATTTATTACCTGCTGCGCGCGGGACAGGTTTCGGACTGGCATCGCGTCGATGCCGCGGAGGTCTGGCATTGGTACGCCGGTGGGCCGCTGGCGCTTTCCATCGCCACCGATACGGGCGTCCAGCAGATCACACTGGGTCCGCAGCTTGATCGCGGCGAACGCCCGCAAGCGGTCGTGCCGGCGCATGGCTGGCAAAGCGCGCGACCCCTTGGGGCCTATGCGCTGGTCGGCTGCACCGTCGCACCCGGATTTGAATTTGCCAGCTTCGAACTGGCGCCGCCCAATTGGGCGCCTACTGGCTGCTAAAAAAAGGGGAATCACAAAGTAGAAATCGGGCGCGCAAAGCGCGCCAAATCGTCTTCGTGTCCTTTGTGTCTCTTGGTGTTCTTTGTGGTTCCCCTTTTTATCGGCGCAGAACTTAAAGCGCCGCTTGCAGGGCGCGGGCGATGGCGAGCGAGGACGGCCGCGCGGCGGGGCCAACTTGCGGCGCTATGGTGACCGCCAGGATACCGCGCTGCACAGTGACGTTCGGCTTTGGCCCCTGCAGCACGCGCACAATGTGCAAGCGATCCGAGATTACGCTGCGCTTGGGACCCTTGGCGACTTCTTCGAGCGCATAGGTGGCGTTGCGCATTGCATCGCACATCAACAGCCGCAGCATGTCCGAGCGCGGAATATTGTCCCAGTCGGCCGCGAAGCCGATGGCGAAATCGTTGCCCGACGACAGCTCCTGAGCGAGCTTTGCCGCGAACATCTTCATGTCCTTCGCGGCCACCGGCGCGGGATCAACGCTGGTGGGCACATCGACATATTCAACGGGCAGGCCGCCCTTGGCCGCGGGCGTATAAAGCGTCACCGCGCCAAAGACAGTCACGTGCAGGGCCACCGCGCCGGTGTCGTATTTCAGGACGTGCCCGCCCATCGGGGCGGCCTCGCTGGTCAGGTAGAACACTTCGTCATTGTCGACGAAGCGCAAGCGCACCAAGCCGCTCTGGTGATCGACCGTAAATCCAATTTTATCATTGGCGATGTATGTCCCGTCCCTGGGAAGGGCGCTTGCGGGCGCCAGAGGAAGGCGTGCGGCGGGAGGCGGTTGGGGCGATGCCTGTTGCGCCAAAGCGGCAAAGCCGGCGCCGGTGGCGAGCACAAGAACGGCGATGCATACTGGCAGTCTCACGGGATATATCTGTCGCATGACATGCGGGGCCGGCCGTTCTGGGATGAGCTTTTCATGTGCCAAGCGGAATAACGCCTGGAAGTTGGCAAGAATATGGACGGAGTTTCACCTTTGCGTTTCCACTCTATGCCAGACTACGGATAAAGAGCGGATAAGCGACGCATAGCCTTGGGTGCGGAATATCATTAATGTCCGCGCCCGATTCACCATTTTTTCGGGGGTAGTTGTGGCCAGCCTGAACAGTTTCAAAGCCCGGCGGACTCTGACCGTCGGCACCAAGTCCTACACCTATTTCAGCTTGAAAGCGGCGGAGAAGAACGGCCTTAAGGGCATCTCCCGGCTGCCTAACTCCCTGAAAATCCTTCTGGAAAACCTGCTGCGATACGAAGACGGCCGCACTGTGACGGCCGCCGATATCAAGGCGGTCGCGGGCTGGCTGAAGAAGCGCACCTCAACCCGCGAAATCGCCTATCGCCCGGCGCGCGTGCTGATGCAGGACTTTACCGGGGTTCCCGCGGTGGTGGACCTGGCCGCGATGCGCGACGCCATGGCCTCGCTGAACGCCGATCCGGAGAAAATCAACCCGATGACCCCGGTCGACCTGGTCATCGACCACTCCGTGCAAATCGACTTCTTCCAGGGCAAGGACGCGCTCAAGAAAAACGTCGCCACGGAATATGAGCGCAACGGCGAACGCTATTCCTTCCTGCGCTGGGGCCAGCAAGGCTTCAACCGCTTCCGCGTGGTTCCGCCGGGAACCGGCATCTGCCATCAGGTCAATCTGGAATACCTCGCCCAGACCGTGTGGACAGACAAAATCAAGGAAGGCAAAAAAACCGTCGAATATGCCTACCCGGACACGGTGGTCGGCACCGATTCCCACACCACGATGATCAACGGCCTCTCGGTGCTTGGCTGGGGCGTCGGCGGTATCGAAGCGGAAGCGGCCATGCTCGGCCAGCCCATTTCGATGCTCATCCCCGAAGTCATCGGCATGAAGCTGACCGGCAAGCTCAAACCCGGCTGCACGGCTACCGACCTCGTCCTGACCGTGACGCAAATCCTGCGCAAAAAGGGCGTTGTCGGCAAATTCGTCGAATTCTATGGCGAAGGCCTGGCCGACATGCCGCTCGAAGACCGCGCGACGATCGGCAACATGGCGCCGGAATATGGCGCTACCTGCGGGTTCTTCCCGATCGACGATGAAACCATGCGCTTCCTGAAAGCCACGGGCCGCAAGACCGCCCGCGTCGCCCTGGTCGAAAAATACGCCAAGGCGCAGGGCATGTACTACAGCAAGAAGAGCGTGGAGCCGGTCTTCACCGACACGCTGCACCTCGACCTTAGTGAGGTCGAACCGAGCATGGCCGGTCCGCGCCGTCCGCAGGACCGGGTGGCACTGTCCGGGGTCAGCGAGAATTTCGCGTCCGCCCTCATCAACGTCTTCAAGAAGGAAGACGACGCCGCGAAGCGGGTGAAGCTCGCGGGCAGCGATCTGACCATCGGCCACGGCGATGTCGTCATCGCGGCGATCACCTCCTGCACCAACACCTCCAATCCCTATGTGATGCTGGGCGCCGGTTTGCTGGCGCAGAAAGCCGTTGCACGCGGTCTCAAGGTCAAGCCGTGGGTAAAAACTTCGCTGGCGCCGGGAAGCCAGGTGGTGACGGATTATCTGTCCCGTTCGGGCCTGGATAAGCCGTTGTCCAAGCTCGGCTTCTCGATCGTGGCCTATGGCTGCACCACCTGCATCGGCAATTCCGGCCCGCTGCCCGATCCGGTCGCCAATGCGGTGACTGAGGGCGATCTGGTGGCGGCGGCTGTGATTTCCGGCAACCGCAACTTCGAGGGACGCGTCCATCCGCAGGTGCGGGCGAACTATCTCGCCTCGCCGTTGCTGGTTGTGGCTTATGCGCTTGCCGGTAGCGTCAACGCCGATTTGACGAAAGAACCCATCGGCTACGACAAGAAGAACAAGCCGGTCTATCTGCAGGACATCTGGCCCTCGCAGACCGAGATCGCCAACACCGTGCGCAAATGCGTGACGCCCGCGATGTTCCGTTCGCGTTACGCCGATGTGTTCACCGGCGACAAGGGCTGGAAGAAGATCAAGGTCAATCCCGGCAAGACCTATGATTGGGACGACAAGTCCACTTACGTGAAGAACCCGCCCTATTTCGTGGGCATGACCAGTGAACCCGCACCGCTTACCGATATCTCCGGCGGCCGCGTGCTGGCCATCCTGGGCGACTCGATCACCACCGATCACATCAGCCCGGCAGGCTCGATCAAGAAGGATTCGCCCGCCGGACGTTATCTGATGGAGCATGGCGTCCAACCGGCCGACTTCAATTCCTATGGCGCGCGCCGCGGCAACCACGAAGTGATGATGCGCGGCACCTTTGCCAACATCCGCATCAAGAACGAGATGCTGGGCGGCAAGGAAGGCGGCAATACGCTCTGTTTCGGCGGCCAAGGCGGCAAGGGCGAGGAAATGTCCATCTACGACGCGGCGATGAAATACGAAGCCGCCGGCATTCCCTCGGTTATCTTTGCCGGCAAGGAATATGGCGCCGGCTCGTCGCGCGATTGGGCGGCAAAGGGACCTCGCCTGCTTGGCGTTCGTGCCGTGATCGCGGAGAATTATGAGCGCATCCACCGCTCCAATCTTGTGGGCATGGGCGTGCTGCCGCTGGAATTTGCCGATGGCAAGACCCGCTTCGACTACAAGCTGACGGGCGCAGAAACCATCGACATCCCCATCCGGGAAGGCGCGTCGGGCACCCGCAAAAAGGTTGTCGCGAAGGTCACCTATCCCGACGGCCGCACCGTCGACATGCCGCTGGTCGCCCGCATCGATACGATCGACGAAGTGGGCTATTTTAAGAGCGGCGGCATCCTGCAGCACGTGCTCCGCCACCTCGCGGCAGCGTGAGGATGTGACGAATTTGGGGAGTGCGCCCGTTCGCGGGCGCACTCAACCCAAATTGATGCACCGCCCCCTTGGGGAAATTCCGTCTTTCGGCCTATGGTTTTGCCGATGGGCCGCTGGCTTTACACCGCACTGGGAATTCTCACCGCCTCGCTGACACACGCAGCGTGGGCGGGTCAGCCGGTCATGCCTGCTCCCGCTCCGCGGCCGGTGGTGGTTGAGCTGTTCACCAGCCAGGGCTGCAGCGACTGTCCGGCCGCCGACCGCCTGCTGAGCGACCTTGCCAAGCGCAGAGACGTCATCGCGCTGTCCCTGCCGATCACCTACTGGGACATGCTCGGCTGGAAGGACACCTTCGCGACCGAAGCAAACACCCAGCGCCAGCGGTCCTATGCCCGGACCATGAGCCATTCCGGCATCTATACGCCGCAGATGATCATCGACGGCCGCTTCGATGTGGTTGGTAACCAGCGTGACCGGGTCTTCGCGGCGCTATCCGCCCGCGCCAATGACGGCTTGGGCGAACCTTCCGTGCCGGTTCTGGTGGGCACTGCGTCCGGGCGCCTGGAAATCGCCATTCCTGCCGCAAAGACGAAAATCCGCCCGATGGCGACCATCTGGGTGATGCGGACACTCGTGCACGGCGTGGCGAATGTCGGCGGCGGCGAAAACCGCGATCATATGCTGACCTACACGAACGTCGTGCGCGATCTGCAACGCGCGGGCGAATGGACGGGCGAAGCGATGAAGATCGATTTGCCCTTGAACCTCGCCAACGTGAAGCACGACGGCATCGCCGTGATCTTGCAAGCGCACGACTACGGCCCGATCTTAGGCGCTGCGCTCCTGCAAATCCCCCAAACCAGCCACGCCACTTCGCGCTAAAAAGCATTTCTCGCGGAGCCGCGGAGGAGAAAAGGGGAACCACAAAGGTCACGAAGGAGACACGAAGGACACGAAGAAGGAGCGGCGCGCATTGCGCGCCAAGTGCCTTTTACGGAAGGAAAAAACGTTTCGAGCGAAAATTCCTTTGTGATCTTTGTGTCTCCTTCGTGACCTTTGTGGTTTCCCTATTTCTCTGCGTTCGCCGCGGCTCCGCGAGAACATATTTCTTAGGGCTGGCTCACAAAACGTCGACGACGCGCCCATCCCTTTGCTGACGGCTTGCGTTCTCATAGGCGCGTGCAGCGGCGTTCGCGCTGGTGCGGCCGGTGTCCAGAACCTGGCCGATGACTTGCGCGGCGAAAACGGGGGATGGCCCATTTTGGTTCACATCGTGGAGCCGCCTCCTGAAACGGGACGGCTGGCGTGACCGCCGCCGTTCGACGAAGCCAACCGGGATAACCGTCTGACGCAGCGGATCGTCGGCCAAACCGGCGCCTGGGCCTGCTTTTTCGACACGGCGGTTGCAGCCGGTTCGGGCGACTGCGCGGGGTTCAATACAATTTCGGATCGAGCTCATAACCCAATCTTAGGCAAGTCTCGGGCTACAAGGCGAGTCCGCTCTCCAACCGCTCGCAATTTCAGGCCTTTTTAAGTGCCCGCCGCTACCGTGCCCCCAAGACGCGACAAAGATCGCGGCAAAAGAGAGTGGTGGGTAATAGTGCGCGTTACGTCCCTTCAAGCGACGTTTAGGGAACAGTTGGCCGGCCTCGGCCATGCGTCCGATGCCGAACGCCTGCGTCTCGCCCTGATGGGCGCCCGCGCCGCGGCTTTCGACTGGACGCTTGCCGACGACCAAATCCACTGGGATGGAGCGTCTTGGGCCATTCATGGCGAGATCGAGCGGTTCGCCGCGGGCAGCGACTTTTGCTCTTGGCTTCCCGCACAGGCGCGAGCCCGGCTGCTTAACGCGCTGGACGAAACGCATCCGGAAGAGGCGACCTTCCGGCTGGAATTCGAAACAGCCTCGGCCAGTTCATGCCACTGGTTCGAACTCTGCGGCGTGCGCATTCCGGGGCCGGAGGGACGCGCCGAACGCGTCACCGGCATGCTGCGTGAAATCACCGAGCAGAAGAGTACGTTCAACCGTCTGTCTTATCTTGCAACCTGTGACGAGCTGACCGGCCATTTGAACCGCACCAGGCTGCGAGAGGAACTCGGCCGCATCATCGAGACGTCCACAGCGGAGAGCCGGCACTGCGCCTATGCCGTCGCCTCCATCGACAAGCTGGCGGTCATCAACGAAACCTACGGGTTCGATGTCGCCGACGAGTTGATCGTACAGGCTGGCCTTAGATTGGCGCAGACGTTGCGCGCAACGGACCTGATCGGGCGCACCGGGGGCAACAAGTTCGGCGTCATCTTAGGCGAGTGCGGCGAACGCGAATTGGCCGCGGTTGCCGAACGCCTGCACGCCGCCGTGCGCAAGGATCCGATCCAGACACAGGCCGGCTTGGTAGCGACGACCGTCTCCATCGGCGCGGTGTGGCTGCCGCAGGGTGCATCCACCAGCCAGGAGGCCATGCTGCGCGCCGAAGAGGCGCTGGAACGCGCCAAGGCGCGGGGCCGCAACGGGTTCGCCGTCTATTCGATGTCGGCGCAGCACGAGACGCAACGGCGGCGGCTGGTGAATCTCGGCGATGAAATCATGTCCGCGCTGCATGAACAGCGCTTGGTCCTGGCCTATCAGCCGATCGTAGGCGCGCGCTCGCGGCTCCCGGAGCACTATGAATGCCTGCTGCGCATGAATCGCAAGGACGGCTCCATCGCAGCAGCCGGCGAGTTCATCCCGGCGGCTGAAACGCTGGGGCTGGTCCGGCTTGCCGACCGCCGCGCGCTCGAAATCGCCGTGGCGCAGCTCTATCGCCACCCGCATATCAAGCTCTCGATCAACGTCTCGGGAACGACCGCGGGCGATCATTCCTGGCTGCAGTCCTTCATCAATTATGTCCGCGAAAACCGCGAAGTCGCCGAGCGCATGACCGTGGAGCTTACGGAAACTGCGGCACTGCAGGCGTTCGAGGAAAATGCGCGTTTCGTGACGCGCCTGCGCGACATGGGCTGCCGCGTCGCCATTGACGATTTCGGCGCGGGCTATACGTCGTTCCGCAATCTGTACAATCTGCGCGTCGACATGGTCAAGATCGACGGCGAATACATAAAGAACTTGAGCGGCTCGCCGGACAACCAGCTTTTCGTGCGCACGCTTGTGGATCTGGCGAAGAATTTCCAGCTTACAACGGTCGCCGAATGGGTCGGCTCGGAACAGGACGCCCAACTGCTCGAAGAGTACGGCGTAGACTTCTTCCAGGGCTTCTATTTCGGCAAACCCGAAATTTCCCCCGCCTGGGCCGAACCCGTTCCTCGCACTGCGGCATAAGAAGGGGAACCACAAAGGGCACAAAGGAGACACAAAGGACACTAAGGCGTCGTTGGCCGCGCGGTGCGCGCCGAAATCCTTTGTGAACTTTGTGTCTCTTGGTGTCCTTTGTGGTTTCCCCTTTTGTTCTCCGCGGAGTCGCGGAGAATCATTTTCTCGGCAAGGGAATAGCCGTCGTCCGTTTCAGTTCTTCCATCGCGAAGGCGGAGCTGACGTCCATCAATTTGGCGGCGCGGATCAGCATCTTGTAGATGCGGTCGTAATCGGCGATGTCGGCCACCTGCAGCTTCAGCAGATAATCGATCTCTCCCGTCAGGCGATAAAATTCCACCACCTCGGGAATCTTGCGCACGGCGGCGGAAAAATTCTCCAGCCATTTCTCGGTGTGCTCGCCGGCTTTGACGGTAACAAACACCGTCGTTCCCACGCCCAGTTTCGCCGGGTCCAGCAGCGCCACGCGCTTCACAATGAGCCCGCTTTCTTCCAACTGCTTGATCCGGCGCCAGCAGGCGTTCTGCGACAAGTGTACGCGCTCGGCGATTTCGGTGATCGGCAGCGAGGCATCGTTCTGCAGAATGTCCAAAATCCGCAGGTCCGTGGCGTCGTAGGGCATCAAATAATTTCCCAAATCCAGACAATTTCTTGGGTCATTTTGGGAAGAAAATTCATGCAAGACAAATAGAATCCCATCGGCATCAACGGGGTCTTCCATGCTGAAACGGCTGTTCCAGGCGCATCCGCAGTCTGTCGGGGAAACCTATTTGGGGCATCAGCAGGTCGCGTTCGGTTTTTCCGGCGCGCTGCTAAAGGCAGGCTTGGCCTGCTTTATTCACGGTTTGGTGCCGTCGCTTTTCCAAACCACGGCCAGCGGCACCATTCACCGGCTGCACGCGACAATGGCCGCGCGGTCGAACCACGCCAACGAGCCCAAGCGGAGTTGAAGCCGCTCCCGGCCCGATAACCTATTTCGGCGGTTCGGTCTGAGCCTGCTGCTTGGCGGTTTCCAGCAGCTCTTCCATTTTCCGGCGAAGCATGTGGTCGGACAGCGTCACGCCCTTGGCGTCGAAGTCGCGGCGGACCTTTTCGAACACGTCCTCATCGCCCGCCTTCTCGAAATCGGAGGCGATGACCTCCTTGGCGTAGCTGTCGGCGGCCGGTCCGCTGACGCCCATTTCGGCGGCGGCCCAAAGTCCTAACAACTTGTTGCGGCGGGCAAAGACCTTAAAGCGCAGCTCCTCGTCATGAGCCCACTTGGTTTCAAACCCTCTTTCCCGCTTCTCGAATGAACCAGACATCTCCTAATCCTCTGAAATTGCAGTGTTTTTTAACAGCGACCAGCGCCCTTACCCGGACAATAGCGAAAGATGGGGGCGAGTGCGACCACCCACAAGGCCGATCCGCCGTGGCTCACGGCCACGTTGCCCCCTGGGCACCCCATCCGCTAAGTTCGCAGCTTACGGGGTTGTCGCCGCTCCCGGCGATGAGCCCCGTTGCCATTTGGGCGCGGACGTGAGGGAAAGTCCCCACGGGAACGCGATAGGTACGGATTTTCATGAAACGTCGCAGGACTATCTACGAGGGCAAGGCCAAGATTCTTTATGAGGGCCCCGAACCGGGCACGCTCATTCAGTATTTCAAGGACGACACCACCGCCTTCGACGCGAAGAAGAAGGCCGTGCTTGAGGGCAAGGGCGTCCTCAACAACCGCATCTCCGAATATCTGATGACGCAGCTCAACGGCATCGGCGTGCCGACCCATTTCGTGCGCCGGCTGAACATGCGCGAGCAGCTCATCAAAGAGGTGGAAATCATTCCGCTGGAAGTCGTGGTGCGCAACGTCGCGGCGGGCTCGCTATCAACGCGGCTGGGCATCCCCGAAGGCCAGGCGCTGCCGCGCTCCATCATCGAATATTATTACAAGAACGACGCGCTGCACGATCCGTGGGTGTCCGAAGAGCACATCACCGCGTTCGGCTGGGCCAGCCCGCAGGATCTGGACGACATCGTCAATCTGACGATCCGCATCAACGATTTCCTGTCCGGCCTTTTCTTGGGAGTTGGCATCAAGCTGGTCGATTTCAAGATCGAGTTCGGCCGCCTGTGGGAAAACGATTTCATGCGTGTCGTATTGGCCGATGAGATCAGCCCCGATTCGTGCCGCCTGTGGGACGTGCAGACGAACGAGAAAATGGACAAAGACCGTTTCCGCCGCGACCTCGGCGGCGTGACGGAAGCCTATTCCGAAGTTGCGCGGCGTCTGGGAATTCTCCCCGAATCGACGCAAGGCGGCACGGGCCCTGTACTGGTAAAATGATGCGCTTAAACCCTTCGTCATGCTGAGGTGCTCGCGAAGCGAGCCTCGAAGCACGCGGGGCGACTAACATCAGCGAGAGACGTATGAAAGCGCGTGTGTTTGTGACGTTGAAGAACGGTGTGCTCGATCCGCAAGGCAAGGCGATCGGTCATGCGCTGAACAATCTCGGCTTCGACGCCGTCGGCAATGTCCGCCAGGGAAAGCTGATCGACATCGAACTGGCTGAGCAGGACGAAGCGAAGGCGCGCGCCAGCCTGAAAGCGATGTGCGAGAAGCTCCTCGCCAACACGGTCATCGAAAAATACGAGATTGATCTCCAGCCGTGACAGCAGAGTTCGACGGTGCGGTAGGTGAGTTACCCAATTTGTTGAAAGAGCTACTTGGCTCAGAGCCCATTCCTATTGCAGAGAAGAGGCGCTTTCCTGACGAACCCGGCGTTTACCTGATTTCCGACGCAGAAGGGGATCTCTATGTTGGCCGTTGCAAGAGCATCCGCAAGCGCATGGGTAACCATGGCGGCAAATCCCCGGATAATTCCACGTTCGCCTTTCGACTCGCATGCGAAGCCGTGGGAAAACAAAAAGGCCAACGTAGAAAGGCCCTCATGGAAAATGAGGCATTCAGAGCGGCGTTCAACGACAACGTAAGTAAGATACGAGATATGCGCGCCCGTTTTGTCGTAATTGAGAACGACGTCTTGCAGTACATGTTCGAGCTATACGTGCATTTGGCTTGCAAAACACGCCATAACTCATTTGCAACCCACTAAACAGGCCTGGAATGAAGTCCGCCGTCATTGTTTTCCCCGCTTCCAATTGCGACCGCGATGCGCAAACGGCGCTGGCCGAAATTACCGGCTCGCCGCCGCACATGGTGTGGCACGCTGAAACCGAAGTGCCCGACGTCGATCTGATCGTCATCCCCGGCGGATTTTCGTATGGCGACTATCTGCGTTGCGGCGCGATGGCGGCGCAGTCGCACATCATGCGCGACGTCGTGAAAAAGGCAGAGGCCGGGGTGTCGGTGCTTGGCATCTGCAACGGTTTTCAGATTCTCACCGAGTCACACCTGCTGCCGGGCGCGCTGCTGCGCAATGCCGATCTGAAATTCGTTTCGCGCCCCGTCGAATTGGTCGTCGAGGAATCGCAATCGGCGTTCACGCGGAAATATTCCAAAGGCGAGCGCGTGCGGTTTCCCGTCGCCCATGGCGAAGGCAATTATTTCGCCGACGAAGACACGCTGAACCGGCTGGAAGGCGAGGGACGCGTGGTGTTCCGCTATGCGCCGGGCGACAACCCCAACGGCTCGGCCCGCAATATCGCCGGTATTCTAAACGAGAAGCGCAATGTGCTGGGCATGATGCCCCATCCCGAACGCGCCTGCGATCCGCTGCTCGGATCGACCACCGGCCGCCCCCTGTTCCAAAGCCTGATCGATACATTGTCGTGATTGTAGATTTGCGCATGGCACTTCGCCCCCTCCACCGCTTCGCGGTCCCCCTCCCCCGCACGCGGGGGAGGAAAACAAACTCTTTCCTCCCCCGTTGTTACGGGGGAGGTGGATCGCCGCTTTCGCGGCGAGACGGAGGGGGCGCGCTGTGACCATCATAACCCCCGAACTTGTTCGCGAGCATGGTTTGTCGCCGGACGAATATGACCGCATCAAGCAGCTGCTGAACCGCGAGCCGAATTTCGTCGAACTCGGCGTGTTCTCGGTGATGTGGAGCGAGCACTGCTCCTATAAATCCACGCGCGCGCATTTGCGTAAACTGCCGACAACCGGGCCGCAGGTGATCCAAGGCCCCGGCGAAAACGCGGGTGTGGTGGATATCGGCGATGGCGATGCCGTCATCTTCAAGATGGAAAGCCACAACCACCCCTCATTCATCGAGCCCTATCAGGGCGCGGCCACGGGCGTGGGCGGCATCATGCGCGATGTCTTCACCATGGGCGCGCGGCCCGTGGCGATGATGAATGCGCTGCGCTTCGGCGCGCCGGATCATGCCAAGACCCGCCATCTGGTTTCGGGCGTCGTGGCGGGAATTGGCGGCTACGGCAATTGCATGGGCGTGCCGACTGTCGGCGGCGAGGTGAATTTCCACCCCTCCTACAACGGCAACATCCTGGTCAACGCGATGTGCGTCGGCCTCGCGCGCACCGACAAGATTTTTCTCTCGGCCGCGAAAGGCTCGGGCAATCCGGTCGTCTATGTCGGCTCCAAGACGGGACGCGACGGCATCCACGGCGCGACCATGGCATCCGCGGAATTCAACGAGGATTCCGAGGAAAAGCGCCCCACCGTTCAGGTCGGCGATCCGTTCACGGAGAAATTGCTGCTGGAAGCGTGCCTGGAATTGATGGCGACCGACGCCATCATCGCCATTCAGGACATGGGCGCGGCGGGGCTTACATCGTCTTCCGCCGAAATGGGCGACAAGGGCGGCTCGGGAATCGAGCTCAATCTCGACCGCGTGCCGCAGCGCGAAGAGAATATGACCGCCTACGAAATGCTGCTCTCCGAATCGCAGGAGCGCATGCTGATGGTGCTGAAGCCGGGGCGAGAACCCGAAGCTGAACGCATCTTCACAAAGTGGGAGCTGGATTTTGCGGTGATCGGCGTCACGACTGACACCAAACGTCTCGTCATCAAGCACAAAGGCGCGGTCGTTGCCGACATGCCGATCACGGCGCTTTCCGACGAGGCCCCGGTTTATCAGCGCCCGTTCGAGCGCAGGCCCGCCCCGAAAGCGGAGCAACCGAAATTCGACGCCACGCGCCCCGTGATGGAATCGCTGCTGCGGCTGATCGGTTCACCCGATCTGTGCTCGCGCCGCTGGGTGTGGGAGCAATACGACACGACCGTCATGGCCGACACGGTGCAAGCGCCGGGCGGGGATGCCGCCGTCGTGCGCGTGCATGGCTCGAACAAGGCCCTGGCCATAAGTTGCGACGTCACCCCACGCTACTGTAAAGCCGACCCGTTCGAAGGCGCCAAGCAAGCCGTGGCGGAATGCTGGCGCAATATGACGGCCGTTGGCGCGACGCCGCTGGCGGTGACGGACAATCTGAACTTCGGCAATCCGCAGCGGCCCGAAATCATGGGCGAGATCGTCGGCGGCATCGACGGTATCGGCGAAGCCTGCCGGGCGCTCTCCTTCCCCGTCGTGTCCGGCAATTGCTCGCTCTACAACGAGACCAATGGCGAGCCCATCCTGCCGACACCCGCTATCGGCGGCGTGGGATTGCTCAAGGACGTGCGCCGCATGGCGACGGTTGCGTTCAAACGCGCCGGCGATGCCCTTCTTCTGGTGGGCGACACCAAAGGCCATCTTGGCCAATCGATTTATCTGCGTGAGATCGAAGGGCGCGAAGAAGGCGCCCCGCCGCCCGTCGATCTGGCCGCCGAAAAGCGCAACGGCGATTTCGTCCGCGGCCTCATCGAACAAGGCCGCCTCGACACCGTTCACGATATTTCGGACGGAGGGCTTCTCGTCGCGATCACCGAAATGGCGATGGCCGGCAGCATCGGCGCCGAGTTGACGTTTGGCGACGCCGCGATTGCGCTGCTGTTCGGCGAAGACCAGGGGCGCTACATCCTCGCCCTGCCCGCTTCCGAAGCCGCACGGGTCTTGGGTGAAGCCAAGGCGGCGGGCGTGTCCATGTCTTCCCTTGGCGTCACAGGGGGCGATAGGATTGCCGTCAAAGGCGCCGGCGATGCACCGCTCGCGAAACTTCGCGCGGCGCACGAAAGCTGGTTCCCCGCTCTGATGTCCGGCGGCGAGCTTCCGCCCGTAAATTGAGGGTTGCACAATGGCTATGCCGGCAGCAGAGATTGAAAGCGCTATCCGCGCTGCTCTTCCCGACGCGGACGTAAAAATCACCGACCTTGCCGGCGATGGCGACCATTACGCGGCGGTTGTGGTGTCGAACGCCTTCAAGGGCAAAACCCGCGTGCAGCAGCACAAGATGGTCTATGACGCCCTCTCCGGGCGCATGGGCGGGCAGCTTCATGCGCTCCAACTGCAAACCACCGTCAAAGATTGAGCCGCGCTTGACGATGGCGCGAGCCGTTCTTAGCTAAGCTTCACGAAAGGATATCCCAATGAGCCAAGCCAGCGATCAAATCGCCAAGGACATCGCCGAAAACGACGTCATGCTTTACATGAAAGGCACGCCCGTTTTCCCGCAATGCGGGTTTTCCGCGGCCGTCGTGCATGTGCTGTCCGAGCTGGGCGTCAAGTTCAAGTCGGCCGACGTGCTGAAGGACCCGGAGCTGCGCCAGGGCATCAAGGAATTCTCCAACTGGCCGACCATTCCGCAGCTCTACGTGAAGGGCGAATTCGTCGGCGGCTGCGACATCATCAAAGAGATGTTCGAGTCGGGCGAGCTGGACACGTTTCTGAAGGACAAAGGCATCACGCTCGAAAACGTGCAGTAACAAACCCTATCACCATGGCCGGACTTGACCCGGCCACCCAGCAGGCGCGCGTCGGCGCGCCGATGAGTCTCTGGCGCGGCAGACGCCGCGCCGCTGGATGGGCGGCTCGGAGGCCGCCCACGGTGATTGTGGTGCTGAGGCAACCAAACGAAAAAGGCCGCAGGAGATGATCCTGCGGCCTTTTGTATTTGGCGTGGATGGTTTCGCGAATTAACGCGAGTAGAATTCCACCACGAGGCTCGGCTGCATCTGCACCGCATAGGGCACATCACCCAGCTTCGGCGTGCGCAGGAACTTCGCCGTCATCTTGTTGTGGTCGGCTTCGATGTAATCGGGGACTTCGCGTTCCGGGCTCTTCACCGATTCCAGCACCAGACCCATGTCCTTCGCTTTGGACTTGAGCTCGATGAGCTCGCCTTCCTTCACGAGATAGGACGGGATGGTAACGCGCTTGCCGTTCACCATGACGTGGCCATGGCTTACGAGCTGGCGGGCGGCGAACGGCGTCGGCGCGAATTTGCAGCGGAAGATCACCGCATCCAGACGGCGCTCCAACAGGCCGATCATCTGCTCGCCGGTATCGCCGGTTTTGCGGGCCGCTTCATCATAATAGCGGCGGAACTGCCGCTCCGTGATGTTGCCGTAATAGCCCTTGAGCTTCTGCTTGGCGTGAAGCTGCGTGCCATAGTCGGAAAGCTTGCGCGACTTGCGCTGACCGTGCTGGCCCGGACCGTAAGCCCGCTTGTTGATGGGGCTCTTGTTGCGGCCCCAGATGTTCTCGCCCATGCGGCGGTCGAGCTTGTATTTGCTGGTCGTGCGCTTCGTCATGCGGTTCGCTTTGCTCGCGTATTTTGATGCCCGCGAGAGAGCCCCCGCGGAAGGCCGGGCACTATACTCATGCAACTTGCTCTGTCAAACGCCGCTTAACTGTCCTTCGGCGGCCAGGGATCGCGGCGCTTGCCTTTCGTCAGGGACACGATGACGCCCCGGAGCGTGCGGACCTCCTGATCGGTCAGTTGGGCGCGATGCAATATATTGCGCAGGTTGTGGACCATCGAAGGGCGGTTGCCGGGCGGCCACAGGAAACCGCTGGTTTCCAGCTCGCTCTCCAGGTGCTCGAACAGGCGGATCAGGTCTTCGCGGGCTGCCGGCAAGGCGGCGCCATGGTCGATCTGGGCGGACGGGGTGGCATCCCCCGACTTGAACCATTCATAGCCCATCAAAAGGACCGCCTGGCCCAGATTGAGCGAGGAAAAGCCCGGATCGGTGGGAATGGTGATGACGCAATCGGCCAGCGCCACTTCGTCATTGTTGAGCCCGGACCGCTCATTGCCGAACAGCACAGCCGTTGCGATGCCGTTCTGGGCGGCTTCCCGCAATCGCCGCGCCGCCTCGGCAGGGGTGAGGACGGGCTTGGCCATGGCGCGGTCCCGCGCCGTCGAGGCGAAGACCAAGCGCAACGGGCCGATGGCGTCCGCGACGGTATCGTGGAGGCTGGCGGAGGCAATCAAATTGGCCGCGCCCGCCGCCATCGCCTCCGCCTTTGGGTTCGGCCAGCCATCGCGGGGCTTAACCAAGCGTAAATCGGACAGGCCGAAATTGGCCATGGCCCGCGCGCAGGCGCCGATATTCTCCCCCAACTGGGGCTCAGACAGGATGATCGCGGGGGTTATCACGGAGGCGGGCATGATCGTCTTACTAGGCCCGAGCCTCAGGTGAGGCAAATGGTGTGGTGTTAGAGGTCCTTTGACGGAGATAGCGTCAATCGTTAAGAGACCCGCAACTTCAAGCCCCTCATTACTGCCCCCAAGCGGCCCCAAACGGGCACGGCGACCAGAGGTATAAGAATGTCAAATCTCGAAATCATGTGGACGAAGACCGACGAAGCCCCGGCGCTCGCGACCTATTCCCTGCTGCCGATCGTTAACGCCTTTGTAAACGCGGCGGGTGTGTCCGTGACGTTGAAGGACATCTCGCTGGCGGGCCGCGTTCTTGCCACCTTCCCCGAGAAGCTCACGCCTGCGCAACGAATCCCCGACGATCTGGCCGAGCTCGGCAAGCTTACGTTGCGGCCCGAAGCCAACATTATGAAGCTGCCCAACATCTCGGCCTCGATCCCGCAGCTCAAGGCTGTGATCAAGGAACTGCAAGGCAAAGGCTACAATGTTCCGGATTATCCGGATAACCCGGCCAATGACGCCGAGAAGGACATCAAGTCCCGCTACGGCAAGGTGTTCGGCAGTGTCGTGAACCCGGTGTTGCGCGAGGGCAATTCCGACCGCCGCGCCGCCGGCGCCGTCAAGCAATACGCGCGCAACAATCCGCACAAAATGGGCGCCTGGAATCCCAACTCCAAATCGCGCGTGGCACACATGTCCAGCGGCGATTTCTACGGTACGGAAATTGCCGCCATCATCCAGGCTCCGACCAACGCCCGTATCGAACTAGTGGGTGCAGACGGCGCCGTCACCGTGCTGAAGGCGAAGACACCGCTTCAGGCCGGCGAAATCATCGACGTGGCGGTGATGAACCGCAACAAGCTGCGCGCTTTCTTTGCCGAACAGATCGAGACCGCAAAGAACGATAGCGTGCTGTTCTCACTGCACGTCAAGGCGACGATGATGAAGATCTCCGATCCCATCATCTTCGGGCACGCCGTTTCCGTTTTCTTCGCCGACGTTCTTGAGAAGCACGCGGCCACGTTGAAGCGTCTCGGCGTCAATCTCAATAACGGCTTCGGCGATCTGTTGAGCAAGATCGAGTCTCTCCCGGCCGGCGAGAAAAAAGCCATTCTGGACGACATCGCGGCCGAGTACGCGAAGCGGCCGGCGCTGGCCATGGTCAATTCCGACAAGGGGATTACCAACCTTCACGTCCCCAGCGACGTCATCATTGACGCGTCGATGCCGGCGATGATCCGCGAGTCCGGCTGCATGTGGGGACCCGACGGCAAGCTGCACGATGCCATAGCCGCGATTCCCGATCGCGCTTACGCGACGATCTATCAGGCCACCATCGACGACTGTAAGGCCCACGGCGCCTTCGATCCGAAGACCATGGGCTCGGTTCCCAATGTGGGATTGATGGCGCAGGCGGCAGAGGAATATGGCTCGCACGACAAGACGTTCGAGGTTGCCGCAAAGGGAACAGTCCGTGTCGTCGCCGATGACGGCACGGTGCTGCTGGAGCGCGCCGTCGAAACCGGCGACATCTTCCGCATGTGCCAGCTCAAGGACGCTGCGGTGCAGGACTGGATCAAGCTCGGCGTGCGCCGCGCGCGCCTCACCAACACGCCGGCGGTTTTCTGGCTCGACAAAAATCGCGCGCACGATGCGCATGTGATCGCCAAAGTCGAGAAGGGGCTGAAAGACCTGGATCTTTCGGGACTCGACATCCGCATCATGGCGCCGGTCGACGCGATCAAGTTTTCGCTCGATCGCATCCGCAAAGGGCAAGACACCATCTCCGTCACCGGCAATGTGCTGCGCGACTATCTGACGGATCTGTTCCCGATTATGGAGCTGGGCACGTCGGCCAAGATGCTTTCGATCGTTCCGCTGCTGGCGGGCGGTGGCATGTTCGAGACCGGCGCCGGCGGCTCGGCGCCCAAGCACGTCGAGCAGTTCGAGAAGGAAGGCTATCTCCGCTGGGATTCGCTCGGCGAATTCCTCGCGCTGGGCGCATCGCTTGAACATCTGGCGCAGACCAACAAGAACGCCAAAGCGCAGGTTCTCGCCGATACGATCGATGAGGCCATCGGCAAGATCCTGGAGTTCAATCACTCTCCTGCGCGCAGGGTCGGCGAGATCGACAATCGCGGCAGCCATTTCTATCTCGCCATGTATTGGGCTCAGGCTTTGGCGGCGCAGACTAAGGATAAGGAGCTACAGGCCCGCTTTAAACCGCTGGCCGAGGCACTCGGTAAGAACGAGGCCAAAATCAATGGCGAGTTGATCGCCGCTCAAGGTAAGCCGGTCGACATCGGTGGCTACTACGAACTCGATGCGGCGAAGGTTTCGGCCGCGATGCGTCCGAGCGCCACGCTGAACGACGCACTCGCAGCGCTCTGATTTTTGCGGCACGCCGAAACGCAAAACGGGCGCCTCGTAGCGCCCGTTTTCGTATGCGCGCTAACCATTCCTTTGACGGGGATGGGGTTCAATCGTAAGAGACGCCCCACTTTCCCGCATCCGAAGGACGCATTCATGGCGAAAATAAAGGTCGCAAATCCTGTCGTCGAAATCGACGGCGATGAGATGACCCGCATTATCTGGGATTTGATCAAGAAGAAACTCATTCTTCCCTATCTCGACGTCGACCTCGAATATTACGACCTCTCCGTCGAGCACCGCGATGCGACCGGCGACCAGGTCACCATTGATGCGGCCGAAGCGATCAAGCGCCACGGCGTCGGCGTGAAATGCGCCACCATTACGCCCGACGAAGAGCGCATGAAGGAATTCAATCTCAAGCAGATGTGGAAGTCGCCCAACGGCACAATCCGCACCATGCTGGGCGGCACGATTTTCCGCGAACCGATCATCTGCAAAAACGTGCCGCGTCTGGTGCCGCACTGGACTCAGCCTATCGTCATCGGCCGCCATGCCTATGGCGATATGTATCGCGCCGTGGATTTTCTAGTGCCGGGCCCCGGCAAGCTGACGGTCACCTGGACCGGCAAGGACGGCAATAAGATTGAGAAGGACGTGTTCGACTTTAAGGCCAGCGGCATCGCCATGACGATGTACAATCTGGATGAGTCGATCATCGACTTCGCCCGCGCCTCCATGAACTACGCGCTGGGCCGCAATTATCCGCTGTATCTGTCGACCAAGAACACGATCATCAAAGCCTATGACGGACGCTTCAAGGACCTATTCCAGAAAGTGTTCGACGAGGAATTCGCCGGCAAGTTCAAAGCGGCGGGCATCACCTATGAGCACCGCCTGATCGACGACATGGTTGCCTCCTCGCTGAAGTGGAGCGGCGGTTATGTTTGGGCGTGCAAAAATTATGACGGCGACGTGCAGTCCGACACGGTGGCGCAAGGCTTTGGCTCGCTTGGCCTGATGACCAGCGAGCTGATGACGCCCGACGGCAACACCGTTGAAACGGAAGCCGCGCACGGCACGGTGACGCGCCACTACCGGCAACATCAGAAGGGCCTGCAGACCTCAACCAATTCGATGGCGACGATCTTCGCCTGGACGCGCGGGCTTTTGCATCGCGCCAAACTGGACGGCAATGCGGACCTCACGCACTTCGCGACCAGTCTGGAAAAGGTGTGCATCGACACTGTCGAGTCCGGTTTCATGACCAAGGACTTGGCGCTGCTGATCGGCCCGGAAACAAAGTCGCTGTCAACGGAAGGCTTCCTCGACAAAATCGACGAAAACCTAAAGAAGGCGATGTCGTAATCGCCTTCAAGGGCCAACTGCAATACAACCTTTTCTCTCAATGATCTCCGGACGTTGTTAGAAGAGAAGTAGGCAACACAAAAACACTCGAGCAGACCGAGCGATTCCGAGGAACAATTGGCGTACTCTGCACACTTGGATAGCTTCTCTTAGGCTGTAACTCCAGATTCCTGGCCAAATTTCCATACCGCTGCCGCAGTTATGAAAACCAACGGCCAGAATAGGCCGATTAAAAACGCTATCACTGCGATTTTCTGACAGGTGGAGCGCCACCAAAGCCAACCGTCTTGGTGCTTCTCAAGGTCTCTGAGGACTTCAGAGCTCAACTCTCCATCATCGTCCGCATAGTAGATTGACGTCGGGCCATCTGCATCGAGTTCAGCCTCTTTGACATGTGCCCATTGTCCGACGTGCTCGACGCTTTTCGCCCAACAGAAGGGGATGAGTGCGCCGGCTATTAGACCTACGGCGAATGCCCAAATGGAAGGAAGTAGCATTAGCAAGGTGGCGTCTTGGGTTGCGCGCCCGTTGAGAAGTGCGGCCCCCACACCACCGATCCCTGCGCCATTTCCCAACGCAAGAGATAGAAACCAACGGCGAGACCATTCTGCGTGAGCTTGAACCGCAGCCTTTTTCTGTTCTACCAGCCTAGGGCGTGTCCTCAATTAAGCCAAATGATAGCAGCTGCGAGGTGAATTGCGGCAAGGAAGTTCTTGGCAGTTTTGTCATAACGGGTCGCGATGGCGCGGAATTGTTTGAGTTTGCAGAAGA
>Ga0114969_10001032_pt1 | contig 23794 bp, 15 predicted proteins | sample M_130807_MF_Meta_FD_87316 | JGI IMG/M metagenome (GOLD analysis project Ga0114969, IMG submission 87316) | Freshwater microbial communities from Lake Montjoie, Canada to study carbon cycling - M_130807_MF_MetaG | ecosystem: Environmental > Aquatic > Freshwater > Lake | place: Lake Montjoie...
AGCGAACTATTAATGAGTTAACCGAATAAGAAAATAGAAACCACTGCCAATTATATTTCACTTAATAGCGTTTGTGATTTGCAAATTGTTAAATTGATAGTTGGTTTTGATTGTGCCCTTTTCTTTGGTTCGTTTCTTTTTGGCATAAAAAGAAATGAACAAACAGAATTGGAACACGAAAATCTAAAATTTATTAATTACCATTCAAGTATAAAAATACTTTTTCTAAAAAAGATCGTGATGCCAGCTTAGGCGTCTTTTGCTGATACTGATAGGTTTTTGTTATTGCATTAGAGTTCATAAAAAAAGCCCTGAAGTGTAAACTTCAGGGCTTTTTTAAAATTTATAAAATCTTAATAGAATTTAAATCTTCTGTCGTCAATTTCTGCCTTTTCACGAAGTGCATTAAACACTTCATATTGTGAACGAGTTTGCATTTGTTGGCGTAATTGCTTTGCAGCATCCGACAAATCTTTTGGTGGAATTGAATCTTTAAATGAAGTTACAGATACAATATATATCGCGCTTATTCCTTTTAATGGCTCCGAAACTTGATTTGTCTTCAAAGTCATTATATGACCAACAACATTACCTTCCATGCCAGCATTGCCAAGAAAGGGATTTCCAAAGGAAACGTTATCCGCAGGATTAACTACTTGTTTATTACTTGAAGCAATTACGTCAAGATTAGTTGCATTACCTGACTTTTTCAATTTCTCGATAATCATTTCAGCTTTTTTATCTTTACGTGCTTCAGCGGTTAATTGATCTTTAACCTGATCTATAGTTGAATATCCTTTTTCACGCGCATCATTAAGTTTACCAATTGCAAATTTATTTCCAAATTCAAATGCTTTTGAAACATCAGAAATTTTCGCATTAAAAGCCCATTTTACTAATTCACGTGAATTTTCTAATGGTCCAATTTGTTTGGTTGATTCATTAATGTTTGCTTCTGTTAATTTTGTTAAATTACCATCTTTAATTCCTTTTTCAAATAATTGTGCGGTAGTATTTTTAGCAGCAAACTCATTCGCTTTAGTGAAAACCATCTGATACGTTTTAGAACTTGCTTCGATTTTAGCAGTAACAAATGCAACACGAATCTGACGTGACGAACCTGCTTGATCAACAATCTTAAGGATATGAATTCCAAATTGCGTTTCAACAACTATTACATCGCCTTTTTTTCCTTCGAAGCATGAATCATTAAACTCTTTAACCATAGCGCCTGAAGCGAACCATCCTAAGTCACCTCCTTTAGTTTTTGCACCTTGATCAGTAGAATATTTATCTGACAAAATACTAATTGGCATTCCATCTTGAATTGCTTTCTTGATACTATCAGCTAAAATCATTACTGCAGCTTTTTGCGAAGGAGCTGCAACTTTTAATAAGATATGGCTAGCTTTTACTGAATCTGGCAAAAGTTTAGTTGCAGAAAGTTTGGCTAATTTAAAAGTGCCGTTCTCTTCGTAAGGACCAACAACAGTTCCTAATGCAGCACCAAACATTACCGAATCGATATTAGGAGCTAATGTGCCTTTTTTATGAAATGTGCCATCAAATGGAGAATCGCTTTTTAAAGCAACAAACGCTGAATCACTTATTGTAGTTTTAAAGCCATCTACTAATTCACCTATTTTATCTGAAGCGTCTTTACGATCGATTTCAGAAGGATTAACATCAAAAGTTACATAATCAATAGAACGACTTGCAACTTGTTTGTAGCGCTTCAGATTTGCGTTATAAACTGCTTTTAATTCTGCATCTGTTACCGTAACAGTAGTATCAAGAATAGAAGTATAGGGAATAGCAACATAACGTACAGATGCAGTGCGATTTTTATTAATAAAATCATCCTTAGCTTCCATCGTTGGAACATACAATCCTTGCTTAACTAAGTCGTTGTATTTTTGCCCTAAACGTTCTTGTTGAATTGCCTTTTCAAAAACCACCCATTGTGCACGTGTACGACCCGTTTTATCGTTATCCATGTTTTTAAGGAAATTGATAACGCTAGAAGGGTTATAAACACCTGTTTTGGAATCTGTAAATGCTTGCTTTATTTGTGGATGCGGATTGCTACCTCTTACCATATCAAATAATTCATCAGAAGAAACGGTTAATCCAATTTTTGCATATTGTTTTCCCATCACCTCATCATTAATGAGTTGGGTATACGCTTGTTCACGTAACTGATCCATATTATTTTGATCAACCGTTTCCGTATTGTTGTTCAGTTTATAATTGGTAACCATTGTTTGTACCTGAGCTTCGAAATCCTGAACATTGATTTTTTTACCTGCAATAACAGCAACTGTAGAGGTATCTCCTCCAAATAGATTTTTGTTATTGTGAAGTAAATCACCTAGGATAAAAGCGAAAAGACTGAAGCCTACAATCCCAATTAATAGACCTGCCCTGCTCCTGATTTTATTGATAACTGCCATAAATATATAATTTTCTGATTTGAGGCTGCGAATATACGATACTTCCTGTTACGAGGAAAGAGTGAAACGGTTTCTGTTCAACTAAAATTTCGGAATTGTAGGTATTGTCGACATTTTAACTAGTATCCTTAGCAAAAGTTTGGCAAATAATAGATTGTAATGGAGTTTACAACTTATTATTTTGATTCATTATGATGCGTTGTCTTCTTCTAACCATCCAAAATATGGCTGCTATAGTTGAAAATAGGAAAAACCAAATAGCCGAGCAGAAACCCTCTGTCATCCATTTATAACTACCTAATAATATCCCTATTAGCGCGATAAAAAACCATGAAAGCTCGAGGACACGTAACATTATGTTATTCTTTTACTATTATTCTTCCTTTAACTTTAAAGATACGATAATGGCTGAAATCTTGATTGGCTTCAAAGCCATTCCCATAAATAATTTCATTTTGAGACTTAATTTTCACAAACTGATCTGAATACAAGATCTCTTTTCGCTCATCCCAAGTCAATTTTTCAGTATTAAGTTGCTCCCCTTTTTCATTTATTACGACCACATTGCTTTTTGCCTCCCATCTGCTTTCTTGCTCATAATGTATTGCATAATTAGCAGATAATTTCGATGTTACTTTATGTTGTAGGTCATAAAATTCTATTAATAATCCTTTAGGTAATTCTGTAATCGCCTTTGGGCTAACCATTTTTTTAAGAACAGGGGCAGTGATGCGAACTCTTACAGTTCCAGAATCACTATAAAGTGTTTCTAGATTTTTTAGTTCTTCGGCAGGATCATTATTCTTTACTGAGACTCTAGCGATTTCATTTTTATCATTTTCACAGGATGTCAAAAAGAAGCCTAAAGCTACAAAAAAACATAGGTAGAATCTATTTACCCAAATTATTTTTTTTCTTGAAAACCCCATGAAATACTAATCGAATTTTTGTTTACGGAACCAGTCTTCATTTAAAGTAACTCCAAATATTAAACGTAAATATTGTTCTCTAACTAAACTATTAGAAGTAGTACCTCGAATACCGCCAGCTAACCCAAAATTAAACATTGAACCGTATGACTTTTTAAACGGCAATCCTGCCCCAACAGTAATGCCATAATCATTAATACGAGTACTCCTTAAATCTAGATAAGTTTGATTAAAATAAAGCCCTCCACGATATTGCATTCTTCCAAAGTATGATAAGCTTTTTTGATAAGGAATGATTTGACCACCTAAAGCAATTTTAAGACTATTTTTCAAACTACCTTGCTGACCATAAACAGAGTAACTACTCCAATCTTGCCAATTTACGTCTAATCCAAAGGAAGATCTTTTATTATTTATTTGTAGTCCAAAACCAATTCTCTTTGGTAATGACACATCTCCTTTTTCATCTGCAACGTAAGTAATTGTATCACGAATAACTTCTAAATCATTAAAATTATCCAATCTGTAATTTTGCCAGAGCGTAGTTCGTTTAGCATTAATATTTTGTGATGGAGCCCCTGTTAAGCCGATAGCATAATTATATCTGTCGTTTAATTTACCATTATAATGTAATCCGAATTCAAAATAAAAGTCAGAAAGATGAATCTCATCCAAATATTTATTATCAAAATAGGTACTATTCGAATAAAGTATCTTTCTGGTTCTATCTATAGTTCCATATAAGTAATTAGCATTAACACCTAAGGATAGATTTTTGGTAATTTTAATTCCTGAACCAAAATAATAACGAATAATTCCGCCATCACCTAGATATTTAGACGTGAAATAAGTTGAGGTATCAAGCTCTTGAGTAGTTTCTAATTTATAACCCACTCCGCTATAAGGCACAAATCCAAAAGCAAAACCCCAAATGCCTTGTTTTAAGGGAAATCCCATTGAAAAGTTATTGTTAGTAGTATTAAATTGTTTATTTGTATTTGAGGTTTGTTTAATTAGCAATCGCTCTGATTTAACTCCAAAGTCTAATACCATTAAAGTATCATAAGCATAAGAAGCGGGATTGTTAAAATTTAATTTAGAAACAGATGTTCCGGCATTGGAAACTCCAGCCATTCCAAATTGATTTGCATATCCATCGAAAATAAGATCGCCAATGCCAAAGATAGAATATGGTGATACAGTGCTTGTTTGTGCAAATAAGATGCTATTTGATAGCAACAAAAAGGAAAGCAATACTTTAAAGAATTTATTAGTAATTAGGCTCATTGGTTATAGCGGAGAATTGAGTCCAGTCCTTGAAGTGTCAAAGTTGGGGCTGCAAAGATGAAGGTTTTAAGGGTATTTAAAAAGTAACGCGCATCTCCGCCCGTTAGTATGCATTGAAGTGGTTGATAATTCACTTGATAGTCACGTATGGTAGCTACAATTTCACCTTTTATTCCATTTATTACACCCGAATGGATTGAACTTTGGGTGTCTCGACCAATTAATTCTGCTTTTTCTGGAGCCGAAAGTAATGGTAAGCGAGCCGTAAAATGATGTAAAGCATTGTATCGCATCGTTAATCCTGGCGAAATTGCACCGCCTAAATAAGTTCCTGCTCCATCAACAAAATCAAATTTCAGACAAGTTCCTGCATCTATTATAAGAATTGGTTGCCCTTTAAATAGTTCCCACGCACCAATAGCATTTGCAAGTCGGTCGGTTCCTAAAGTTTCTGGAGTTTGATAATTATTATTTATTGGAATGGGTGTTTCATGACCCAATCTGACAAGAAATGGAAGGCTATTAAGGTAATTGTCAATATTTTGAGGTAATTCGGCTACAGAAGAAACAATTCCAGCTTCTATATTATAGGAGTGCAATTCGCTCAACATCTTTTCAGAATCCGAGTGTAAGTAGCTAGTGCTTAGAATAAATTGTCCTTGCTCAAAGAGTCCCATCTTTAAGAAAGTGTTGCCATTATCGAGAATAATATTCATAGAGAACAAAGAAAAACGGAAAAAACTACAAATTGAGATTAAATTGCATCTTGTTTGTAACGAAAAAGTTTTACTTTTGCGCCCTCCTCAGGGTGATGTAGCTCAGTTGGTAGAGCAAAGGACTGAAAATCCTTGTGTCGGCGGTTCGATTCCGTTCATCACCACAAAAAAACGTTCAACACTTAAAGAACTATTATCAGATGAAAACAAGCCAAGCCCGTTACCGCAAGGTTTTGCTTATCGATGATAACGAGATCGATAACTTTATTAACGAACGCATGATTACTTCTAGCCTTTTTGCAACCAAGGTTGAAGTGAAAAATTCAGCGGATGTAGCTTTAGATTATTTAAAAGGTATTACTGATCCTTCAGAATTTCCTGAGTTCATTTTCCTTGATTTGAATATGCCTATTAAAAATGGTTTTGAATTTTTATTAGAATATGATCTTCTCCCTGAAGGGTTGCGCACCACTGCTAAAATCGTTGTTCTTTCTTCGTCGATAAGCCCTGCTGATATTAATAAGGCAAGTACTAACCCGTATGTTTTTAAATATGTGAATAAGCCTTTAAGTGAAAAGTATCTAGACGCTATTTCACTTTAGTATTTACTATCAAATATTTTTAGTTTTTTTTTGCATTCAATCGTATATTCTTGAATTGAATAATTGGTAATGTTGCCAGTGAAAATGTTTTTTAATTAAACAAAATTCTAAATCATAGAATATTAAAACTCCTTTACGCTCTCGCTGAGTTGATTAACTTACTATGTAACTGAATAAAGTTATCTGCAAACATTAATTCCACATTTTTAAATGTAATTAATAACTAAATGAGAAAGGCGGCATATTTGCCGCCTTTCTCATTTAGTTATTCCTTTATTGGATTCCCCATTTTTCGAAGAGTGTTTTCATCAACTTTTACATAAGTAAGCACTGGAAAGAGTCCTTTATTCATCGATTCAAATTCAGTCCACATTTCAGCAAGCTTTTTAACCTTACGACGATAGTCGGCAGGCTTCAATGCAGTTTTAAGAATTTTCATTAAAAATCTTGATGAATCAAACGCAGTTTCATTATCACGAATCTGTCGCTTTAAACTTGAGATAATTTGCATACATAATGTATCATCACCTAATATGCAGTATTGAAATGCTTGAAATAATTTGCTATCCACATCTGTAAAAACATATTGCTTTAAAGAAACTTGATTACGCAACTCATTTACTTTTTTCGCAGCTCCTTGATAATCTTTTTGATAATATTTTATTGTTGCTAAACAACGTTTCAACGCAATATAATGATACGATTCTGCTTGATCGATATCCATTTCTTTCTCACACTTTTCACTAAATTGTTGTAAATGATCAATGTTACCATCAATCATGAATTTTAACACTTTAGATTGCATAAATTGTACGATAAAGAAATGCATAAAATGCTTTTCCATTAATTCAGGCAATTGTTTGTGGATACGATGCAAATAAAAATCAGCGCGAACAATATTTCCAGTACGAATATAATATTCGAAATAAAGTAAATCAGTAATGCCTTTTATATTTTGATATAAGGTATCCATTGGATATGATTCAAAAATTTGAGCCATCTTTTGAAGAATTCCTTCGATTTCTAATTCTCGTGATTTAAGTCCGTCAACTTTATGTGGAACGCTACACAAATAATAGATGCGTGCTATATTATAAAAAACAAATAATCGATGTGATTCATATAACTCACAAATATTAGAGAGTTCGCGCTTCATTACAATAACTTCTTCAAGATCTGATTCTTGTTGACTAAGTTGATAAACGCCTAGTTTCTTTATAAGTTTGAAGAAAATGTTTTCAGCTTTTGAACTAGCAAGTGAGAATGCAACATGCTTATTTAATTTATTTTCAAAATATTCAAAATCGTCATGGTATAAATGCAATTGAGCTAATGTTTTATAAACTAGTATTAACTCGGAGTTCATATCATATTCAATCAATTGTTTTTCTAATTCACGTAAGGCGCGGATAGAAAACTCGCGATTGGAACCAAACAAATGAGCAGGAACACGTGATACTTCATCCATTAAACTTTGAATTGGATTCGTAACCTTGCGACTTAATATGGTAGCAATCTTTGAATTTAATCTAGATTTTAATGTATAATAAGCGCTTGCGTTTACTTGAAGAAGATCCATCATTTCACCATCTTCTATATCACGAGTACGTGTCGTTTCTAAAACTAGAAAGGGCTTATTCTTCTTCTTACCTGAAACCTCTTGTATCAATTGTTGATACTCCTCTTCTGATAATTTTTTAATGGTCTTATTTAGAATGTTCATAGTTTATGATGTTTTATAGAACCTGTTTATGTGGGTTTAATACGAAGGGTTTTTAATAAGGTTTTACTATCGAACAGATTTTTCATAAGTAGAAAAATATTTTACCGGCTTTATAACCATTCTACGAATAGTACGTAAGAAAAGGTTCTTTGTGGATAGACGCAAGCCATATTTCTATAAAGCCAAGAGCCGAGCCCTTAAGTTCAAAAGAATTGTAAAATCTTACAAAGGATTTACCTAGTAGAAATAGCCTTTCTTGCCCTTGGCTCGTTGGATAGCGAGACCATTAAAAAAGTCAAATCGTAAAAACTGTTGTAAATCCGCAAATATCTTACAAATGGAAGAATGTAACCTTTACCTACCCATCATGCGTATATATGCCCATAAATTGTAATAACTGAAAATTAATAATCAAATCATGAACACAACCCCGCATACTGAAGATTTCTACAAAACAATTCGCGAAAATCGAATGTTAATGTATTCTAAGCCGAAAAGATACTTCAATAGAGACGAACAACAAGGCTCGACCTTTAAATTTTTGTTCTTAGTTGAAACAATAGTATTTCTAATATTAATTGCTGCAGCTTCAAGCTCGATGGCCCAAGTGCCTCAAAAGAATAATCAAATGGCAATGACTGCCAGCACGCAAGAGACAATGAACATCTATAATTATAATTCAGTTTATAATTCAGGAAAAGTTTTCTTAAGCTGGACCTCAAAAAACGAGAAAGAAGATTGTATTTATGTTGTAGAACGCTCTGGTGATGGCCGTGATTTTCAATCAGTAGGTGTTAAAGAAGGTATTGGTGCTGATATCGAATTATATTATAGCTGGATTGATCAAACTCCTCCTGCTGGTTTTTCATATTACAGAGTAAAGAAGATTACAAAAGAAGGAACACAATTATATAGTGCAGTAAACTCTGTTATAAATCAAGCTTCGAACTTCAACAACTATGCGTTGAGTCCCGAGAAATAAACGAATGAATTTCTTAACATTTATTTATACTAAACATCTTGAAACAGCCTTATGGCAAGTTTACCTAAATTAAAAGTAATTCCTTTTCTTTTTTTTATCTTTATTTTATTTACTGCAAAAATACTACGGGCACAAGTGCCCGTAGCTTCTTTTACAGTAGATAAAAATACTGGTTGTGCACCGTTATTAGTAAATTTCACAAGCACATCAATCAATGCTGTTTCATTTGTATGGTCTTTTGGAAATGTTAATTCTTCAACCATTGCGAATCCATCTACAGCTTTTTTAAATCCAGGGATATATACAATAAAATTAGTTGTTACTTCCGGTAGTGGTCAACGGGATTCAACGACATCTGCGATAACTGTTGTAAGCAACCCTACCTCTGCATTCACTGCGAACTCAATAATTGGATGTTTAGAATCTAATAATATCACTTTCACGAATACATCCACTAATTCAGTTTCATACACGTGGGATTTTGGTGATGGATATACTTCTACTCTTACATCTCCAAGTCATACATATTCAACGGCAGGAACATACGGAGTAAAATTAATCGCATCAAATGCCTACGGATGTAAGGATATAAAAATTAGGAATTCATACATCACAATTTATCCTAAGCCTTCGGGGCTATTTTCGGTAAACATGACTTCAAGCTGTAATGTAAGTACTGTTTTTACATTTACATCACTTGGAGCTGGAATTACAAATTGGCAATGGGAATTTGGCGATGGAACATCATCAACATCTGCAGCTCCTTCTCATCAATATGCAAGTCCAGGAACATATACAGTATCTTTGATTGTTACAAATGCGAAAGGATGCCAAGACACGCTGATAAGAAATAATTATATAAATATTGGAAACTCATTAGTGCCTTCGTTTTCGTCAAGCGATTCGGTTGGTTGTGCGCCATTAGCAATAAATTTTCTATCAACTGTACCTAATGCTACTTCATGGAATTGGAATTTTGGTGATGGAACTACTGCAACAATAGCTAATCCTAATCATACTTATCTGAACCCTGGAAATTATGATATCTCTCTTTCAGTTACAACACAAAGTGGTTGTAATGGCTCTGTAACAATTCCTCAATATATTAAAATTGATTCGTTGCCAATAGTGCAATTCATTGTACAACAAGATACAGGATGTGCCCCTTTTTCCGCTACTTTTATTAATTCATCTACAGGAGCAACTAGTTATGCTTGGAATTTCGGAAACGGCAAAAACTCTGTTATTCAAAATCCGAATATAGAATATAGCCTTGGTGGTAACTTCGATGTTACTCTTACTGCTACTTCGTTGCATGGTTGTAGTGCAACGAAGAAAATTTCAGGACTCATAAAAGTATGGTCGCTGAATGCTCAATTTTCTGGAACACCTCTCGCGGGTTGCCCCGGAACAGTGGTGCAGTTTACCCATATTGGAAATACTACTAATATTGTAAATTGGTTATGGAACTTTGGTGATGGAACTGTTTCTTCACTTCAAAATCCTTCACATACCTACAACACAATTGGCAGTTTTGCAACATTTTTAATTGTTACTAATGCATTTGGTTGCAAAGATACCGTCTTTAAAGCTCATTATATTAATATTACAAGTGGTATTGTTCCTTATACTGTGCCTGATACTATTCCTGTTTGTGAAGGCGCTCCAGTTTCCTTTAACGATCCAACCTTAGGAAGCAATGTTTGGAATTGGAATTTCGGTAACGGTTCTATTTCAAATGTAAAAAACCCTACTTATTCCTATTTTGTTCCCGGATTATATACAGTAACACTTAATACAAGTATGCCAGGTGGTTGTTCGCAAATTTTTAATCCATTTGCAATAGTAAATGTAATACCATATGATCCTAAGCCAATTGATTTAAATTTTATTAATAGCTGTAAACCGTATACCATTTCGTTTTCTACTGCAACACCAGATATTGTTAGTTATTTATGGGATTTTGGGGATGGTGCTACATCAACGTTAAGTAATCCAACACATGTTTATCAAACAGCGGGCACTTATGGTATAACTTTAAATGTTACAATTGGTGCTGGTTGTCAAACAGTAATAAATACTAGCGTAACATTAGGTCATCAAAATCCTATGTCGGTTAACAGTAGTGATATTTGTTTAAATGATTTAAGTCAGTTTTCATTGCTAAATCCTATAGCATTTACTTCATGGATTTGGTCCTTTGGCGATACAATTACTTCTACGCTAACTAATCCCGCTCACACGTATTCACTAACTGGAAGTTATATCCCGTCACTAATAACGATTGACACTCTTGGATGTAAAGACACCTTCTTACTTGCTGCCATTTTAGTAAACGATCCTATTCCCACATTTAATGTAAATCAGTTTCTTTGTATTAATATTCCAGTATCATTTCAAAATACAAGTATTAATGCAACGTCGTATTTATGGGACTTTGGGGATGGTACTACAAGTACTGATCAAGATCCAATTCATACTTATTTATCAGCTGGAAATTTTACGATTACTCTTTCTGCTATTGCAAATGGTTGTACAAAAGTAATTGCCTTAACAAATTATATAACGGTTTATGATCCGATTTGCAATTTTAATGTTATCACAAGTGGGCAATGTCTTCCAATTTCTGCAACATTTACAAATAACTCTCCGACTGCCATTAATTGGTTGTGGAATTTTGGTGACGGGACTAGCTCATCAATACAAAATGTAGTACATAATTATTTAATCGCACCAACAGATTCTATCAAGCTGACTATTACAGATTCACATGGATGTATAAATTCAATTAGCAAACCCACTATCAACTATTATTTTGCAAATGGAGTAATTGATAATTCGTTTGGATGCCTACCTCATACTTCACAATTTACGGATATTTCTAATTCTGCAACTTCTTGGTTATGGTACTTTGGTGATGGATCTTTTTCAACAATAAAAAATCCTTCTCATCAATATTTAACGACTGGTACATTTACTGTAACTTTGATTGAAGGATTTCCAGGTGGATGCATAGATACAACCATTTATCCAAGTATGATTGTTATTGCTAAGCCTACTGCTAATTTTTATTCTCCAACAATAGCAGGTTGTTCGCCAACCCAAATAAATTTTATAAATCAAACTGTAGGAGCCATTTCATACGTTTGGATTTTTGGTGATGGGGGTACTTCAACTACTACTGATCCTTCTCATATTTATTATATTCCAGGTTATTATGATGTTACACTTATTGCAACATCTCAAGATGGATGTATTGATACAATTATTAAGAAGAGTTATATTCATGTACCAGGTACCTATTCTAATTTTTCAATCTCAGCAATTTCAGGCTGTGAATCATTAGCAGCAACTTTTTCGGACTCTTCCATTAATGCGACAAGTTGGGTTTGGAATTTTGGTGATGGTTTTATTGATTCGATACAAAATCCAATGCATATTTATCAGGATACTGGTTCATACATCGTCACACTAATTACACTAGATACATTAGGCTGTTCGTCCTTTTTTACGTATCCATCGTTAATAAACATTCATCCAAATCCTACAGCGGAAGCAAGTGCAACTGATACAATTGGTTGTTCATCATTCACAACAACATTTATTAATTCATCGCTAAATACGGATTACTACAAATGGTTGTTTGGCGACAATGATACTAGCAATATTAAAAATCCAAATCATACCTATATCTCTGGCGGTATTTATCAACCTTCTTTGATTGCGATAACACAATTTGGTTGTCGAGATACTTTTCAACTTCAAGTAACTATAAATGTCTTTCAAACACCTACTGCTTCTTTTATTCCGACAATATTTACCGGATGCGCTCCTCAATTAATAAGTTTTATTAATCAATCGAGCAATCTAAATAATCCTTCATATAATTGGAATTTCGGAAATGGGAATACTTCAACATTATGGAATCCTATAAATATATTTCCAAATGATTCGGTGTATCAAATTAATTTGATTGTTACAAATACATATGGTTGCAAAAGCGATACAACTCTTTCTGTTCAAATTAATGCTAGTCCTATTGCTAATGGAAGTGCTAATATAACTTCTGGATGTTCGCCATTATCAGTTAATTTTAACAACCAATGTACAGGAGCAGTTTCTTGCATTTGGTATTTTGGAGATGGCGACTCAAGTTTAATAGTTGTTCCTTCACACAACTATATATGGGGTGGAATATTTCAACCTTATGTTGTTGCCATAAATAGCTTCGGTTGTAGTGATACTTTCCTATTGCCTTCCATTACTGTAAATCAAAGTCCTATTGCTGACTTTATTGCCAGCACTCAAAAAGGATGTATTGGAACAGCAATCCAATTTACAAACTTAACACCACTTATTGGAAACCCAATTTTTAATTGGAATTTTGGTTTAACTACTTCTACATTACAAAATCCTATTATTTATTTTAATGCTCCAGGAACATATGATGTTACACTTTCAATAACTAATAATTTTGGATGTAGTAATACTTACACTGAAACTGCTTTTATCGAAATATTCGACTCATTACCACCTCCTGCAGATTCAATTCTTTCTGTTTCCGTTTTGAATGATCATGAAGTTCAAATAACTTGGGCTAATAGCAGTGCCTCTGATTTGAAAGCGTATCAACTTTATCGATATGACAAAATTACTTCAAATTATCAATTAATTTATTCAGACAATAATCCTGCGAACGTTAACACGAAACTAACAAGTAGTTTTACGGATGCAAATCTGAACACATTAACAAATACTTATACTTATAAATTACAAACAATTGATATTTGCAATAATGCCATATCGCTGCTTCAATTAAAAGAGCATACTACTATTAATATTACAGCTCAACAAGCTGGTCAAAACATAAGAGTGAATTGGTCTGCGTATGTTGGATGTAATGTAACAAATTATGAGCTATGGCGAGCGGAAATATCTAATGGAATCTTCCAGCAAATTGCAATAATTCCAGGTACAAAATTATCTTACCTCGATACTACATTAGTTTGTCCAATAGATTATTCTTACAGAGTTATTGGTGCTGACCTTTGTGGATCAATATATAGTTCAAATAGCGATACTTCAGTTGCTCGTCCTGTGAATTTACTCGAAAATCAAAAAGTAGAAATCGTTAGGTCAACTGTTATTAATAATAATTTCGTACTCACAGAATGGCTTCCTCCTTTACTCCATCCTGAACGGGTATTAGAATATGCTATTTTGCGTTCTACAGATAAAGTTAATTATATTAAAATTGGTAATGTTTCAAAAGGTATTACTGCTTTTACTGATGAACAAGTAAATGTTCAAAAAGAAGAATATTATTATCGTATTGATGTAATAAATGATTGTGAATTATCTGGAAAAATAAGTAATGACGGCTCCAGCATTTTACTGATAGGAAAACAGGTAGATCTAAAAACGGATTTATTTTGGACTCCTTATAAAGAATGGCAACCAGGGATAGAAAACTATTCAATTGAAAGACAAAAACCTGATGGTAGTTGGGAGCTCATTAAAATTGTTGATGGAAATATTACGAATATTCAAGTTGATGAGTAATATTTTTTAAAATAATTCTCATTAAATTGTATGAATAACTACTCTTTTAGTTTTACTTTTGAGAATTAATTGATAAATTATGTCTAGAACACTCTTCTTCTTTTATTTACTAGTTATTTATGTGTTACTTCAATTTTCTTGGTGGGCATATTTACTTATCGACCTAAATAAAGAAATCCTTAGTTACCATTTCCAAAATCTAAATATAACGAAGCTTCATATGCCTCCAAATATTAATGATAAAACCATTTATGCGAAAGAGTTGAATAAACGATTGTGGATGGTAGCTGGAGAAGGAGTAGTTTTTTTAAGTTTATTAGTATTGGGAATCACAAAAATTCGTGGCGCATTTTTTCGGGAAGTGGAACTCGCTCGCCAACAAAAGAATTTTTTACTTTCTATTACTCATGAATTTAAATCTCCTCTTGCTGCAGTTAAACTAAATTTGCAAACACTACAAAAAAGAGTACTAGAGTCACATCAGCGCGAAGAAGTTATTCGAAAGGCTTTAGTGGAAACAGATCGAATAAATTTACTTATTGAAAATACATTGTTAGCATCAAGGTTGGAAAGTCATAATTATGATTTATATTATGAAGAGTTGAATTTTTCTGAATTTGTACAATCAACTGTTACTGATTTCATCGAAAGGCAAGATCATGACCATCTTATTGAATTTGAAATCACCAAAGAAATTTATTTGAAAGGCGACAAATTGGCTCTCACATCCCTAATAAATAATCTTCTTGAAAATGCTGAAAAATATTCTCCAACGGGTACTTCTATTAAGGTTCATTTGATTAAAAAAAGTAACGAAATCATATTCTGTGTTTGCGATCAAGGAAATGGAATACCTCTTAATGAATACGATAAAATTTTTCAAAAATTTTATCGTATTGGCAATGAAGAAACAAGACGTACCAAAGGCACTGGGCTAGGCCTATTTATTGTTCAGCATGTTGCAGGACTTCACAAAAGTAAAGTTACCTTAAAGCAAAATCGCCCCAAAGGAACAATATTCGAAATTCATTTTCATTCTTAATTACTTAAACGAAAAATTCAGGACTATTTTCTGTAACTTTGTTTAAATAATTATTCAAAAATTTTCAAACAATTCAATGTCAAATAAAGTAGTTCTAGCAATATTAGATGGCTGGGGATTGGCTCCAAATTTAAACAGCAATGCTATAACGCACGCTAAAACTCCTTGTCTGGATAATTTGTTTGCAAATTACCCTCACAGCACACTTACAGCATGTGGTGAGGATGTTGGTTTACCAATTGGACAAATGGGGAACTCAGAAGTTGGGCATTTAAACATAGGTGCAGGTAGAATTGTTTGGCAAGAATTAGCAAACATAAATAAAGCAGTTCGTGAAAACACCATTGACAACGAGCCTATCCTTATTAAAGCTTTTAAAATTGCTAAAGAAAGAAATTGTAATTTACATTTTATTGGTCTTGTTTCTGATGGTGGCGTTCATTCGCATATTGATCATTTGAAGAAATTATGTTCAATGGCTAATAATCATAAACTTTCCAATGTATTTATTCATGCGTTTACAGATGGTCGTGATACTGACCCTAAATCTGGAATAAAACATCTTACAGAGCTTGAAAACCATTTAGTAAAAACTACGGGAAAAATTGCAAGTATTTGTGGACGTTATTTTGCTATGGATCGCGATAAACGATGGGAACGTGTGAAAATCGCATACGATGCTTTGGTAAATAGCAAAGGACATTATTGTAGTAATTGGAAAACGGCAATTAATAATTCTTACATCGAAAATGTTACTGATGAATTTATTAAGCCGATAATAGTAACTGACGAAAATGGAATAGCTCTTGCATCAATAAAAAAAGATGATGTTGTTATTTGTTTTAATTTCCGTACTGATAGATGTAGAGAAATTACAACGGTACTTACACAAAAAGATTTTCCTGAATTTCAAATGCAAACGATTCCTTTGCACTTTTTTACTATGACACGTTACGACGAAAGTTATAAAAATATAGAAGTAGTATTTGAAAAAAATAACTTAACAAAAACGCTTGGTGAATTAATTGAATTAAATAATAAAAAACAGATTCGTATCGCAGAAACAGAAAAATATCCTCATGTAACATTTTTCTTTTCAGGAGGGAGAGAAGAAGCTTTTCATGGTGAAAAACGTATTTTGATACCTTCCGCTAAGGTAGCTACTTATGATTTAAAGCCTGAAATGAGTGCCTTTGAATTAAAGGATGCATTAGTTCCTGAATTACTTAAAGGCGAAGCTGATTTTGTTTGTTTAAATTTTGCAAATGCAGATATGGTTGGTCACACTGGAGTATTTAGTGCTGTTGTGAAGGCTGTCGAAACCGTTGATGCCTGTTTACAAGAAGTAATAGATGCAGGAATTAAAAGTGGCTATAACTTTATTGTTATTGCAGACCATGGCAATGCAGATATGATGATCAACCAAGATGGCTCTCCAAATACAGCACACAGCCTAAATCCAGTTCCATGTATTCTTGTTACAAATGATACTAAATTAAAAATTAAATCGGGACGATTAGCTGATATTGCTCCTACTATTTTAACCTTAATGGGGATTCCTATTCCGAAGGAGATGACAGGTTCAATTTTAATTTCTTAAATTTAAAAATCAACTATTTAATTATCTATGCGTAAATTATTTTTTTTTATTTTATTACTTTTTTCTTTTATCTTCCTTTCAAAAAAAGTGAATGCTCAATCGCGGTTAGGAATTTATATCGGTGGTGGAGCAACGTGGTATTACGGTGATATGAATGATCGCATACTAGCTAATAAGAAACTCTTTAGAACCTATTTCAACGGTGGATTACTTTGTCGCTTGCTTCCAAATTTGGATGTGCTTGGTAATATTACCATTGGAAAAATTGTTGGTGCAGATTCATTAGCAATACAAGATTTTAATTTAAAAAGGAATCTATCATTTGAAAGCAAAATATTCGAGGGGTCTGTTCTTTTTAATTTTCATTTGGCTGGGAAGAATAGCTCTAACAGAAGAATTATAAATCCTTATATTATTGCTGGTGTCGGTTACTTAAAATTTAATCCTCAAGCGGAGTTGAATGGAGAGAAAATCGATCTTCAGCCGCTAGGAACCGAAGGGCAAAATGTTTTCGGACGTGGATACCAAAAACCTTATAAACTTTACACTCTAAGTATTCCTTTAGGATTAGGAATTGAGTTTCCTTTAAGTAATACATTTAGTTTAAGGTTAGAATATGCCAACCATTTTACATTAACAGATTACATTGATGATTTAAGTACAAAATATCCTGACTCTTTAGCGTTATCCAATGCGCCCAATGGCGCTTTAGCTGTTGAAATGTCTAGCAATCTTGTGAAGGGCTTTCCAAATGAAGGATACGGAAGAGGCAACCCTAAACAACATGACAGTTTCTCAACATTCGGAGTAAGTATTTTATATACACCTGCTTTTTCAAATGGAGGAGGAGGAAAATCTCGCGGAAGTAGAAATAAAGGAGTTATTGAAAAAAAGAAGAAGCGTAAAAAGAATTGCCCAGCATTTAATTAATTGCATGGTACTATATTATCTTTTTTTAATGTAATGGCAATTTTATTGATCTTTTATTTTCCAATTTATCAAATCTCGATTTTAGACAATTATCAAATAAATTATTCTCAGATATAATACGTTTTTTTTTACTTTCTTTTCACTCTTTCACAATTTATTATCCTAAAATCGCTTAATCTGTTTAACTCATGGAATTATTTACCTAAACAACCACAAATTTTAGTTGAAAATTAACTTTATTCCCTGTTGGCCGTTATCCTTTTATTACCTTCGTTGCATTCATTAAAAATTGGATTTAAAATCAGTTTTACAAGGCTATAAAGACCATCCGCACGTACGCAGCTTGGTCGATACCCTCATCAAAAGAGCAGTTAATCGAGTACATTTAGATGGACTTGTTGGTTCCTCTGACGCTGTGGTACTGGCAGCACTTTGCCTAGAATTACCTCAACCCGCTGTTTTTATCCTTGGCGATCGAGAAGAAGCAGCGTATTTTCAAAATAATCTCGAAAATTTATTAGGACAACAAAAGGCTTTGTTATATCCATCCTCCTATAAAAAATCTTACCAATTAGAAAAACCCGATAATAGCCTTGTTCTTCAACGTGCAGAAGTGCTTACTAGGATCAATAAAAATAATGATCATTTTTTAGTCATTACCTATTCAGAAGCTGTTCACGAAAGAGTCGTTACAAAAAAAACACTTGAACGGAACACTATGGAGGTGAAAATTGGTGAAATATTGGAAGTAGACTTTGTAATGGAGTTTTTACAAGAAAATAGCTTTCAAAGAATTGATTTCGTTTATGAACCAGGTCAGTTCGCTGTTCGTGGTGGCATCGTAGATGTTTATTCGTTTGCCCATGAACTTCCTTATCGTATCGAATTTAATGGAAATAAAATTGAATCGATAAGATCATTCGATCCTTCCACACAGCTTTCTGAACAACAAATTGGTTTTGTAACAATAATTCCAAATATTCAAACAGGATTAGTAGCAGAAGAGCATGAATCGTTCTTTGATTTTATTCCTTCTAATACAATAATTTATGCAAAAGATTTAGATTATACTGTTGGTGCTATTGAAGCTTCATTAAAAAAAGTTGCAGAAAATTATGGAGATACTGTTAACATTGAAGATGAACAAATTATTCGAAATGTTGATGAGCTCTTTGATGATGCCAATGGATTTGTTAAGCATCTTGAAAAAAATATAGTAGTTGAGTTTGGTTCAAAACCTTATTTTGAGCCGCAGCAAAAATTTGTTTTTAATATTCGTCCTCAACCACATTTCAATAAAAATTTCACGCTGCTTTTAGATGATCTTTACAAAAATCAAAAGAAAGGATATAAAAATTTCTTGTTCGCTGATTCTGCAAAACAAGCCGAACGTTTGTATGCAATTTTCGAAGATCTTCCTCGACCAACAGAGTATCTGAATCTAGAATTAAAATTTCATACGATTCTTACTGCATTGCATCAAGGATTTATTGATGATGATAAAAAATTTGTGTGTTATACCGATCATCAAGTATTTGATCGTTACCATCGTTTTCGTTTAAAGAAAAATTATAGTAAAAGTGAAGCGATTACGCTTAAAGAGATTTACAGTTTAAAGCCCGGCGATTTTATTACACACATCGATCATGGTGTTGGTCGTTTTGCAGGACTAGAAACGTTGGATGTAAACGGAAAAGCGCAAGAAGCAATTCGTTTGGTTTACAAAGACAATGATATTTTATACATAAGTATTCACTCTCTTCATCGTATTTCCCGTTACTCAAGTAAGGAAGGAACTGCTCCTTCATTAAACAAATTGGGATCACAAGCTTGGAGTACGCTTAAGCAGAAAACGAAAAAGAAGGTAAAAGATATTGCTAAAGATTTGATCGCACTTTATGCAAAACGTAAAGCGCAACAAGGATTTGGTTTTAGTAAAGATTCTTATTTGCAAACAGAGTTAGAAGCTTCGTTTATGTATGAAGATACTCCAGATCAATTGAAATCTACAATTGATGTAAAGAGAGATATGGAGCTCGATTATCCAATGGATCGATTGATTTGTGGTGATGTAGGTTTCGGAAAAACTGAAATTGCAATTCGTGCTGCATACAAAGCCGCAGTTGATGGTAAGCAAGTTGCGATTCTAGTTCCAACAACGATTCTCGCGTTACAACATTATCGCACTTTCAAAGAACGATTAAAAGATTTTCCTTGTAATATTGATTATTTAAATCGTTTTAAATCTGCTGCACAACAAACTGAAACATTAAAACGATTAGAAGCTGGAAAGATTGATATTATCATCGGAACTCATCGCTTGTTAAGCAAAGACATTAAGTTCAAAGATCTTGGCTTAATGATTATTGATGAAGAGCAAAAATTTGGTGTTGCAGCAAAAGAAAAACTAAAAGCCATTCGTGTTAATGTTGATACGCTAACATTAACAGCTACGCCAATTCCTCGAACTTTACAATTCTCTTTAATGGGTGCTCGAGATCTTTCAATCATCAATACTGCACCTCCAAACCGACATCCAGTTACTACTGAAGTTCATGTTTATAACGATAAGCTAATTAAAGATGCTATCGAATACGAAATATCACGAGGAGGGCAAGTGTTTTTTGTACATAATCGCGTTAGTGATATTCATGATGTTGCTGCAAAGATTCAGAAACTTTGTCCGAAGGTAATTACTGGAGTTGGTCATGGCCAGATGGATGGCGACAAGCTTGAAGACGTGTTAATGAAATTTATCGAAGGTGAAACAGATGTCTTAATAGCAACAACAATTATTGAATCTGGATTAGACATCAGTAATGCAAATACGATCATCATTAACGGCGCACAAAATTTTGGGTTAAGTGATTTGCATCAGATGCGCGGACGTGTAGGACGATCCAACAAAAAAGCATTTTGTTATTTATTGGCCCCTCCTCTTACCATACTCACACCAGAAGCTCGACAACGTTTAAAGGCGATTGAAGAACATGCTGAACTAGGTAGTGGATTTCAAATTGCAATGAAGGATTTAGATATACGAGGTGCTGGGAATTTATTAGGAGGTGAACAAAGTGGATTTATTTCAGAGATAGGATTTGAGATGTATCATAAAATTTTAGATGAAGCAATTCAAGAATTAAAAGAAACAGATTTTAAAGATTTATTTCCTCCAGATGAAAATGCAACATTCGTTAATGATTGTCAGATTGATACAGATATGGAAATGCGGATTCCAGATACTTATGTTTCTAATACTGCTGAGCGATTAAGTCTTTATAAAGAGTTGGATGATATTGAAACGGAAGAGAAACTTTTAGTTTTCGCAGAGTCACTTCGTGATCGCTTCGGACCAGTTCCTTCACAAGTTTTTGAATTAATGAATACGATTCGTTTACGATGGAAAGCACGATTATTAGGATTTGAAAAAATCGTTTTAAAGCATCGTACGCTTAAAACGTATTTCATCAATAATCAACAATCGGCCTATTTTCAAAGTGCATTATTTGCTGGTGTATTACGTTTTGTACAAGCCCATCCTCGTCTTTGTAAGATGAAAGAGGAGAAAGGTAAATTGAGTTTAACTATGATTCCAGTAGATAGTATTGAAGATGCTTATCGGATATTAGAGAGAATGGCAACGTATGATAAAGTGCCAGCTTAAAGTACTAATTAGAGCCTTTCGGAATTCATTTTTATACCTCTAAAAGGGGATTTTCACCCTTCCAAAGTCCAATTTGACCAAATTATAAGAGTCAAAACTGGTAGTCGCCCGATCTTGCTATCGTAACAAAAACGAAAAACAATGTTAATTATCTCGATCATTATTGTAGTATTAGGTTTCTCTTGCATCTTTTGGCAACAGTACTTAGAGGCAAAGTCAGAAAACAGCAAAAACTAACGTTTACACCCTTGCATCGAGTTGATGGAATCTCCTGCAATGGGTTAACAAAATCCTATCAGTTTAACTTACCCAATAGCTTCGTGTATTTATGAAAAAACAGATTTCGACAATTATTTCGGGGGTTCAATCCTTATTCTATCTTTGCGACCCGTTAAACCGGTTATATGTTATACCTGAAAAAAAGTCTGATACCAGGCGCTGGAAAAGGCCTGTTCACCAAAACACAATTTACGCGAGGCGATATTGTATGCGAGTACGAGGGGGAAATAGTCACTTGGACCGAGTGTGAACGACGTGCCGATGAAGGTCACGAAGGATATGTATTCTTCATCACTAAACATCGTTGTATTGATGCCTACTTCACGCCCGAAGCAATGGCACGATACGCCAACGACGCCAAAGGAATTGGTCGGGTAGAAGGATTAAAAAATAATGCTCAGTACGAAATAAAAGTTCGCCAAGGTGAAAAGCGTGGTTTTATCGTTGCCACAAAAACAATTAATCCTGGTGATGAAATTTTAGTTGACTATGGCGATGATTATTGGGCTAACCTCAATAAAACAAAACATCTTTACGAAGAAATGAAACGCAAGAAAAAAGCGGAGAAGGCGAAGAGGAAATGATTTGAAAATTTTTCGATTTGATGATTTGAAAATGCTTGCCCTGAGGTTTTATACTTCATGGGTCCCCCACCCCCCCGAAAAAATAAATAATTTACTTTGCTTTAGTGTTTAGATGAATGAAAAATTTGTTTGAACTCTAAAGCAATTATTTTTTTTAAAAATGATTTATCCTTGTTCTTAAATGAACTTTTTATGAATTACCTTTTTGCATAATTTTTTTTGGCACCATGCTTGCTTTTCCGTTTTTAAGCCCCTCATAAAATAAACTTAAAACGGAGGATAACATCATGAAAACACTTATTACATCACTCGCAATCAGTACTATTTTTCTAACTACTTTAAATGCATCTCCAATAGATGCCGACTTAAATCTCCACCTTTTTAATTACCAGCCGATCATCGTTCAGTTTGATCAAACAAGTTATTCTAATCCAACTAAATCGTTTTCTTTAAATTGCATTGCTCCAGGTCGTCATCGAATTGCTGTATGGTCAGCTGCAAGAAATATACATCATGGTTATCACGCTGCACCAGTTCTTTTGTATAATGGCTTTGTAGATTTAAATCCAGCATCAATCACTTCATCCGTAATTACGCATAATAACGTTTTAAGAATTGAGAACATCGAGCAAAAGTTTGTTCAACAAGCAAATTATAATTCTTATGATCCTTATTATTCAAATCAAAATTACGCTTGCAACAATCAACAACAATTTATTCCACATGCAATTTCGAACGTGCAATTCAATCAAATAAAACATTCAATAGCAAATAAAAATTTTGATAGTACTCGTTTGCAATTGGCTCGTCAGGCAGTAAAAAATAATCCAATGAATAGTCGCCAGATTGCTGAATTGATGAGTGTACTTGATTTTGATTCTAGTCGTATGGAATTTGCAAAATTTGCTTATAAGTTCACCCTTGATCCTCAAAATTATTTTCTGCTTTATGATGAATTCGCCTTCGAAAGCAGTGTAACCGAACTAAGTAATTTCATTGATCATCATTCATAAAACTCCTGATTTATTCTCATAAGTGAGACCGTGGCCCGTAAGCTGCGGTTTTTTTATGCAAATTATCCGAATTTTGTTCAAAATTGATTTGAATTTTCTATTTTTCACAATTGAAGTTACAGCGTTAAAAACTGTATTTTTGTAAAATTATATTTCAGCTGAATTAGAACATTATGGAACAACAAAATCAAGTTCTCGACAATGTAATCATCAAGTTTGCAGGTGATTCGGGCGACGGGATGCAACTTACAGGAACACAATTCACCAATACAGCGGCTCTTTTTGGTAACGATTTAAGCACTTTTCCGGATTTTCCAGCGGAGATTCGCGCACCTCAAGGAACGATTCCTGGAGTTTCTGGCTATCAATTGCATTTTGGGAGTGTAAATATTTTCTCTCCCGGCGATGCCTGTGATGTGCTTGTTGCG